>ERZ1106954.2365-NODE-2365-length-13116-cov-9.056121_pt1 | contig 13116 bp, 13 predicted proteins | sample MGYA00403678_ERZ1106954 | MGnify/ENA primary metagenome ERZ1106954 (study PRJEB35170, sample SAMEA104062445) | human gut metagenome | biome: human gut; feature: human-associated habitat; material: faeces | place: Denmark | collected 2012-08-20 ... | reverse complement strand
TTAGATTAAAAGTTAATTTATATATATTTTTAATAATTTGAATTACTAGACAGATTTGTCTAAAGATATAATTTAATTGATTCCAACTTTTATTATAATAACATCTTTATTATAAATTGTAAATATATTCCATTAAAAAAGAACAAAAGCGGACATTAATAACCTTTTAAAGTCCGCGTCTTTGTTCGTGCACAAAATATGTAAAAACTTGATTATTTATATTGTTGCTTTGTAGCTTTTATAACATTATTCATAAGCATTGCTATTGTCATTGGCCCAACTCCACCTGGCACGGGAGTTATATAACTTGCTTTTTTCTCAACATTTTCAAAATCAACATCTCCATATAATTTTCCATCTTCTCCTCTATTTATTCCTACATCAATAACAACAGCACCATCTTTTACCATATTTTCTTTTACAAACTTTGCTTGTCCTATCGCTGCAATTATAATATCTGCTCTTCTAGTATGTTCTTCTAAATTTTTAGTTTTTGAATGACATACTGTAACAGTAGCATTTTTTTGTAAACAACATTGTATTAACGGTTTTCCTACAATGTTGCTTCTTCCTAAAATAACAACATCTTTTCCTGTCAAATCAATATTATATTCTTCAAACATTTTCATAACACCATATGGAGTACATGATATAAATGTATCTTCTCCTATGCAAAGCTTTCCCACACTTGAAGGTGTGAATCCATCTACATCTTTTGAATATGTAATACTTTTAAAAGCTTCATTAATATCTAAATGTCTTGGTATTGGACTTTGTAATAAAATGCCATTAATTTCTTTATTTCTATTTAAATCATTTATCAAATCCATTAATTCTTGTTGAGTCGTATTTTCTTTCAACAAAAACTCTTGATACTCTATTCCAACATCTTCACAAGCTTTGCTCTTATTTCTTACATAAACTTTTGAAGCAGGGTTATCTCCAACCATGATTACAGCAAGTTTCGGAACTATACCTTTTTCTTTTAATTCATTACATTCTACTTTCAAATTTTCTCTTATTTTTTTTGCTAAAGCTTTACCATCTATTACCTGTGCCATTATATATTTCTCCTTTTATTTTAATTTTCTCCTATTCCACTAACTTTATATTCAATATCTTCCATATGAGGAAACATCTCTCTTACTCTTTTTAAAGTTAGCATTAGCATTCTAGGTTGTGGATTTTTTTTATGCTCTGATAATAACTTTTGTGTATAACAATTCTCAGCTGTTTTAAACAATAAATATCTATTTCCCACATAAGTATAATAAATTTGATATCCATTTTTCAAATCAAGCCACATTTGTTCAAATGTATAATTTTCCATCTTTTCCTCCTATTGAGACATTGAGGGACAGGTCTAAAATGTCTCATATTTTTGTCGAGTTTTGTTGTTACATGTAACATTATGTAATTTATATGAGACATTTTAGACCTGTCCCCTTAATGTCTCAAATTCTTCTTCTGTTAAAACTGTAACACCTAAATCTCTAGCTTTTTTTAATTTGCTTCCAGCATCTTCTCCAGCTACTACATAATCTGTTTTTTTAGATACTGAATTAGAAGTTTTTCCTCCCATTTTTTCAATTATATCGCTTATTTCTCCTCTTGTGTATTTTTCAAGGCTTCCTGTTAATACAAATGTTTTTCCTTCAAATCTATTGTCTGATATTTCTTCTTCTAAATTTATTGTATTAACTCCCTCTTGTTTTAATTTTGTTATTAAATCTATTGTTTGCTCTTGTATAAAAAATTCTCTTATACTATTTGCGACTATTGGTCCTATATCATTTATCATTGCTAATTCTTCTGAGTTTGCTTCCATCAAATTATCTATATTTTTATATTTTCTAGCTAAAATTTTAGAAGCTTTTACTCCCACATGTCTAATTCCTAATGCTGTTATTAATCTATACAAATCATTTTCTTTGCTTGTATTTATACTGTCTATTAAATTTTGCGCAAATTTTTTCCCATTTTTCTTTAAAGATGCTATATCCTCAAATTTTAATGTGTATATATCTGCAATATTATGAATCAAATTTCTTTCTAATAATTGACTAATAATATTTTCTCCTAAACCATCTATATTCATTGCTTCTCTTGATACAAAATGTACTAAGTTTCTAAATAATTTTGCAGGACATTCTATTCCAGTACATCTAATAGCTGCTTCTCCCTCTTCTCTTACCGCTTCTGCTCCACATACTGGACATTTTTTAGGCATTTCAAATTCAATTTCTTCTCCTGTCCTTTTATCTTTTTTTACTTCTACTATTTCAGGTATTACATCTCCTGCTTTTTGTATAATAACTGTATCTCCTATTTTTAACTCTTTTTGCTTAATAAAATCTTCATTATGAAGAGTTGTTTTTGAAATTGTTGAGCCAGCGACTTTTACTGGTTCTAATATTGCCATTGGTGTAATAACTCCTGTTCTTCCTACTTGACATATTATATCTTTTAATTTTGTTTCTTTTCTTTCTGGTGGATATTTATAAGCAACTGCCCATCTTGGTGTTTTTGCTGTAGTTCCTAATATTTCTCTAAATTTCAAATTATCTACTTTTACTACTGCCCCATCAATTCCAAATGTTAGCTTTTCTCTATCTTCTCCTATTTTTTCTATAGCTTTTTCTATTTCTTTCATGTTCTCGCAAGGAATTCTTACAGGATTCACATTAAATCCTAATTTTTCTAAATATTCTAATTCCTCAAAATGAGAATTAAAACTCTTTCCTTCTATTTTTTGAACATTAAATATATATATATCTAATGGTCTTTTAGCTGTTATTTTACTATCTAGTTGTCTAAGTGAACCTGCTGCTGCATTTCTAGCATTAGCAAATAACTCTTGTTCATTTTCTTCTCTTTCTTGATTCATCTTTTCAAAATCTTGCTTACTAATAAATACTTCTCCACGAACAGTTATATCTATATTTTCATTTAATTGCATAGGAATTGTTTTTACCGTTTTTAAATTTTCTGTAACATCTTCACCAACTAGTCCATTTCCTCTTGTAGCTCCTTTTACAAATTTTCCATTTTTATATTCTAAAGCAGCTGATAATCCATCTATTTTGGTTTCTACTACATATTTATTATTTTCTATATCATTTTCTATTGCTTTTTCTTCTATTTTTTGTACATATTCTTTTACTTCATCTATTGAAAATACATCTTGCAAACTTTGAAGAGGAACTTCATGTGTTACTTTTTCGAATCCTTCTTTTACATGTCCTCCAACTTTTTGTGTTAAAGATTCTTTTGAATTAAATTCCGGAAATTTTTTTTCTAAATTTCTTAATTCTACCATTAACATATCATATTCAAAATCTGATATTTCTGGTTCATCATCATCATAGTATCTTTTGGCATGGTATTCTACTTGTTTTCTTAATTCTTCTATTCTATTTTTTGCCTCTTTTTTATTCATTTTCGCACCTCTAAAACTAGCATTTATTTATTGCTATTCAATTATTGTCATAGTTTTTATAACAATTTTAATAACAATATTTTATTCTTTCCTATTATATACAAATTCAAAAAAAAAATAAAGAAATTTTCTAAAATTCCTTTATTTTATAAATATATCCATTTTTATTCTGCCTTAGCAAATATAATTAATCTAGCTTTACTATCATCTGTACAAGTTGATAATGTTATTTCTGCCTTTCCTCCTGTATCTCTTTGATAGAAAGATGTATCTTCTGGTGTTGTTTCAAATTTATTATAAATTGTATAAGTTAATTTTTTTCCATCATTATCTGTTACGTATATTTTATCTCCTACACTTAATTTTTTATTATTTGAAAAGAATAAACCATTCCTATAGTTGTGTCCAATAATAACACTATTTCCAGCTTGATTTAGTCCAGAACCATATAAAAATGCAACTGCTGTTTCTATAGATTTTTTAGTTACTTTTTCTAAGACTGGATATTTAAAATTTGTTTTTGGTATTTCCATTGTTCCTAAAACACCAAATCCTTTATATGTCTTTTTAGTCTTTTTAGTTGAATTGCTATTACTATCCTTTATTTGGTCTAAAGGATTTGTATCGTTATTATCAGCTACAGTAGTATTTTCATTTGCTTCACCATCTGTTACTTCTCCTTGAAAATTATCAACAAAATCTGTTGAATCTTTTGTTACCATATAATTTTGATAATAATCATATGCTAAAAAACCTAATAAACCGATAATTGCTATAATAACTATTACTAATATTACAGTTAAAACTTTACTATATTTACTCTCAAACATATATTTTACCTCCGTACAATTCTTCTTTTTATATTATAACATATCTTAATAAAAAATGAAATAGCAAAAATGTTTTAGACAATCTTTTCTCCTAATTGTTTTCCTGCAAGTAAATGAAAATGTAAATGCATTACTTCTTGACCTCCATCTTTTCCACAATTCACTATTACTCTATACCCTTTTTCTTTTACACCTTGCTCTTCTGCTATTTTATTTATAACACCATAAATCCTTCCAACAATTGCCTCATCTTCTTTCTCCAAATGTGCCAAAGAAGTAATATGTTTTTTAGGAATGACCAAAATATGAATAGGTGCTGCTGGATTTATATCCTTAAATGCTAAAATTTCGTCATCCTCATATACTTTATTAGAAGGTATTTCTCCTTTTATAATTTTACAAAATAAACAATCTGCCATTTTAATCCTCCTTTAAAATATTGAAACAGAGAAAACTTTTCTTAAATCAAACTTTTCCTCTGCTTCCTAAATTTATTCTTTTATCAAAACCGCTTTAATTCTTCTTACTCCTGATGAGCTTGATTCTTCTTTCTTAATTTTAAATTTTCCTAATTCTTTTGTGTTATTTACATGAGGGCCACCACACAATTCTTTTGATACATCTCCTATAGTATATACTGTTACTATATCTGGATATTTTTCAATAAACATACATTCTGCACCTGATTTTATAGCATCTTCTTTTTTCATTTCTTCTTTTGTTACAGGTAAACCTTCTTGAATCCATTTGTTTACTAAATCTTCTGTCTTTCTTTTTTCTTCATCTGTCATTTTATGGTCACAATTAAAATCAAATCTCATTCTATCTACTGTTATATTTGATCCTCTTTGATGTGCATTTTCTCCTATAACCTGTTTTAATGCTGCATTTAAAAGATGTGTTGCTGTATGATAAGCTATTGTTATTTCATTTTGCTCTGCTAGTCCTCCTTTAAATTTTTGTTCAGATCCTGCTCTTGATTTTTCTTGATGTGCTTTAAATAGCTCTTCAAATTCTTTCATATCTATTTCATATCCACTTTCTTTTGCCAATTCTTTTGTTACTTCTGGTGGGAAACCATATGTATCATATAGTTTAAACACAACTTTACCTGATAATTTTTTTGTGTCTTTTAGTTTATTTATTTCTTTTTGAAATTCTCTTTCTCCATTTACTAATGTTTTTACAAACTTTTCTTTTTCCTCTAATATAACACTTTTTATTATTTCTTTATTTTTAGCTAAATCTGGATACATTTCCTTTAAATTATCAACATTTATATCAATTAATGTTGATAATTCATCTAAGTTTATTTGCAATTTATTCATATGTCTTATCATTCTTCTTATTAATCTTCTTAATACATATCCTCTATCTAAATTGCTTGGTCTTCCTCCATCTGAAACAATCATCATGCTTGAGCGTAAATGTTCTGCCACAATTCTTCTGCTTTCAATACTATCTATCTTTTGAAGTTGCTCCAATTTTTTCATAATTGGAGCAAATAATTCTGTATCAAAAGGTGTCTCTTTTCCTTGTAATAACATAGTCATTCTTTCTAGACCTAATCCTGTATCTACGTTTTTTTGCTTTAATTTTGAATATCCATTTTTATCTTTGAAATATTCCATAAATACGTTATTCCAAATTTCTACATATTTACCACAATCACATGATGGTTGGCAATCATCTGAACAAGCTGGCTTTCCTGTGTCATAAAACATTTCAGTATCTGGTCCACATGGTCCTTCTTCTCCTGCAATCCACCAGTTATCATCTTTTCCATAATAATATATATGATTTTCTAAAATTCCAGCTTTTTTCCATGCATTTGCTGCAATTTCGTCTCTTGGACAATCTTCATCTCCTGCAAAACAAGTTACTGATAATTTTTCTACTGGAATTCCTAATTCCTTTGTTAAAAATTCAAAGCTCATTGCTATTGATTCTTCTTTAAAATAGTCTCCTAATGACCAATTTCCAAGCATTTCAAAATATGTTAAGTGTCTATTGTCTCCAACTTCATCTATATCGTTTGTTCTAACGCATTTTTGATAATCTGTAAGTCTTGTTCCTTCTGGATGTTTTTCTCCTAATAAATATGGTACTAATGGTTGCATACCTGCTGTTGTAAATAATACTGATGGATCGTTTTCTGGTATTAATGGTGCAGATGGAATTACTGCATGTCCATGTCTTTTAAAAAATTCTAAGTATTTATTTCTAATTTCTATTGCTTTCATGTAAAAAATCTCCTTTTTATTATTTCTCTTTTATATTATGGCTCTATTCTACTACATTACACATAAAAAAGCAAGATTTCTCGTAAGCGATTATGAAAACATGTATTGAAACCTCAAGAAATATCCTATATAATCTGGATAAAACTTGAGGTTAACTTTTTAAGATAAAAAAATTTTTAGTTTTCACAGAGTTTATCTCTACAATTTCCTGCCATATCAAATATATTACATTGCTTATCTACCTTACTTGTTGCACTTAATATATTTGTTCCTGTAGTTTGTGGAGCACTTGTACTTGTTGATGATTGTCCAACAGTATATGAATATGTTGAACTATTACTTTCTGTTCCACATTTTTGTATAAATACTATTGCTGTATCCCATGCATAACTATTTATTAAATCACTTGTTACTTTTGCTTCACTTCCATACATATCTCTCGACAATTTTGATGCTTTATTTTGTGTTACATAATTCCAAACTTGTTGTTCTTTTTTACATACTAACTTTATATTACCTCCTGTTACATCTGTTGCTGAATCATTTGCTATTTTAAATCCTTTTGGTATTTTTACTTGGTTTCCATATGTATCTTCTAATGTTGTTACATCATTAAATACTGTCCCATTTGTTTTTGAGTCAGCTACACTTTCTAATTTAACAGTTACATTTCCATTTGCATCTATTTTTTTATTTTCTCCATTTATTGTTACTTCTAATGGAAATCCAGTATTATTTTTATCATAATCAATTCCTTGATTTGTTAAATTGTCCTTTAAATCTTTTAAATTCAGTTTTCCATCAGTCCCATAACTTCCTGCTATTGCTATTTTTAAATTTTCATCTGCTTTTGCTTGTTCTGTTTGTGTCTTTGCATCTCCTGCCTTTTTCAAATTTGTTATACCTCCCATAAAAGTATAACAAAAAAGAATGTACTTTTTTCAATTTAACTATGTACATTTTTGTACATTTTTAAATTTGATTTTTTGTACATTCTTATATTATCATTAACATCCTTTTTGCCTTACTTGATAATCGAACAAATAGGAAATTATATATGAATCTTTTCCATATGCTTCACAAAATGCACCAACTTTGAAAAGTAATAGTGACTTAGGATGTATTTCTTTTATGTTTTTTACCATATTTATTATGCTCATGTTTTACTCCTATTCTGGTTTGTGCGAGCACTGGCAGACCAAAAGCCTGCCCGTGCTACTCTTATTATGCTTATTCTCGCATTATTATTCATCTACTAAAGTTGTACTTGTTGCATATTTACTATTAAATACAGATGTTGGAATACAAACTAGGGGGCGAACCGCAAAAGAGTTGCTATGGGCACCGCCGCTGATGAAATCGCCGCTGCTACCGCGCACACCCCACTCGCCGGTGCTGCCGCTGGCGGTGTTGCTAGGGGAAGCGAGCCACCAGTTAGATGATGTGCTTTTATTGTAGATACCATGATTGTCATTAACTGATAACCAACCATTGCCTGTATTATTTGTATAGCCATATGTTCCTAATTCTAATGTAATTATCTTTGATTTGTTGCTTCTGTTATTATAAGATGCTGCAAATAATTCTGCTGTTGGACTTCCGGATGGCAAATACTGCATTATCATTTTTATATTTTGCCCACATACTTGCGTCTGATGTATCTGTTAACCATGCCGTTGCTCTAATATTTTCATTCGTATTTGATTCTGTAAATAGTGAACTTATTTTGGGATTCAATTTTTGTCCTATTGTACTTACAAATGAACCATTTGTATAAGACCTATAATAACCACTTGGCTTATAACTTCCTATACACTTATCAGAAATTAAATAAGCATAATTATTATCTTGGAAAAATAATCTCCATCCTCCTGTTTCATTTTCTTCTACGTTATAGTTTTTTACTTTCCATCCATATTTACTTGTATTAATGGCTGTTCCTATTGTTAGTGTTTCTGGATCAAAACTTGGAGTTGTTTTTGTATATAAATCTGAATACAATATTTCATTTCCTTTTTTTGTTTTAATACTTGTGTCTGTTAGTTCTGAATAATACTTATTTGTATTATTTTGATTGGCACTCTCGATAATGCTTTTTACAGTTGCATCATCTAGCACAGTATCTTCTCCATTTCTTATTCTTTCAGCCATCCAATTTGAAATGTCTAACTGTGCTTGTTCTTTTACTTCTACTATGTCACTTTTTGTTTTTGCTTCATTTGCTTTTCCTAGTATTCCATTGTTTCCTGTTAATGTAGCAATTGTTACTCCCGCAAGGATTAGAAGTACAATAATTGTAATTACCAATGCTATTAATGTAATACCTTTGCTTTCTTTTAACTTCTGTTTTTTTGCTGTTTTAATTGTTTTCATAAAACTTTCTCCCTTCTTTTGTTTTCTGCTTTCTTTTTTTATTTTTCTCTTTAAATTATTTCCATTTTTGTAAATAGTATTCAAACCATTCACTCTTTCTGAACAAAGACATTATATTTTCAAGGTTCTTTTTTTCTATTTACAAAAATAAATTTAATTTACACTATCATTTTACAAATATTGTTGAATTAAGTCAATATGTTGTCGTAATTTATTTCTGATTTTCTTATTGTGAGTTACGATTCACAGTCCTTAAAATTATAGTGCATGATGGTGAATTCGAAGATCCTTTTTCTGGAGAAATGGTCAACTCCAAATGGAAAAATATTTGAAAACTAAACTTCAACATTTTAACCGATTTTTTTATCAAATTCAATATTTTTTGCATATTATCTAGCAAGAGATTTCTTCTCTATTATATAGAAAGGAGGTTTATCATGAATAAAACACATAAAAAAACAAATTATATTTATACATTTTTCATAATGACTTTCACTATACTATCTATTACCTTACCTAGCTTCGCTTTTGGTCCTTCTAGTGATGTTATCTATCAAGGAATTGACGTAAGCTCTTGGCAAAGAACTATTAATTTCACAAATGTAAAAAGTTCTGGAGTTGATGTTGTTTATATTAAATCTAGCGAAGGAAAAAGCTATATCGACCCCTATTTTGAAACTAATTACAGAAATGCAAAAGCAAATGGTTTAAAAATCGGATTCTATCATTATGTAACTGCAAGATCCACTTTCCAAGCTCAAGAGCAAGCCAATTTTTTTGCTAAAGTCATTGCTGGAAAAGAAATTGATTGTAGACTAGCTATGGACTTTGAAAGTTTTGGAAACTTATCTATATCAGAAATTAACGAAATTTCAAAAGTATTTTTAGAAACTTTAGAAAATACTACTAAAACTAATGTAGTTATATATAGTAATGCTTATTCTGCTAGAACTATTTTTGGATATGAATTAACTAAATATCCGCTTTGGGTAGCAAATTATGGTGTTCGTGAACCTGGCAGTAATGGAAAATGGAATACATGGGTAGGCTGGCAATATACTAGTACTGGTAATGTTTATGGAATTTCTGGTTATGTTGATAGAAATCAATTTACTAATGGAATTTTTCTATCTTCTACTACTCCTTTACCAACCCCTGAAACTTCTGAAAACTCATCTACTGAAAATACAATTGTATACACAGTAAAACGTGGTGATACCTTAAGCGAAATTGCTCAAAAATTTGGTACTACAGTTTCTAGTATTGTTTCTTTAAATCCGATTATAAAAAATCCTAATTTAATTTATCCGGGTCAACAATTTACTATAAAAACAAATTCAGATTATTCAACAGGTACTACAAATAATACAGTTTATGTTGTAAAACGTGGTGATACTTTAAGTCAAATTGCTGTAAACTATAATACAACTGTAAATAGTTTGGTAAATTTGAATAATATAAAAAATCCTAATTTAATATTTCCTGGTCAAAAAATTATAATTAGCAGTTCTTATAATATTTCTAATGGTCAAAATTCTTGTGGTAAAATTTTATACAAGATTGTATACGGAGATACTTTAAGCCAAATCGCTTTACGCTATAATACTACAGTACAAGAAATTGTAAAATTAAATAATATCTCAAATCCAAATTTAATTTATGCAGGAACTACAATTAGAATTCCAAATTGTAGATAAATAATAAATTAACAAAAGCGTAGAAATAATTTTCCACGCTTCTATCAATTAAAAAACTTATTTTATTATCTTATAAAGTTGCACCTATTATTCCAGCATCATTTTCTAAAATAGCTGTTTTGATAATAATATTTTCTCTTGGGTTAAACAATATATTTTTTGATATAATCTCTGTTTTTAATCTATTTAATAATACTTCTTCAAAATAAACAAAACTTCCACCAATTCCTATTGCTTCTGGCTCAAATATATTAATTAAATTAGCTATTCCTATGCTTAAATCTTCAATATATTGTTTTAATATTTTTTCAATTATATTATAATTTTTACTTTCTGGAGTATTGCTTCTTATTATTTCAAATAATTCTTTTCCACTTACTTTTTCATCATATCCAAGTGCTTTTCTTAAGTTATCTTTTAATATCTTCATAGATGCATATTTTTCAAAACATCCTTTTCTTCCACATTTACATAGAATCCCATCTTTTTCAATTGACATATGACCAATCTCACAACCAGGTAAATTTCCTGTATCTAAAAGCTTATTATTAATTATAACAGCTCCGCCTATGCCTGTACCTAATGTTAAAAATATACTCCTGTTGTAGGATTTTAAGCAACCATACGTGTTTTCAGCAATTGCTGCACATTTGGCGTCATTTCTTATTTTTATAGGTACTTGTATTTTACTTTTTAATTTTTTTACAATCTCATAATTTTCTAATCCTAAATTTACTGATTTAATTACTTTATCGTCATTTACTGTTCCTGGTATTGCAATTCCTATTTCACTTATTTTATATTTTTTCATCAGCAATTTTGCATTTTCAATAATATATTCTTCAATTGATTTTTCTATAGTTCTTTTTTCAGCATTTTTTAGTCTTTTTTCTATTTTTTCTATAATTACTCCTCTGCTATCTACTACTCCTATTGCAATATGACTTCCACCTAAATCAATTCCTACTTTCATTTGCAATTCTCCTTTCACATTGCTGATCAACTTTAATATATAAAAATATATTATACGCCATAAGCTGAGAACAAGAAATTTCCCATATATACTTGGATACAAGGTACTAGAACTACTAATACGAAGAAAATTAAGACAACTCCTACAATTGCATACACAACCTGAGGCAATACTTGCATTATCTTCCTCATTATATTATCTATATCTATTTCCATATATTCTACTAATTTTTCCATCATTTCTGTTAAATCTGTTTGCATTCCTATTTTTAACATCTCTGTAATCATTGGTTTTGCAAGCCCTGATTTTTCAAATGGCTCTATCCACGATGTACCTGTTAATATATTATTTATTGATGTTTCTATCATAGATAACATCACATAATTTTTTACGACATTTTTACTTACTTCTAAAGATTCTTGTATTCTCATTCCATTTTTTAGGTTTAATAACATTGCTTTCATTAATCTTGAAAAATCTAATGCAAATATTAATTGGCCAAATATAGGCATTTTATATTTAAAATAATGGAAATTATATTTTCCTTTTGGTGTATTAATATAAAATAATACTCCCGCTACAGCAGCCACAATTATTAATACTGGTAAATACCAATATTTTATAGCCTTCTTAATAAAATCTGCAAACCATAAAGTAACTGCTGGCAATGTTTCGTCTGTTCCTAATTCATCAAATATTCCTTGAATAGCTGGTATAGCAACTAACGTTCCTACAACTAACATAACTAATAATAATACAAATTGTATAATATTTGGTATTAAAATTGTCCTTAATTTTTTATTTAAAGATTCTGTGTCATCTAAATATTTTACCGCTTGTTCTAAAGAATTTGTTAGAGAACCAGACAACTCTCCTACTTTTATCATATTTATATATATATATGGAAATACATTTGAATAATATTCCATTGTTGTATACATGTACTCTCCGGCTTCAACTCCGGCTAGTATATCTTCTAGTATTCCTTTAAATGTTATATTTTCTGTACTTTGTATAATTGTACTTAATGCATGGATATTGTTGAAGTCTGCTTTTTTTAGCAAGTAGAAGTTTTGCGTAAATACAACCAAGTCTCTTTTCTTTATTTTTTCTTGTTTTGATAAGGCTAGGTTTATTTTTTCTAGTGTTGTTTGTTGTTTTCTTCCTCTACCTTGTACTATTGTTGCAGAGTTTGCAGTTTTCATTATTTGGTCTATATCAGTTACGTTTCTTCTGGCTACTTTTCCAGCCTTTTTTCGACCATAACCAACTTGAATTATATCTATTGGTAATAAATCTCCGCCTTTTAGTCTTTTTATTAAGTTTTGCTTGCTTGGGCTTTCTACTCTGTTTCTTACTATTACACCTTCTTTTGTAATAGCTCTATAAACATATTCAGGCATATTAACCTCCTATTCCATTCTATGTGCATTTCCTTTTTTGATTTTTAATTGCATTATTGTTCTGTTTAGTGTTTCTATGTTCTTTTCTTCTATTTGAGCCTTTGCTTGCTCTAATGTTATCATGTCATCTACAAATAGTTGTGCTATTGAGTTTATAA
>ERZ1106954.2363-NODE-2363-length-13125-cov-3.325937_pt1 | contig 13125 bp, 9 predicted proteins | sample MGYA00403678_ERZ1106954 | MGnify/ENA primary metagenome ERZ1106954 (study PRJEB35170, sample SAMEA104062445) | human gut metagenome | biome: human gut; feature: human-associated habitat; material: faeces | place: Denmark | collected 2012-08-20 ... | reverse complement strand
GGATTTCTGTGATGACCCTCGCGCCCCTGCTCGGCTCCCTGATTACGGAACCTGCCGCCATGACGATCGGCGCCCTGATCCTGAGCAAGAAGTTTTACGACCTCAAGCCGAAGAAGACCCTGATGTATGCAACGCTGGGGCTGCTCTTCGTGAACATCTCCATCGGCGGCACCCTGACGCACTTTGCCGCCCCGCCCGTGGTGATGGTGGCGGAAAAGTGGGACTGGGGTCTTGCGCACATGATCCAGCACTTCGGCTGGAAGGCCGTTTCAGCCATCATCATTTCCAACCTGGCCTACTTTTTCCTCTTCCGCAAGGAATTCGCCCGCCTGGCTACCCAGCAACGCGAGTTCAACGAGTTTGACGACGCCGTTCCCCAGTCCTGGGAAGACCGCAATGACAAGATACCGGCGTGGGTGACGCTGGCGCACGTCTGCTTTCTGACCTGGACGGTTCTCTTCGCCCATGAGCCGGTCATGTTCATCGGCAGCTTCCTCTTCTTCATCGGCTTTACGGTGGCTACCCCGCAGTACCAGAACCAGATGTCCCTGCGCGTTCCCATGATGGTGGGCTTCTTCCTGGCGGGCCTGGTCATTCTGGGCGGCGTCCAGGCCTGGTGGCTGGAACCGGTGCTGATGCGGCTGGGGGACTACGCCATGATCGGGGCCACGCTGCTGACGGCGTTCAACGACAATGCCGCCGTCACCTTCCTGGCGTCCACGGTTCCCAACCTGCCGGAAGCCGTCAAGTATTCCGTGGTGGCCGGCGCCGTGACGGGCGGCGGCCTGACGGTAATCGCCAACGCCCCCAACCCGGCGGGGCAGGCCATTCTGGGCAAGTACTTCAAGGGCATCAATCCCCTGTGGCTGTTTGCCTGGGCGGCTTTTCCCACCGCCATCGTGTTCATCTTCTTCACCTGCTTCGGCCATTAAGGGCCGGAACCGGAGCTTACTCTTATGTTTACCGGACTCGTTGAAACAACAGGAACCGTGGAAGGGTTTACGCCCATCAACGGCGGAGCCAGACTGACGCTGATTATTCCATTCGGCCACGAACTTTCCCTGGGGGATTCCGTCGCCGTCAACGGCTGTTGCCTGACGGTGGACGCCCTGGACGGTGAGCGCGTCTCCTTTGACCTGCTTTCCCAGACCCTCCGCGTCACCAGCCTGGGAAACCTCCAGCCGGGGGGGCTGGTGAACCTGGAACGCGCCATGTCCGCCATGGACCGCTTCGGCGGCCACTTCGTGATGGGGCATGTGGACAATACCGGAACTATTACGGCCCTGGAGCCCGTGGGGCAGGACCACCGCCTGGAAGTGCGCATTCCGGATGAACTGGCCCGCTACTGCATTGACAAGGGCTCCATCACCATTGACGGCATTTCCCTGACGATTGCGAATTTGAACAGCTCCCTGCTTGAATTCTGGATCACGCCCCATACCTTCGGACGCACGAACCTGCAACGCGCCGTTCCCGGCCAGCCGGTGAATCTGGAAGTGGACATGCTGGCCAAGTATGTGGAAAAGCTGTTCGCCGCCCGTGAAAACGCGGCGGGGTGAGGCTTTCCGGAGAGTGAGACAAAGTGTGAAACCCGCGGGGCGCATTGATGCTTGTGCAGGGCGGAAGGTGCATTCCGCTGGCTTGTGAAGGTACTTCCTGCCGGGAACAGGGCTTTCCGGCCCTGAAAAAACCTTGTTCAAGGAGTACGCGCTGGATGACGGGAGGGTTCCGTGATGAAGAACACCAGGGCCGGGAGGCCCTGGTTCCCAGTTGGATGTTGATTGGCATGCCGGGGCAAGTGTTATTCCATGCCCCGTGAAGGAATGCTTACTTCACCATGCCGCCCTTGGCTGTGACCCATTTGCCGCGTTTGATGACCCGGTCAAAGGAAAGTCCGTTGCGTTCGGCCGCGGCTTTCGTTTCTTCCCATTGGGAGGCCAGAATGCCGGAGATGACCAGGACGGCATCCTTTTTCATGGCCGCGATAATGTGCGGAAAGGCTTTTTGCAGAATGGTGGAAAACAGGTTGGCGACGACAAGGTCCCCCTTCTGAAGTTCCGAGGGCGTCCATTCGAAAACGTCCCCGACGAATAAATCAAGCTCTTCTCCGGTGACGTCATTGCGTTCCATGTTGTGCCGTGCCACTTCAATGGCCATGGGGTCAAAGTCGAAGGCCGTGGCGTGTTCCGCTCCCAGCTTCAGCGCCGCAATGGCCAGCACGGCGGTTCCGCAGCCGATGTCCGTCATGCTCCAGGCGGTTCCCCTGCGGGATTTGGCAGCGTCACAGATGAAGCGCAGGCAGGTGGACGTAGTGGCATGGTCTCCGGTCCCGAAGGCCATTTCCGCAGGAACGCTCAGGATATGACGCGCGGGGAATTGCTTCCGCAGGGCGGCCAGCTTCTCCGGAGAACTCTGCTCCGTAATGACCAGGGCATCCCTTATTTTAAGCGGAGCGCGTTCTTCCCGGCTCTGCGCCGCCACCCAGTCCCGGGTTTTGATTTCCCGGACGGTCCCCCCAAAATATTCCTTCAAGGTCAGGGCGTCTTCCTCATGGTCGCAGTAGACGGTGATTCTGATGGTCTTGCCCCCCTTGATGATGGTGATGGAGGCATTGGGATTTCCGGCAATGCGTTCGCTCCAGGCGTCTTCCCATTTGGCAGGGGACAGTTTGTTCCAGCTCCAGATCATGCGGGGAGTATGGTTGCTTTTCCGGCGGTAGGCAAGGATGGATATGCCTGTTTGGCGAGAAGATTCATCGGCCGGAACGTCTGCCCGGAATATCAGTAAAAAGGCAGATGAAGTTCCATAGGAAATGGTTGAAATTCATTTTTCATGAGCTGTTAATTTCCTTTGTGCGGATTGTTAATCCGAGGTCAAGCTTCGATTTTAAGGACAAGGAACTTGTGCCAAACCTTCCCGGATCATTAAAAGCTGTTCTCCCTTCTGGAATGGCTTGTCCGGTACCTGGAGCGCCGCAGGCCTCTGTGGCAATCGGCATTCACCGCGTCCCTCGGACATGCCGGATTTTAGAAGAGTAAATTACCTAATTATCAGTTTTTTACTTAAATTTTACGGAGGTCTGCGGATCTTCAGCCGGCTATCAGAAACATTGCGTTTTTTCATGCAATGGCTCCGGTTTGGCCGGTTCCGGAAGAGAGTCATGGGCTGCATATTTCTTATATTTTATAACGGATTAACAATCCGTAAATTATGATTTTCCAATCAATTTGAGCTTTTTAAAAATGGATTTACCTTTGTCCATAAAATATTCTCCTCTTTACAGGCTTTCCATACTCTATCTCATGATTCCCGTCATGATATTCATTGCAGGATGGATGCATTGGTATATCGCTCTGCCCCTGTTGGGGAGCTATTGCTATTTAGAGTTTTTAGAATACCGAAGAAGCAGGCGCTGTTTCTGCTGGCGCTTATTTATAAAAGAAAATTGTTCTGTCAAAAGACTTATAACGGGAATCATTCTGTTGTTATGGCTTATATTATCCGGCTGGGGGGGAGTGGTGTGGGCGCCCTTTCGTTGGAATCCTGGCCCGTCAAATATTCGGAAGATACCTATTTTTGCTATTACTTTGCCAGTTATTTGCCAGCGGCACTGTGCGGGAAAATATTCGGCTTGGCAGCAGCCAAGATAATTTTGGTGCTTTGGTTTTCCTTGGGATTGTATCTGGTATGGTTGTGGATGTGTGAATATTGCGGCTCTTTTTCCTTCATGGTGTTGAGTTCATTAATCTTATTCGGTTCCTTTACTTCCGTCCGGCTGTTATTTAAAGTGTTCCTTCCAGGCCTGGAATACGGGCTTCCGTTTATTTCTATTGCTCAGCAAATTACCTTAACGGCGCATCAGGCAGTGCCAGTCATGCTGATTCTTTGCCTGATTGTAGCGGGAAGAGTGAAAGTGGAGCAGTCGGTGTTCCTGCTTGCGGCTACCGCTTTGTATTCCCCTTTGTGCGCATTTTTTATGTTGTTTATATTTTTAGCCTTTCTGGTTCAGGAGAAGATTGGCAAATCCGGAGAATGGAAACAGTTGTTTTCCTATGGCAATATCATAAGCGGGGCGACGGGCATTTTAATTGTTTTATTTATGTCCTGTAATATTTCCGTTTCCCGGAAAAGTTATTTTTTGTTTCCCTATTCCGACGTTGTTTTTTGGATTTATATTATGACTTCTTTTGTTTTTTACTGCCTGTTCTGTATGGAGGAATACAAAAAGGATATTATGTTTTACACCGTACTGGCGGTGTCTCTGGCGCTTCCTTGTTTCTATATCGGAAATGATATCAACGATTTTGCATGCAAGAGCAGCATCATTGGAACATTCGTTATATTGATGTTCGTTCTCAGGAGCGTTGTACGCCGTCCCCGCAAAAAAATATGGTATATGGCCTGTCTGATTTTTGGGGGAGCGCTTGTCTCTTGCCCACTGGGAATTTACGCTTCATGCACCCCCCTGTTTTTAAGTATTCAAGACAGGCTGTATGGTTTTCTCCCCGATTCATCCGTCAAATTGCTGCTTCGCGGGAAAACGTGTTTTCCTCATATGAGGTATCAAGACGGCTGGGGAAATACCATGTATCATCCCGAACATTACTGGTACCCGAATTTCACAGGTAAAAAGAATGGCTTTCTAGGCTTATTCTATAAATTGGACAAGTCCTGATGATGGCAATATCACCGCACCCGGGAGAAAGGCGTTGGCATGCCCCGGCTCAATTCGCCATTCCTTTGTTGCCGTTACAATGTTTTCCCGTTGGGCCACATCAGCATCCGTTTCAGGAAGCGTTCGTTGTTGACGGTGACCTTCGGGAAGAGGCGCCTGCTGGATTCCTTGAGCGCCCTGATGGCGTCTTCTCCCTGCAGCGGCGCGCGGTCCGAACCGCTGATGACGGTGCGCAGCCATGCGGTCTGGGGCATGTCATAAGCTTCCACGGCCTTGAAGGGCATGCGTTCCCTCCAGTTGGTGCCTCCCGTGGTGCCGGGGATGTTCAGGCGCTTGTTGACGTCAAAGAGGGCAGGCCAGAGAATGGCCGCGTAACGGGAGTTGGAACGGAACAGGGCATTGTACATGGCCGTCTTGATTTCCAGGTTCCAGTAGGAGAGCCAAGTGTCCGGCTGCATCCCGGCGAAGTCCGCAAACCATTTCAGCAGGCGCGCTCCGTCCTCCGCCTGGCGCACGATGTTTTCCTGTTCCGGGTTGGACGGCGTTTTGGGAGAGATTCCCTCCCACAGACCCAGCTTGCGGGCACGCTCGATTTTGGCGTAGCTGTCGTTCCAGGTCTGCATGATGGTTTCAAAATCATGCGTGCCGAATGCCGCGAAGGAGCATTCGTGATATTCCTTTCCGGGGATGATGTTGCCGTCCGGTTTGATTTCCCACTGGGGAATCTTGAAGCCGGGAATGTCCAATTGGCGCATGTTCGGGCGCACGTATTCCGGCACGCAGCCCAGGTCTTCCCCCACCACGCTGACGCCGGGGGCGGCAGAGATCAGGAGGCGAAGGTACAGGTCTCCGTCCGTCAGGTTCAGGTTGCGGTCCACGGCGTTGTCATCCCCGCGGGGCTTGAAGCCGGGCAGCCTGCCGCCCGTTCTCTGGGCCGCCTGCTCCAGCGTGAGCGGCAGGAAGACCTCGTTTTCCGTAGGCTTCCACGGGAAGGAGTAAATGCGGTAAAAGCCCAGGATATGGTCAATCCTGTACATGCTGAAAATCTTGGTGCAGTACTTCACCCGGCGCCGCCACCAGGCAAAGTTGTCCTGGGCCATGACTTCCCATTTGTACAGGGGAATGCCCCAGTTTTGCCCCCATTTGCCCGTGAAGGGGTCTTCCGCGTAGTTGCCTTCCGCAGGAGCGCCTCCGCACCAGTCCGTATCAAACAGGTAGCGTTCAAAAAAGACGTCCGCACTGCACAGGGAAACGCCGATGGGGATGTCCCCCATCAGTTTCACGTTGCGTTCGTCCGCATAAATCCGGATGAATTCCCATTGCTTTTCACAGAGCCACTGGAGCCAGCGGGCAAAGTCCTTTTCTTCCTCGTAATCGGCGGCGATGGTTTTGGCCCGGGCCGGGTCCTGCTCCGGCCAGTGCCACCAGATTTCCGTGCCGAACAGGTCGCAGAGAACCTGGAAGCAGACAAAGTCTTCCAGCCAGCTTCCCTGTTCCTTCACCCATTCCCTGAACTTGGGCATGATGCCCTCATATTCCGGCTTGGTTTTAAAGTTGTTCCATGCGCCCCGCAGAATCCACATTTTCCAGAACCTGACCTTGGGGTAGTCTACCAGATTCGGGCCGGAGGGTTGTTCCCACGGGAGCGTGTCCCCGGTTTCATTGAATACGCGTTCTTCCAGGCCGGGGATGGTCCAGGGTTCCAGGGAAAGGTACAGGGGTTCCAGAGCCACGGAGCTGATGGCGGAATAGGGGGAAGGGTTTTCGTCCCGGCCCAGGGCGTTGACGGGCAGCAATTGGAGAAATCCCACATGGGCATCCGCCGCCCAGTCAATCCACTGGCGCAGAGCCGTCAGATCCCCGATGCCGTGGTCGTTGTTGCGGCGCAGGGAGAACAATGGCAGAACTACGCCGGCTAATCTCTTCTCATCCATAACAGAACAAATGCTTGAACGGTTCCCCCGGATGGAACTGTGCCAAACGTGGGAACCGCAGGTGGCAGAATAGCATTGCCGGGAGGAATGCGGCAAGCCTAATACGTTGCCTTTGCGCCATGATTTGAGGTTTCCCCGGGAAGAGAGCGGGGAAGGGAATCCGTAAGGACGGCCTGTTTTTCCCCGCCTGGGGAACCGCTTACTTTTCCCGGCCCCGGCTGCCTGCCGGGAGCGTGTTTCAGGGATGGAATAGGTTCCGCTGCGGGGAACAGCATGATGGCCGGGGTTCCCTGTTTGTTGATGGAAAATCCCGGTCTCCGCTTTTTTCCGTCTTCCTTCCATGAAGTGAAGGGGCCCGGCAGGAGTCGGGCATGATTTCTTCCGCCCTGCGGATTTTGTATTTGCAGAGCGGCGTGGAGAAGTAATCGAAGCAGGCGCCGGACCCGCGGCAGGACAAGGGAGGGGGCTCCGTCCGAGTCATCAGGGGACGCATCAGAGTGCTGCCCTGGGTTTCTTTTGCCTTCATCATGCAGCATGACGAAACAATCAGGAAAAGCGCCGGGAAAAATCCCTTGATCATTTGGAAGTGATGTTGATATGCCGCAAGCCTGTACGGAAGTTTTCTTGACTGTCCAGCACGAAGGAACGCTTATTGGCGGGAAAGCCGGGATTTTTCTTGTTGAAACGGCATCCTGCATCAACAGGCGCAAATTCTGCTTCCATCCGCAATCTGTGGCAGTTAAGATGCCCGGCAAATGAAATTGGCATTTCTCCCTTCCGCTCTGCTGGTGCTGCTGGCTTCCTGTGGTCCGAACAAGCATTTGAATGCCTGGGACCGCCAGAGTTCAGCGTTGGATCCCGTAGGCATCACTTCCAAGAAAATGGCGGCCAAGAACAAGGCGGACCAGGCATTTTACAAGCCGGGGGAATCCGTTACGTTCAAGAAGGAAAAAATGATGGTGTTCGAGCAGAATCCGGAGAATAATTTTTCCACGAGCGGAACCGTCAGGGGCGGCGTGAAAACCGGGAAGGTGCTGGTTTGCGGTGATTTGTTCGCCAAGGTTGAGTTTGAGGACGGCAGCCAGGGCTACGTGAGCCTGTCGGAAATCGTCAATCCGCAGGAAATGATGGGCTTTTATCCCGTCACCGCTCCCGACATGGTCGGTCCGGACGGAGCCCTGCTTCCGTTGCCCGCGAACATGGGCGCCGTCAGTCCGGAAGCCGCTGCGGCTTCCCGCGAACTGGATTTGTCCCGGATGGATACTTCCCTGGTCCCCGTTCCGGATTCCGCTTCTCCGTCACCTTCGGGAGCCGCACCGCAGGAAGCCCCTCCGGCCAGTGCGCCTCTCCCGGAATCAAGCGTGAAACAATAAGCGCCTTTGGCTCAGATGCCGGAGATGAGTGATAAGGGATCAGATATATCCCGGCTTGCGCCGTGCCTGTCGCTCTTGTCCCTGATGCTCCCATCCAGCCGCCCGCGGAATTTTATTCCGCCGTCAGTTCATACGCCACGGCATCCGTTACGGTGACGGTGGCGAATTCGCCGACGGGCAGCGTCAGGGGGACGGAAACGGTGCCGTCGATGTCCGGGGCGTCCCATTCCGTTCTGGCAACGCCGGGAGCGTCCACCAGCACGCGGATTTGCCTGCCGATCTGTTCCTGGCCCGTTTCCGAGGCAAGGCGGGTCAGGAGCATGGTGGCTTCATTGTAGCGGCGCGCCTTGGTGCGGTGGTGCACCTGGTTCGGCATCTTGTAGGCCTTCGTGCCTTCCTCCCGTGAGAAGGTGAAGATGCCGGCCCGTTCAAAGCGGAACTCCTCAATGAACTCCATCAATTCCTGATGGTCGTCCTCCGTCTCTCCGGGGAATCCGGTGATGAAGGTGGTGCGGATGGCGATTCCCGGAACGGCCTTCCGGATGTCCCGCAGGAGGTTGCGGATGTAGTCCCCGTCCGTCACGCGCTGCATGGCGCTGAGCATGTTGTCGGAAATGTGCTGGAGGGGGATGTCCACGTAGCGGGCCACCTTGGGGCTTTCCGCGATGGCGGCGGTCAGTTCGTCGCTCCAGTGGGCGGGGTGGGTGTAAAGAAGCCTGATCCAGAATTCCCCTTCAATGGCGTTCAGGGCGCGGATCAGGGAGGCCAGGGATTCCCCGCGGGAGGAGTCCACCGCGCTGCGGCGGTTCGGGCGCGCATCCGTCCATTTGTCCATGCCGTAGTAGGTAATGTCCTGCGCAATGAGGCAGATTTCCTTCACGCCGGACCGGATGAGGGCTTCCGCTTCACGCACCACGTCCTGCTGGGAGCGGCTGCGGTGGCGTCCCCGGATCATCGGGATGATGCAGTAGGCGCAGCCGTGGTTGCAGCCTTCCGCTATCTTGATGTAGGCCGTATGCGGGGGAGTAAGGCGGTAGCGCGGCGTGTCCCAGTCCGGAACATACTTGCACTTGCCTTGGATGAAGTTCCGGTCCTGCACGGTCCGGTCCATCACCTCCGTGATGATTTCCGGGAGCCTGGTGATCTGGTCCGGGCCGATGAAGGCGTCCACCTCCGGCAGCAGGGCGGGCAGTTCCTTCTGAAAGCGCTGGGACAGGCAGCCTGCCACGATGAGCTTCTGGTTTTCCGGATAGGCTCCGCTTTCCCTGGCGCGCACGACGTCCAGAATGGCGTCGATGGCTTCCTGCTTGGCCTGGTCAATGAAAGCGCAGGTGTTGACCACCATCACGTCCGCCAGCTCAGGTTCCGGAGTCATGGTCATGCCGGCCTTCTGCATGTGGCCGATCATGATTTCAGAGTCGATCAGGTTCTTGGGGCAGCCCAGGGAAATGAGTCCAACGGTGAGAGGCATGGCAGTGAGTGAAAAGCGTGATGGCGTCAGTCCCCGGAGGGGGATTCGTCCTTGACGACGACGAGGTCGAACGGACGGATGTCCACGACGCGCACAGGGGTACCCTTAATCAGTATGCCTTGTCGAGAGAAAACCTCGCATATTTCGCCATGGATCATGGCCTTGCCGTTGGGCTTCAGTTCCGTGACGGCGTTCCCCCGGTCGCCTACCTGCACGCGCGCAATGTTGACGGCTTCCCCGGCGGGGCCACCGCTGACCGTGGCGTTCGTGACGCGGCGCATCAGGACGGAGTCCGGCAGGTACTTCATCAGCACGGCGATCAGGATGGCGCCCCCGGTCAGGCCCAGGGCCAGTTTCAGGAGGGGGATGCCCAGGACCATCACCAGCGTGTTGACGTCGTCCCACTGTCCGTCCCGGATGATGTGGTCCCATTCCCAGGAGCTGATCATGCCGCCGAACAGGGCCAGGAAGATGCAGATACCGCCCGCAATGGCCGCAATGAAGGTGCCCGGGATGACGAAGAATTCCACGCACAGCAGGACCACGCCCAGAATGAGCAGGGCCGCCGTTTCATAACCGGCCAGGTTCCCGGCGATGTTGTTGCCGAAGAAGAACAGGGCAAACGCGGCAATGGCCACGATGCCGCCGATGCCGAACCCAGGCGTCTTGAATTCCATGTAGATGCCGCCGATTCCCAGCAGGATCAGTATGGGGGAGGCCCACGCAATCCAGAGGCCGATGCGTTCAAAGGCGGTGGGTTCCGCCGTGACCGTGGGGGCGTCCACCTTCTCCTGGGCCAGCAGGTCCGTGACGGAGGTGGCCGTTCCCTGGGCCAGCAGGGGCCTGCCGTCTTCCAGCCGCGTGGCGGCCTCCTTGCCCGTCAGGGTCAGGAGTGCGCCTTTTTCCAGCTTGACGGGGCCGAATTGCTGCTCCTGGTCGGAGGGGATCATCATGGCCTTCACTACTTCCGGGCGGTAGCCCTTTTCCGTTACCACGGAGCGGGTGAAGGCCCAGAAGGCGCTTTCCGCCTTCTTGCGCATGACGGGGTCCATCTCCTCCCCGGAGGAGGTGATGATGCCCGCCGCGCCGATGGAGGAGACGGGCGCCATGTAAATCTTGTCGCATGCCGCGGAGATGAGCGCCCCGGCGGACATGGCCTTGGGATTCACGTAGGCGTAAGTGGGGATGGTCAGCGGCTGGATGCTTTTCATCATCATCTCGCTGGTTTCCCAGGCCAGGCCGCCGGGCGTGTTCAGGTCAAACACCACGGCGCGCGCCTGTTCCTCCTGCGCCCGCTTCAGGATGCGGTTCATGAAGCCGAAGCTCTGCTTGCTGGTCAGGGAGTCCTCCCCCACCGGAATGACCACTACCCGGTCGCGGAAGGATTCCTCCGCGGTCGCCCGGAACGGGGAGCCGGCGAACAGGGCCAGCAGAGCCAGCAACAGAAGGTGAATGTGCTTCATGCAGACAGGCTAACACGTTCCGCGCCCGCGCTCAATGGGGAAATGCGTTCCGTGCGGACGGGGAGGCCGGATGCCGCCGCGCCGTTTCACCCGGTTTTCCTGAGGAACACGGGAGCTCCTTTGTTTTTCCAGTGCGCACCCGGTTGTTTCCTCCCCCTGTTTTCCTGTGAATGGCGTCCTGATTCTGTCTTCTTGTGCACCCGGCGGGGCTGTGATAGACTGGCCGCGCCTTATGGGAAGGATTGATGAAGACAGCATCCGGCGCGTTCTGGAAGCCACTGACATTGTAGATGTGGTGGGTTCCTATCTTTCCCTGAAAAGGGCCGGGTCCCGGTGGAAGGCGTGCTGCCCGTTCCATAATGAGAAGACGCCTTCCTTCATCGTGGACCAGACCCGGCAGAACTTCAAATGCTTCGGCTGCGGGGAAGGGGGATCCGCCATCACCTTCGTGATGAAGATGGAAAACCTGGGCTTTGCGGATACCGTGCGGCGGCTGGCGGAAAAAGCCGGCATTACCCTGGTGGAGGAAGTGTATGACGCCGCGGAGGAAAAGCGGCGCAAGGCGCGCACGGCCCTGCTGGTGGCCCATAAGAAGGCGGCCGAGTTTTTTCACAGGCTCCTGCTCCGCTCCCCGAAGGCGGCGGAGGCCAGGGCCTACCTGAATTCCCGCGGATACGGGGCGGACATGGCGAAGCGCTGGCAGGTGGGCTGGGCTCCTGATTCTTCACGGGAGTTCCTGGCCTGGGCGCGTAAGGAGGGGCTTCCGGACCAGGTTTTGATAGATTCCGGCCTTGCCAACCGCGGAGAGCGCGGGGACCTGTACGCCCGGTTCCGGGACAGGCTGATGTTCCCCATTAACAATGTGTACGGGGAATGCGTGGCGTTCTCCGGACGAATTCTGCGGCCCCAGGAAAACGTGGGCAAGTACGTCAACTCCCCGGAAACGTCCATTTTCAAGAAAGGGGATGTGGTGTTTGCCCTGGACAGGGCGCGCGGTCCCATGGGGAAGAGCGGCAAGGCCCTGCTGTGCGAAGGGCAGCTTGACGTCATCGCCTGCCATGAGGCTAGCATTTCCTTTGCCGTGGCTCCCCTGGGAACGGCGTTCACGCCGGAGCACGCCAGAACGCTTTCACGCTATGCCTCCCGCATTGTCGTATGTTTTGACGCGGACAAGGCGGGCATGGCGGCGGCGGACCGCGCCTTCCGGGAGCTGGCCCCATTCGGCAAGGATGTTTACCTGGTGAATCTTCCGGAGGGGGACGATCCGGACTCCTTCATGAAGAGGGAAGGGAAGGAAGCGTTTTCAGAGATGGTGGAGCAGGCCCGTCCTTTCTTTGAGGTCCGCATTGAACGCGCCAAGGAACGCGGCCTGCTGACTGACGCCGCCGCCAGCGCCGCCTTTGCCCGTGAGATGACGGCCCTGCTGGCCTGCATGAGCGACCCCGTGGCCCGCGACCTGGCAACGGCGGACGTCGCCACCAGGATGCGCACGACCGTGAATGACCTGCGGAGTGCCGTCAGGACGGCCGGACGCCGCAAGGGAAGGGAACAGGCACAGTCCGCGGACCGTGCGGCGGCTGCGGAAGTTCCTCAGACGCAGCCCCCCGTGAAGATGGACCGCGCCGTGGCCGTGCTTTGCGAGTTGTCCCTCCAGAACGCCCGTGCCCAGGGGCTCATCGTGGACCGTATTGAAGAATTGCTGGAGCCGATGCGGATGCTGCAAGGGGGGGGGATCCTGAAAAAAATCCTGGCACGGCTTCCTTCTCCGGACAGTCCTGCGGCCATTCAGGCTTTTCTGGTATCCCTGCCACAGCCGGAACGGGATGCCCTGAACCTGCTGAACCTGGACCCGGTGCCCATCCCCGATGTGGACCGGAGCGTCCAGGAAGCCTGCTCCGGCATTGCGAAGGCGGCCCTGGAAAGGCATATCGCGTCCCTGATGGCGGAATTGGCGGACCCCTCCACGGACGCCGCCAGAAGGCTGGAATTATCCAAACTTAGTGTTGACTTGAAGCGTTTGCTGGGTACAATGTAGTGCCTCGATACCTCCGGGTATTGATATAATGGTGAATTGTGCCCTCTTCTTTTCAAGATATGTCCAAATCCGGTGACCCATCCTCCTCTTCTCCCAAGAAGACTTCCGCCAGCAAAAAAGCTTCTGAATCCAAGGAAAAAGTAGCATCCAAGCCTGCCGCAAAAAATTCCAAAA
>ERZ1106954.2359-NODE-2359-length-13133-cov-4.686879_pt1 | contig 13133 bp, 10 predicted proteins | sample MGYA00403678_ERZ1106954 | MGnify/ENA primary metagenome ERZ1106954 (study PRJEB35170, sample SAMEA104062445) | human gut metagenome | biome: human gut; feature: human-associated habitat; material: faeces | place: Denmark | collected 2012-08-20 ... | reverse complement strand
GGTTATTTTCGGCAGTAATAAAATCGTGCGTAACCCGAATATGACATACGGTAACACTCACTTTTATAACTTGAATGTTATCGGACGTTATACAGACACAGATAAACCTGCCGACCAGGCAATTCATTGTTACAATATCCAAAAGAACGAATCATTTTCCATATTACCGCAAAATGTCAATTTTGGAAATTGCAAGTTTACAAATTTCTGCTATGGCGTTCATATCAACAACAATAAATACTATGATATGCCGCTTTATTGGACATTTGATAACTGTGACTTTAAAACGGGAATGGGATTTAACTTGACGGGCGTCAAAAATCTGAAGCTTCTCAACTCTCACATTGATAACTGCTTGTCTTCCGGCAAAGGCGACCACTGTATATATGTCAGCGAAAAATGCTCATATATAACAGTTGACCGTTGCTTGCTTGAAAATTCGGCAGGCGGAGCGATTCATGAGTTTTATGATAGTGAAGCTACTGTTCCGACTGATGGGTTTAACCTTAATAATGTCTATAAAAGCATTATAATTCATTCTTGCTTGACAGGTTTGGATATTGGATTGAGCTCAAAGAATACTGTTATCGAGAATGTAACTATGGTTGACATAACAAGGGGCATAAAGCTCCATTCGTGTGAAAATGTTACAATAAAAAATGTTTATGCAACCGGTGCGTTTTGCCAAAACACCAAAAGCTTTGCGAGCGGTAATGAGAGAACATATAATTTCTACAAGAATGAAGAAGGAAAATGGTGTGTTGGAGATTATTATGCGGTTTCTATTATAGGTACGGCAAGAGCACATATAATTGATTGTTATTTTAGCTTTGCTTCACCTTTAATATTTGCCGGCGGTTATAATACCAAGTCGAAGGAAATAGGTAATCTTTTTATAAATTATGGCAGCTTGTTTAAGGATGGACTTTCTGAGTCGAATATAATTTTTGACAACTGTATTTTTGAAAGTAGCTCAAACTTTTTCTCATCTAATGAACCGTTAAACAGTGTTAACTTGGGCAATACGAAGAATTATTCATTTGTGGTAGATGGCAAGCAAGTGACGTTAAGACAAAAGCACAATATAAATTTTAAAAAGTGTCAGTTGCGTTTTGATTTTGAAACAATTGTAAAATCTCTTGCTTATTTAAAAGGTAATGTGAATTTTCCGTCAAATTATGTCTTTGATTCATGTAAGGTTATGCTTTTTATCCAAAATATTGCCGCGCAAAATAAAATATCCTTAACAGGAGCATATTTTGCTTCAGCAGCTCAAGGATCAAATGTGACAATTAAAGACACTGTGTTTTATAATAACTGTAAAACACATAAAATAGAAAAAATTAACGAAGAAATACACGAATACGACAGTCCATATTTTAAACTCTTAAGTGATGATGCCGTTGGGACTTTGTCTAACAACAGTAGTGAAGATTATATTAAGCTGAGTTAAACTTTAATAATTTAGGAGGGCTATATATGAAAAAGATAACTAAGCGGATATTCAGCGCAATACTTTCTGCAATAATGCTGATATTGGCATTGCCTTTAACAGGCTTTGCGTCCGACAAAATATATACCTATAAGTATGAGTATATAGAGTTTGGCTCGTATCCTCAGTCTCAGGTTAAGGATTCAGTTCTTATTTCAAAGCTCGATTCTGTGAATAAAAATTGGGTTTCTTATAATTATTACAGCGGCGAGGGCGATTACGGTACAATGAAATCCGGCGATTGGATGAAATATGCCGATTTCAAATATAACGGCAGCAAATACCGCGCAGTTACTTTTTCACAATATAGACCATGTTCTACACTCGATGTCTCGTCAGAAACATATTCATATCAAGATGATAACGGATATTATATAAATAACGTATATTACTTTTTATATGAACCGATTAAATGGCGCGCGTATTATTTCAGCGAAGGTCAGCCGGAACTGGTTAGTGATATGATTTTAGATTCTCAGCCCTATAATAATATAATCTATAAATTATACCGTTTGGACTCCGGACGAGTTGCTGCATATTATCCTCGCAATATATGTAATGGCTATGAAGATGCAGAATTCGCTAGTATGTATCTAGGAAGCACTATACAGAAATGGCTTGAAAATGATTTTTATGATGTAGCTTTTAATGTGGCACAGCAATCAAAAATAGCAGATATTAGCCTTATGCATTATACAACTTCAGGGTCTCAAATGAACTTGGAGGACGAATTATATCTTCCTGATCATTATCCGTATGTTGCTTTCACAAGAAATAAAGAAAGACGAGGAGTAGGAACGGATTATGCTAAGGCTCAAGGTCTTTATGTTGACCCAAATCAGTTTAATTCAGAAGGGCTCTCGTATTCTCCATGGTGGTTAAAAGACACTTGCTCCGGTGACGCCGGTATGGTTGAAGGATGGGGTTCTTGCATTATAGAATCAGAATACTTAGATGGGGATCCAGGCTTTAGTTGTGCATCAGATTCAGAAGGAATACGCCCTGTTATAAGACTGAATAATTTAGTTATTAAAGAAAGAGGCATAGTGTCCGTTAACGTAGAGGCACCTGCATATCTCGGCGAAACAACAAAAGTAAGCGTCAAGGTTAAAAGCTCTCCAAGCAAAATCCGAATGGTAAATTCCGAAAGCAGTCTAACTATTGACAGAAACAATCCGGCTCTTGTAAATGTAATTTCAAACTCTGATAATACAGAATTGTGGATTGTAAATCTAAAAGTTAAGTCACAGACTACCAGATATACTGTTTATGCAGAATATGACAAAGCGGGATGGTACGATGAGGGGTATACTTTTTCAGTAAAAGCCCAAGAAAGAGTACCCGACAAGGACGTATATTCATTCTCAATAGATGAGTGCTACGATGATGTTATGTATGCAGGAGTGCATAAGGTCACGGTAGAAACGGGAGTTGACGCGACAAAGGTGCAGTTTTACAAAGACGGCAACACCTGGACTTATTCAGCCGACAACGCAAGCTATGTTATCGAGGACGACAAAAAGATTTGGAGCATAAACATGAACTTCTCGGAACTCGGCGAGGATATGGAATACTATATCCGCACAAGATCACAGAAATCCGCATTTGAGTTCACAGACCAAGTAATGAACGTCTGGGTTCGCTTCAAATAACAACCTGAGCCGACGCGACCGCGTCGGCTCTTTTTTCTCGGCGGTGTGAGGACACACCGCCGATTACCGTGAATTTTCTGCGTTTGATGAACTTTAACCCCTCCGTCACGGCTTCGCCGTGCCACCTTCCCTAAAGTGGAGGCAATATGTGTGTGGTCACACCGCCACTGACGTATTCAAACTCTCAAATGCCAACCGGCTCTGATGAAATCTGCCGTTATTTCGGGGTACTCTTTTTTATTATCATCAACAATTCGTGATACGGTCGTTCCGAATCTGTCGGCAATTTCGGTTAAGGTGTCTCCTCTTTTGACCGTATATGTTACAAGACCGGGTCTGTCATAATGCTCACCCCTGCACTCCTCCTCTGCGGTGTAACCGTTTTTGCCTGTTCTTTTTATTATTTCGGGGAAGTCAACAAGCATATAATCCTGGTCACAGGTCACACCTGCCACCTGAGTTGAGCGTATTTCATTCACACTGCCGCCAAACTGCCACATACCTAAAACGCTTCTCGGCGTGTAGGTGCACTCGCGCTCCCACTGTGCGACCCAATGCGTGTATGCGCGAAGTTCTTCATCGTTTGTATGTGTTTCAAAGAAAGAAAGCGAAGAATAAACGCCTGCAAAATAATTTTTCTTTTGCATATAATCGCACCAAGCTTTTATTATTTCGGTTACCTCTTCTCTGCTGAGTGCTCTCTGCACTTCATCCTCAATATCTATATAAATCGGCAGTTCAAAGCGCTTACCTTTAAGCACGCGCTCACACAAAAACTCTGCCTCTTCTGCCGCCTGCTGGGCGTTAACGGCTTTAGTGTATTGATAAACGCCGACATCAAGTCCCTGCCTGCGTGCTCTGGAATAATTCTGCTCAAATTTTGAGTCGATATATGTATGATATGCGCCGCGGATAACCGCAAACCGCACCGCCTCTGCCCTTGCCGCTTCAAAGTCAAAATTCCCCTGCCATTCAGAAACATCAATACCGAAAATTCTCATTTATATCACCTTTCATAAAATATTACTATATTTTATGCCGATAACAAAAAAGCGTGCCATTTAAAGGCACGCTTTTGGTCAATTAACCGGTTTTTGCGGTCTTTCTCCGCTCGGTTTCTCGGGCGAAGTGCCGCCATTGTTTTGATTATCGGGCGGTGTTTGACCCTGCCCTCCGCCGGGATTTTGACCGCCGCCGGGGTTGCCTGTTGCCGAGCCTGCCGATGAATAAATTATATCGCTCATCTCAACCGTTTGGCTCTCGCCCGCGGCCGCAACCGTGTAGGTCTCACCCTTTTTAATATCAGGAGTGCTGATAACAACCGAGTTATACTCTTTTTCGGGAGTGAAAGAAATTATAACGCTGCCGGAGCTGTCTTTAACAGTCACCGCGCCGCTCGAACGCGACGAAACATTTAGCAAAATCGAACCCTGTGTTGAACTGCTGCCGAAGTTTTGAGCCATTCCGCTCATGCCCGCCGCAACGATTGTTCCGCCTGTTATTTGTGCGTCTCCCGAATAATCAAGCGCGCCGTTGCCGTCGTTTCCGGGGCCGGAAACATATATCTCTCCGCCTTTGACATAGAAATTGCCGTTTGAGTCTATACCGTCACCCGAGGCATTTATTGTGATTTTGCCGCCGGAGATTGTTATAGAACTGTTTTCGTCCGTGCTGAAATCGTCCTGCATCATCTTTCCGCCGAAGCCGCTTTCGTCATTGCCGCCTGCTGCGTTCATACCGTCATCGTCGCTGACTATTGAGATTGTTCCGCCGGAAATATTTATTGCCTGACCCTCTAAGCCTTCATAGCTCTTTTCAATATTCAAAGTGCCGTTTGTTACAGTAAGATTTGCGTCGGCGTGTATTCCGTCATCGCCCGTGAGTATTTTATAAGTGCCGCCGCTAACGGTGATGCTGCTGTTTGAGTGTATTGCATCGTCGGCAGAATTTATTGAAAATTCACCCGATACTATCGTCAGATTGCCGTCGGCTTTTATGCCCTTTGCGCTGACGGAGTCACTTTGCTCTGTTGTCTGCTCTGCCGATTGATTTTGCTGATTTCTGCCTCCCGGGAAAAATTCTTTGCTCTTTTTCTCTGCGTTTTCGCTTCCGCCGCCGGATGTTATATTGATATTGCCGTTCTTCACCGTCACAGTGCCCGAAGCATCAATGCCGTCACAGTCACAGGTTATATCGAACGTTCCGTTTGCGATATATATAAACCCTTTTGATGTATCGTCGGCATTTTCACTGTGAAGTCCGTCTTTGCCTGCGTTCAAGGTATAAGTGCCGTCCGCAACGCGTATGCTGTCCTTACCCGAGAGTGCCTGCTTTTCTGAAGTTATGCTGTATTCACCGCCCGTCAGCACAAGGTCGTCTTTTGAGACTATGCCGTGACCGTAAGCTGCGTTAACGGTGAGCTTGCCGCTGCCGTTGAGTGTTAAGTCCGATTTTGAAAAGATTACGGAATCAATATTATTATCGTCCACAGCGACAAATTCGCGCTTGTTTGAGAGAGTGTTTTCGCTTGACGGAGCAAGAGTTATAAACACCTTATCCGCCTGTTTGACATATATCGCCGCGCCGGTGTCGCAGTTTATATTTGCACTGTTTAAAACGAGCTGAATTTTATCGCTATCTTTAGCGTTTATGATTATTCTGCCGTTTGTGAGCGTACCGCTGATGATATATGTGCCCTCGCCTGTTATCTCAACCGCATCGCCGTCTGTCTTTACGTTATCAGAGTCGCTTTTGGTTGCTCCGTCGGCAAGCGCAATTTTAGCGCTTGAGCTCTCGTCATAAGACGCGTCCAAATCTCGTTCGGTGAACATATCTTCATCAGAAACACTTGTGCCGCTATCGTCAGAGTCAGTCTTTTTAAGCGAGCAGCCGCCAAAGGTCATTATCGCAAGCACTGCCGCCATAACAATCGCAAATATTTTATATTTAAAGCTCACTATAATTCTCCTCTCTGTTTGAGACGCTGATTTCAAGGTTGCCGTTTCTGCACCTCAAGGCATCAATCATTTCTTTTTCTTGTGAAGCGTCTTTGAGTGTGATATTATATGTCAGCTTAAAAAGGCTGCCCATATTTGTTGTTTTGACGCTTAAGGATTCATATTTTTTAGTGTATTTTTCAAATATATCATTAAAAACATCTGTATAATTAAGGTCTTCGGGAATGGTTATACGCAAAACTTTTTCTTTGTTTTCACTGCCTTTGCCGGATATAACTTTGTAATAAACAAACATTGCCGTGCCGAGCAAAACCGCCGCCAAAGCCGCATATGCGAGGTAACCCATGCCGGCTATCATGCCCGACGCCATGGCAATGAAGATTGCGCCTATCTCGCGTGCGGAGCCTGCCACGGAGCGAAAGCGAATTAAGCTGAAAGCACCCGCGACCGCAACGCCTGCACCGATATTGCCGTTAACCATCATTATTATTGTGCACACTGCTGCCGGTATAATCGCAAGCGTGGCAACAAAGCTTTTGGTATATTTGCTTTTATAGGCATAAACCGCCGCCAGAAAAATTCCTATTAAAAGCGATGTTCCTATGCAAAGCAAAAAGTTCGGTGCAGAAATCACCGTTTCACCCTCTGATGAAAAAATCCCTTTAAATATATTCTCAAGCATAAATAGCGCCTCCTGTTTGTGTTTTTAAAAATATTTCTTTATATGCTTCTCCGTACTTTGAAAAAGACGTTTTATAAATTTTATTTTCGCTAAGCGTTCTCACAAGCCACATCGGCATACCCGAAGATGTTTTTATCTCCATGAGCGTTTGACCGGGCTTCAACAGTGAATTGCCGTAAGCCCCTGAGCAAAGCAAAAGGTCATCATCACGCCACAGGATATTGTTATCGAAAGTTATTCTTAAACCTCTGTTATCCGCGGCATAAAACGCTTCTCTTTCATAAGAAATATAAACCGACGGCGAAAGCCCGCCGTAAAGCGACATAAAATAATCTATTTCATTCGTTATCTGATTTGTTTTTGCAGGCGAGCCGCCGCTTAGATATTTCATGGCCTCGTTCTCACTCATGCTCACTCGTCTTTTATAAACCACCGAATCATATTTCTTTTTTATCTCGGCAAACACTGTGCTGTCGCTCTTTGCTACGCCGTAGCTTCTGAGCCTGAGTTTTTCTTTATAATGCGGCTTTTCTATTGAGCGGCGTATGAGAAGATAATTCGGCGTGTCATAATATAAATTGCAGATTAGGCCTTTGCCGTATTCGTCCTCTCGCATAAACGTCTGCATCGCTTTCATCACTGCATCTTTTTGCTGCGGAGAAAGCATATATTTAAATTCGTACCGTTTGAAAATGTTTTGGTATTTCATAAGGTTTCTCCCCTTTCGTTGATAAAAGCTTAATACGCGAACTTTAAAATAAACTAAAAAAACGGATAGTTTTCAAAAAAAATCGAAAAACTATCCGCTAAAAATTTGTGACTAAAGTATTACGGTGAATTCTATGGATTTGCCGTCTTCACTGTGTGCGGATATTTTTCCTTTATGCGCCGTAACTATTGCCTTTGCTATTGAAAGCCCTATTCCGTGACCGCCGGTTTTCGAGTTTCTCGACTCATCAGAGCGGTAAAAACGCTCAAACAAAACGCTGTGGTCGCCTTTTTCTATTTTTTCTACGCTGTTTTTTACTCTAAGTCTTTTTCGCTTGCCGTCGGAGGAAAGACTGAGTTCTGTTTTGCCGCCGTCGGGCGAATACTTTATTGCATTGTCTAAAAGCACCGAAACAAGCCGGCATATAGAATACTCATCGCCCCTATAAATAATATTCGGCTCAATGTTTATTGAAAGCTCTTTATTTTGGGCTTTTGCCATTGTTTCAAAGGGAAACGCCGTCTCGGATACGGCGTCCGACAAAGAGAAATCTTCAAAATTTAAAATGTTGCTCTCTTCGTCCATTTTTGAAAGGAACACGAGCTTGCCCGTGAGCTCGCTCAATCTTTTAACCTGATTTTTTATGCTTCGTATCCACTCATTTTCGCCGACCTCCATCTCAAGGACTTCCGCATTGGCGTCTATTATTGTGAGTGGAGTTTTTATCTCATGACCCGCGTCTGTGATAAATCTTTTTTGCTTTTGGTAGCTCTCTTCAAGAGGTCTTACAACAGCACGCGAAAAAATTAAAACCAATATAAATACCGTTATAAGCCCTGCGGTGCTGGCAAGCAGACTTGAATACAGAAAAGATTTGAAGGTTGAAAGCGACTGCGAACAGTCAACAAAAATATACATCCTGCCGTTTTCAACAGATACCACCGAAAACTTATAATTATCCTTAAATCCGCCGGTTTTGTTTTTTTGAAAACACTCCTTGGCATAAGTCACCGCATCATTTTCTGAAACAGCGGCAATTTTGCCTACATCTGCTGAAACAAGCCCTCCGCCGTCGCTCAGCGTAACGGTGAAATATCTTGTATCAAACGGTGCCTCGGGCGACAGCTCTTTCGGCTCGTGAAGTTTGTCTTTTTTTGGTTCTTTCTTTTCTTCTTCGCCCGGTTTCGGGAAGTAGCCGCCGTTGCTCTCCAGCACAGAGAGAAGCCTGTCGGCACGTTCGTTTATATTGCAATAGTTTGCAATGTTGATTGCACCGATAATCACTGCCAAAACGGCAAAGACAGAGCACATTGCGGTTGCAATAAATTTTATTCTTAATTTTTTAATCATAACTCGGCAAAGCACCTTTCAAAGCTTTATGTCAAAAGACAATATCCCAAACTTCGCGCAGCCTTTATCTGCACATTTGAGCCGATACTTTTAAGCTTTTTTCTTAAATTAGAGATATAGACCCATACCACGTTCAGCTCTGCGTCACTGTCAAGTCCCCAAATTTTCTCCATAAAAAGCTCGGTAGAAATCACCTGCTCGGGTGAAAGCATGAGCATCTCAAGCATCTGAAACTCTTTGCCCGAGAGCCCGGTCGTATTGCCATTGCACGAAAGCTCAAATTTTAGTCTGTCAAGCGTAATATCGCCGGTCGAGAGCAGATTATCTGCCGTAATATCGGCTTTTCTTCTCGTCATGGCTCTTACACGCGCCAAAAGCTCTTTGGTCGAAAAAGGCTTCGGCAAATAATCGTCTGCCCCGCTGTCAAGACCGAGCACGCGATCGTCTATTTCTCCCTTTGCGGTCAAGAGTAAAATCGGCACCGAGTTGCCTGCGGCACGCACCTTTTTTAAAACAGAAATGCCGTCAAGCCCCGGCATCATAATGTCTAAAATAACTCCGTCATATTTGCCGAGCGAGATATAATCAAGTGCGTCAAGTCCGTTATAAACAGCGTCAACAGAAAAATTGTTGTGCTTCAAAATCACCGTAAGGGCGTTTGAAAGCTCTTTTTCATCTTCTGCCAAAAGCAATCTCATAATAAATGCCTCCTTTACCTTTTATATTAAGCGACTAACCTTAAATTAACTTAAAAACAGCGTTCACCGAGCCTGCGGTAAAATATATAACAATACCGACTGAATAAAGACTTCAGTCGGTATTTTGCATTTCAAATATACGGCTGACAAATGCCGTGGTAATTACTCAACTTCTGCGGTGTTGGGGTCATCCCAGTTTACAGAATAATTTGCGGTTGACGAATAAGTAAATGCCAGCGGAACCGTGCCCATCTCTGCAAGTGTATTCTGACCTGTAACCTCTGTTTCAACTCTGATTTCTCTTTCGAGTTTAAGCTCTGAGAGGCGGTCTGTCTCTTTTGAAACAACGGCAATGATTTTGCCGACCTGATACTGGGCGTCATAATCGTCAATTGTCATATAATCGCTCGCCTTTTTAAGCTCGTTGAGAATTTCATCTTTGGGAGTAATTTTATAAATCTTGCCGAAAATGCTGTTCTCCTGAGTGGGATTTGATTCTTCCCATATGGTAAGCTCTATTGTGTATGAACGCGATGTTGCATCGTCAATATCAACTATGTTTGCGGATTTGATATTTTTGAGATCAAGCGTATTCTGAGGGAAAAGCTTTGAGCAATCTTCACCGTATTTGGTAGACTCTTTAATGCTGCCCGTCATAAGCTTTGCTATCGTGGGGAACGCCGCCTTGATACTGCTGTTTTCACTGTCGGCAGATTTTGCTTTTTGCGAGAGCTTGTAGCTGACAGCAGGATTCTTTTCTTCTACCATTTTCATAGCCTTGCAGAAATAATCAAAGATTTCTGCCTTGGTCTGCGGAATTGCAGAAGCTCTTTTTATAACCTCCTCCTCATATGAACCGCAGGAACACAGAGAAAAAGTCATTACAGCTATGAGAACCAATGCCAAAGCTCTGATGATTTTTTTATTCATAAATAAAACATCTCCTCACAATATAGGGAAATCGGGAGGTCATATGCCCTCCAATCAGAATAGCTTTCGTTATTATAACACATCTTTACATAATTTAACAATAGTTTTTTTAAAACTTTTTATCTAATATTTACAAGATAATATCAGATGCCTCTCTCGTCAAAGAGGAATGTGGTCTCAAGTGCAATTTTAACGCCTGCCTCAATGGTTTTGGGGTCAAGGTTATCTTCTGTATCAAGTCTTGTATGATAATAGCGTGCAGGGGACGGATCCATAGCAACAAAAGAAGCCGCCGCAACGCCTGCCTGTGACATAGCCGCCGCGTCTGTTGCGCCGAGAGCTATTGTGTCTATTTTAACATTGTCATAACCTGCGATGGTTGCGCCGTCTTTAATAAGCTTTGCAACGCGCTCGTCGTTTTTAACAACGCCTGTCATGTCCTTATCAAAAATTGTCATAAAGTCAAACTCACGGATTGTGTCAAATCCGACAAAAACAGTTTGAATGTCACTGTTTTTAAGCTCGTCTTTATGAGCCTTTGCATAAGCCTTTGAGCCTCTGAGGCCTGCCTCTTCGCCTGCTGCCATGAGGGCTACAACCTCTGTGTTTTCAAATCTTATATCGTTATCGCTGAGGAACTTTGTAACAGCTGCCGAAATAAATGTGCCCGTGAGGTCATCGTTTGCGCCCATAACGGGTTTTTTATAGTTGCAGAAGAAAAGCGCCGCAATATAAAAAGGAACAAGTATGAGCATTGCTATGCTGAGACAGGCAACAAGAACGTTATCACCCGTTACAACTATGCTGATGTCAAAAGCGCCGCCGTTTGCTATTGAAATAATGCTTGCGGCAATAGTGATAACTATGCCTGCTATTGCAGTGCCGATGATTGTGGCAACCGCGGGTCTTCCGCCGTGATAGGTGTAAGTCCACTCAAAAGCAGAGTCGGTATGACCCGAAATTATAATTCTTCTCTTTGTTTCGCCTGCGGCCTTTCTGACGCCGACAACGTTTGCAGTGTCCTTTTTCTTAAAGAAAACATCAAGAGTCTGCTTATAAAAAATAAATTCGGATAAAATGAAGAAAAGAGTTAAAACCGTGAGTGCAAGCGATACAACCGCCATGCCGAAAAGATAAAAAAGTGCCGAAAGAGTAAGAAGTACCGCGCCGAGCGGAACCCAAGCCATAAATGCCTTGTCGCTGACTTTAAACGGTTCAACCGTTACTTCATCACAGAATTTTTCAAGGTCAGCTTTGTAATACTCCTGCGCTTTTCTGTCGCTTTCGCTGCCGACCGGTCTCGGTCCATATGTTTTGCACACATTTTTTATGCTCTTAATAACATAATTAGTGTATTCCCGCACGCGCGCAGGGTACTTTTCAATGCTTTCGTTTGCTTTCATTAAATATCAATTCCTCTCTTGAAAATAATATATGTAAGTGTTAAAATAAAGACGAAATCAAAGGTTGGTGATATTTATGTCTTTTAAAAACACATTATACCGTATGTCTGCCGTCGGCGCCGCCCTTGCGGTTTTATTTGCATCGGCAGGCTGCTCAAAAAAAGACGTCGGCAAAGGAGATAACGCCGTAAGCTCACCGTCATATTCGCAGCAGACTGTTGCAGGCTCGCAAAAGAGTGAAGAGAGCCTCTCTTCCCCCGGTACTTCCGCTTCTTCAAAGTCGGAACTTTCAAAAGAAAACTCAACATCGGCAAAATCAAGTCAAAGCGCTTCAAAGAGCACATATGCTTATGCCTATGCGGGATTTAACCCTGCCCCGGCTAACATGAACGCTCCTTATACCGAGCTTTTGCTCAACAAAAAGCACATTTTGCCCGACGGCTATGTGCCGAAGCTTGCCGAGGCGGTTAAAGGCTCCGGCGTAATGCTCGATTACAGGGTTGCCCCTCACTATCAAAAAATGTATGACGCCGCCAAAAAAGACGGCATCACATTGACTCCCGTTTCCGGCTACCGTTCGTTCCAACGTCAAAAAAACAATTTTGAAAACAGCATTGCCCGGTATCAAAAACAGGGTTACAGCAAAAAGGACGCAACAATCAAAGCATCCGAAACAAGGCTTTTACCCGGAACAAGCGAGCACAACGCCGGCCTTGCAATGGATATTTGCTCACTTAGCACATCCTTTGACACAACAAAAGAATATAAATGGCTGCAAGCTCACGCACATGAATACGGCTTCATCCTCAGATACCCGAAAGACAAAATCAACATCACTCAAATAACTTATGAACCGTGGCACTACCGTTATGTAGGCACCGAAATAGCCAAAAAAATGAAAGCGAGCGGTCAGGTGCTCGAAGAGTATCTCGGCGAGGCTTAATCAAATTTATTCAATTACAGATCCGTCATAAAAAACGGATCTGTTTTTTTATTTTGATGATTTTTTGTTGTCCTTTTCTTCACCGTCATTTATATCCGCACGCGTTATGACGGATTTAACGGTCATAAAAATTATTTTTAAATCAAAAGCAAGGCTCTGTTTTTCTATATATTCCCTGTCAGCTACACTCGACGGGCACTCATCAAATGCCATCGCTATCGTAGATGCCAGATTCGACTGAATCCGCATACTCTCTTCTGGCCCCATAAATATTTTATGTCCGTCAATATGGGAATTGAAATACACTCCCTCTTCTT
>ERZ1106954.2354-NODE-2354-length-13144-cov-3.597295_pt1 | contig 13144 bp, 10 predicted proteins | sample MGYA00403678_ERZ1106954 | MGnify/ENA primary metagenome ERZ1106954 (study PRJEB35170, sample SAMEA104062445) | human gut metagenome | biome: human gut; feature: human-associated habitat; material: faeces | place: Denmark | collected 2012-08-20 ... | reverse complement strand
CTCCGATCTGAGAAGCGGTGAAGCTGACACCCATGGAATTTAAGATCGTACAGCTTTTGATCAAGAATCCGGGCAGAGTATTTTCCGCGGATGAGATTTATGAGCGTATCTGGAACGAGAAAGCGGTCAACACCGATACCATTATGGTACATGTGCGGAACATCCGCGAAAAAATCGAGATCGATCCGCGAAATCCCAAGTATCTGAAAGTGGTATGGGGTGTAGGATATAAGATCGACAAACAATAAATGCGGATGTGGGAAACAAAGCGTTTCGGCAGACAGAGGGAAATGACCGGAGAGGTGTAAGAATGGAACAGGTAACAGAGGCTGTGAAAGCGGAGACAACAGAAAACAGGGAAAATCGAGGAAACCGAGGAAACAGAAAGCCTGCAGTCAAATGGCTGATCATCGGACTGATCGTCAGTCTGGCAGCTTCCGGCATTTTTACTGCCTGCTACGGAATCTTCGAACGCAGGGCGGAGAGCAGGAGAAATGAACAATACATTGAGGATCCGCTGGAGACGTCGAATACGATTACTTATCTGTATCAGAACTGCTATCTGCTCTACCGCGATCTGTACAACAAAGAACACCAGACTTCCTTAAGCTATGGGGAATTATATATGCAGCCCACGGAGGGAAACGAATGGCTCAATGATGACCGGAAACGGGCAGAAGTGGCATATGGAGATACGGAGGAGCTCACGATACCGGAAGGGGAGGACCCCGAAAACTATATGGCCCGGGGAATCTTGGCGGTACAGACCAGGGAATACCTGGAAGAACATTTTAATACCCTGGAAAACTCCTTTGGTCAGCTGAATAATTTGTATGATTATAGGATCCGGGATACTAAGACCGGAGAGATCCTAAGCAATCTGACGGATACGGATATCGTGGCGGAGGAACAGAGGTTTTATCTGACTTTTGTATTTGACGCCTATGGAAATGATGCCACCTTAGGGAATACGGTGATCGGATCGGATACGACAACCCTTCGTAAGACAGCGGCGGAAGTGATCCGTAATTGCGGTCTTACGCGAATGGTGGATGCCAATATGGGCAGCGAAATCTCTGCCGGTCATAATACCATGTTCCGGCTGGAAATGCCGAAAAATTGTGAGATCACCTTCTGCATCTCCAGACAGGCGGCACAGAGTCTGGGACAGAACGGTCAGTATATTTATTATGATCAGGATATGAACAATGTTAGTGTTTACTTTTCCATGGGAGAGTATGCATCCTATTATCTGTCCGGATGTCAGCAGATGTTTCTGATCCTGGCACTATTGATCTTCCTGCTGGCGCTTGTATTGCCGGGACTTGGAGAAGAGAGAGCTTGGGAGAAGGTAGTGCTTTTAAAACTTCCAATCGAAGCTGTTGTAGTGATCCTGACTATCATAGCAGGCATTGGAAGTGAACAGGTGGTAGGACTGGTATCCTGGGTGAGAAGCGGTCATGCGCTGGGCACAGTTTTACGTGGAAACAGTGCGCAGATACAGTTATTAACCATAATACTGACCTATGCATTAAATGTTCTGGCGGTGGCAGCCTTGTTTTTCATTGCCTGGTGCTTGGGAGTATCCCTGCGGGCAATGCGGGTTCAGGGAGCCAGAGCGTATTTGAAACAGCACAGCTTGTGCTATCTGTTAGTGCCTTTCTGGAAAAAACTGTGGAGAGGAATGAAGAAGGGATTCTCCATTGGCAGGGATAAGGTGGTGGATGTCTATCATGATGCAGAGCATTTTGATGTGACGAAGGATGCCAAAAAACTGATCCTGCGGATCGTATTGTGGAATGCCCTGATTCTGGTGATCGTATGCAGCCTTCCTCTGGGAGGAGTGACGATCGCAGTCATTTATTCTGTGGTACTGTATTTTGTACTGCGGCGTTATGTCAGCAAATTGCAGAAAAAGTACGGATTGCTGTTAAAAGCCACCAATGAGATCGCGCAGGGTAATCTGAACGTGACCATAGAGGAAGATCTGGGCGTGTTTGAACCCTTTAAACCGCAGATCTACCGGATCGAGGAAGGCTTCCGTAATGCGGTGGCGGAGGAAGTGAAGAGCCAGCGGATGAAGTCGGAACTGATCACGAATGTATCCCACGATCTGAAGACGCCACTGACAGCTATCATTACTTATGTAAAGCTGCTACAGGAGCCGGGAGTGACGGAAGAACAGCGGAAGGAGTACTTAGAGACGTTGGATCGTAAATCGTTGCGCCTGAAGGCATTGATCGAGGACCTGTTCGAAGTCAGCAAGGCAAATTCCCAGAATATCACGCTTGATATCCGCGATGTGGATATCGTAAGCATGGTGAAACAGGTCGAATTCGAGATGGAAGATAAGCTAGCGGATGCCGGACTGGATGTGCGGATGAGCATGCCGGAGGAGAAGGTCATCGTGCCGTTGGACAGTCAGAAGACCTTCCGGATTTTTGAAAATCTGTTTGGCAATATTGCAAAATATGCTCTGCCGGGAACCAGAGTCTATGTCAACGGTTTTACGGCAAAGGATGAGGTGACCATTATCTTAAAAAATATCGCAGCGCAGGAATTATCCGCATCGGGAGAGGAACTGACCGAGCGATTCGTCAGAGGGGATGCTTCCCGTAACACGGAAGGAAGCGGACTGGGACTGGCAATTGCAAAAAGCTTTACAGAAATTCAGGGCGGAAAGTTCCGGATCGAACTGGACGGAGATTTATTCAAGGTGGTGCTGATCTGGAAGGTAAAGCCAGAGAGCGGGAACTACGACAATTCCGGGGATAAAGTGACGACCGGAGACAAAGAAAAACAACCACTACAATCATAAAAAATATTACATTACAATATTAAAATAGATCAATAAATTAGAACAAAAACATCCACATTTCCGTAGAAATACGTTAATTGTGGATGTTTTCAATTACAAATGAGTGTGCTACAATGTATCTATTCCAAAATCCGGAGAATAGCCTGAAAGAGGCAGATTTTGTTCCCGGGTTCTGAAATAGAAAAGCTGTATGAAGAGAAAAAGGAGCAGTAAACAATGGGAATGACAATGACACAGAAGATACTTGCACAGGCAGCGGGCCTTGCGCAGGTACAGGCAGGACAGCTGATCGAGGCACAGCTGGATCTGGTGCTGGGCAACGATATCACCAGTCCGGTGGCAATCAAGGAAATGGATAAAATGAAGGTACAGGGAGTGTTTGATAAGGATAAGATCGCACTGGTACCGGATCATTTTGTTCCCAATAAGGATATTAAATCTGCGGAGCACTGCAAATGTGTCCGTGAGTTTGCAAGACGCAATGAGATCTCCAATTATTTCGAAGTAGGAGAGATGGGTATCGAACATGCACTGCTTCCCGAGAAAGGACTTACCGTAGCCGGAGATGTGATCATCGGTGCGGATTCCCATACCTGTACTTACGGTGCGCTGGGTGCATTTTCCACCGGTGTGGGAAGCACGGATATGGCAGCCGGTATGGCTACCGGCAAGGCATGGTTCAAAGTACCTGCGGCGATCAAATTCAATCTGACCGGCAAACCCGCAGAATGGGTCAGCGGTAAGGATGTGATCTTACATATCATCGGCATGATCGGTGTGGACGGTGCACTGTATAAGTCTATGGAATTTGTGGGAGACGGTATTGCTAATCTGTCCATGGATGACCGCTTCACCATTGCCAACATGGCTATCGAAGCCGGCGGTAAGAACGGTATTTTCCCTGTGGATGAGAAGGCTATTGCTTACATGAAAGAGCATTCGAAACGCCCCTATAAGGTATTTGAAGCAGATCCGGATGCACAGTACGATGCAGAATATACCATTGATCTGAGCACTTTACGGCCTACTGTGGCATTCCCGCATCTGCCGGAGAATACACATACTATCGATGAGATCCACGAGATGGAGCCCATCGACATTGATCAGGTAGTGATCGGATCCTGCACCAACGGACGTATCGACGATCTGCGCACCGCAGCGAAAGTACTTGCAGGCAGACATGTGGCAAAGGGAATGCGCTGTATCGTGATCCCCGCCACCCAGTCCATCTATATGCAGGCAATGGAAGAGGGACTTCTTAAGACCTTCATCGAAGCGGGAGCAGTGGTAAGTACACCTACCTGCGGACCCTGCCTTGGCGGATATATGGGTATCCTGGCGGAGGGAGAGAGATGTGTCTCCACGACTAACCGTAATTTCGTGGGACGTATGGGACATGTAAAGAGTGAGATCTATCTGGCAAGCCCTGCAGTGGCAGCAGCCAGCGCTATCACCGGCAAGATTTCCTGCCCTTGTGAACTGAAATAAAATAAAAGAGGTAATAGAAAATGAACAACGCAAAAGGAATAGTTTTCAAATTCGGGGATAACGTGGATACAGATGTTATCATTCCCGCAAGATACCTGAATTCTTCCGATCCTGCAGAACTGGCGACTCACTGCATGGAGGATATTGACAAGGACTTTATCAAAAATGTGAAAAAAGGTGACATTATCGTAGCGGAGAAAAACTTCGGCTGCGGCTCCTCCAGAGAGCATGCCCCCATCGCCATCAAGGCGGCAGGCGTCAGCTGCGTCATCGCTGAGACTTTCGCAAGAATCTTCTACCGCAATGCCATCAATATCGGGTTGCCCATCATTGAGTGTCCAGAGGCATCCCGCAAGATCAACAATGGCGATGAAGTCGAGATCGACTTCAATACCGGCGTGATCAAAGATCTCACCACCGGCGAGAACTTCCAGGGACAGGCATTCCCCGAGTTCATGCAGAAGATCATTGCCGCAGAGGGATTGATCAACTATATCAACAGCCAAAAATAGAAACAGCTTTTAAGCTTACAAAAATACCTCCCTGTTACCGTTTCCGGAATACAGGGAGGTATTTTTAAATTCTAGTCTTATTAAGTTAAGCTTTTTTATTGATCATGGCACGTTTTCTCAGGGTCGGATCCAGGATCTTCTTACGGATACGAAGGTTTGTGGGAGTTACCTCCAACAGTTCGTCGGTATCGATGAAGTCCAGAGCCTGCTCCAGAGACAGGATCCTGGGCGGTGTCAGACGCAGAGCTTCGTCGGCGCTGGAGGAACGGGTGTTGGTCAGCTGCTTTTTCTTGCAGACATTGATCTCGATGTCCTCACTGCGGCCGGTCTGACCGATGACCATACCGGAGTATACTTTCTCGCCGGGTCCGATGAAGAGAGTACCGCGTTCCTGTGCATTGTACAGACCGTAGGTGATAGATTCACCGGATTCGAAAGCGATCAGGGAACCCATCTTACGATACTGGATATCTCCCTTGTAGGGACCGTAGTCATCGAATACGGTGTTCAGGATACCGTTACCCTTGGTGTCGGTCATGAACTCGCCACGGTAACCGATCAGTCCTCTTGCGGGGATGGAGAACTCCAGACGGGTGTAAGTGCCGCCGGAGATGGAACCCATGTTACGAAGCTCACCTTTCCGCTGTCCCAGCTTCTCGATGACAGCACCGGCAAACTCGTTGGGGACATCGATATAAGCCAGCTCCATAGGCTCTAACTTTTTACCGTTTTCATCGGTATGATACAGAACCTCTGCCTTACTTACGGCGAATTCGAAACCTTCACGACGCATATTCTCGATCAACACGGACAGATGCAGCTCACCACGGCCGGATACTTTGAAACGGTCGGGAGAATCGGTCTCTTCCACACGTAAGGATACATCGGTATTTAACTCGCGGAACAGTCTGTCACGCAGGTGACGGCTGGTAACGAATTTACCCTCCTGGCCTGCCAGAGGAGAATCATTTACCATGAACTGCATGGCGATGGTGGGCTCACTGATCTTCTGGAAAGGAATGGGTACCACATTTTCCGGAGAGCAGATGGTGTCACCGATGTGAAGCTCGCTGATACCGGAGATGGCAACGATGGAACCGATGCCTGCTTCCTTTACCTCTACTTTATTCAGACCATCAAACTCGTACAGCTTGCTGACCTTGGTCTTGATGATCTTGTCGGGGTTGTGGTGGTTACAGATGACCACATCCTGATTCACACGGATGGTACCGTTGTCTACCTTACCGACACCGATACGTCCTACATATTCATTATAATCGATGGTACTGATCAGTACCTGGGTAGCTGCCTCGGGGTCACCTTCGGGAGCGGGAATGTAGTTGATGATGGTCTCGAACAGAGGCTCCATATCAGTACCCATCTCGTCGGCATCCAGGGAAGCAATACCTGCCTTGGCGGAAGCGTACACAAAAGGACAGTCTAACTGGGAATCGTCCGCATCCAGTTCTAAGAACAGCTCCAGTACTTCGTCTACGACTTCATCGGGTCTTGCTTCGGGTCGATCGATCTTGTTGATACATACGATAACGGGAAGCTTTAATTCCAGAGCCTTACGGAGTACGAATTTGGTCTGGGGCATAGCACCTTCGAAAGCGTCTACTACCAGGATAACACCGTTTACCATCTTAAGGACACGTTCTACTTCGCCGCCGAAGTCTGCGTGACCCGGGGTGTCGATGATGTTGATCTTGGTACCCTTATACATAACAGCAGTGTTCTTGGACAGAATGGTGATACCACGCTCGCGCTCGATATCGTTGGAGTCCATGACACGCTCAGCAACTTCCTGATTTTCACGGAATACACCGCTTTGTTTTAACAGCTCATCCACCAAGGTGGTTTTACCGTGGTCTACGTGAGCAATGATTGCAACGTTTCTGACATCTTCTCTTTTTTGTCTCATAAAAATCCTTGCCTTTCTAAAAATGCGTGCAGCTGATTTATCCTTTTTTCAAACTGTTTCAGTATAGCACTTATCATTTCCGGACGCAAGAAAAAACCGTGTAAAATCAACGTTTTTGGTGGTTTCTAACAACTTTTGGGCGGTATTTGCATTTTTATGCGATGGGTTTTAGTACTCAAACGATAAAAAATAGAGTATAAATAGTAGTGCAATACATAAGGATTGTTGTAGAAGAGTCAGAAGATGTAGAAGGGAGAACAAAAATGACAGATAAGGTTATTGAAAACAATCAGGTAACGGTGATGGGGGAAGTGGTAAGCGATTTTTCCTACAGCCATGAGATCTACGGGGAAGGATTCTACATGGTGGACTTAAGGTGTACGAGACTGAGTGACAGCTTTGACATCATACCGGTGATGGTCTCGGAGAGACTTTTAGATGTGACAGCGAGCTATATTGGAATGCTTTTGTGTGTTAATGGGCAGTTCCGGTCCTATAACCGTCATGAGGAGCGTAAGAACAGACTGGTATTGTCTGTGTTTGCCAGAGAGGTGAAATTTATTGAGGAGATGGAAGAAAGTTCCAAGACGAACCAGATCTATCTCGATGGATATATATGTAAGGAGCCGGTATACCGCAAGACACCGTTAGGAAGGGAGATCGCAGACCTGCTGCTTGCCGTGAACCGCCCTTACGGCAAGTCTGACTACATTCCCTGCATCTGCTGGGGACGCAATGCACGCTATGCAGAACATTTCAAAGTGGGCGAGCGCTGTGCTATCTGGGGACGGATCCAAAGCCGTGAATATATGAAGAAACTGGATGAAGAAAATGTGGAGAAACGTGTCGCATTCGAAGTGTCCGTCAGCAAACTGGAGCTGTTGGAGGAAGCCCGGGAATCCATAGTCTGACGACAAAAGATTGCAAAAAATTACAATATATGGTATAAAGAAATGCATAAGTAACTAACAACTGCGGACAGCTATCTGCCGCAAACGCAGATAGACCATGAGGTGTGTAATGGCAGAAGGATGCATCTATATTTATACCGGCGATGGCAGAGGCAAATCACCGGCAGCGATCGGAAGAGCAGTACAGGCAGCAGTAGAGGGGAAGAGAGTCGTTATCATTCAGTTCCTGAAGGGAAAGGGACTGGAGGATTCGGATTTCCTGCGCAGGATGGAACCGGAGATCAAATTGTTCCGTTTCGAAAAATCGGACAGCAATTTTGCAGAATTGCCTGAGGAGAAGAAGCAGGAGGAAATCCAGAACATCCGTAACGGAATCGGCTTTGCTAAAAAGGTGCTGACCACCGGAGAATGCAATCTGCTGATCTTAGATGAAGTGCTGGGACTGGTGGAAAAGGATATCATTACAGTGGATACTCTGAAGACACTGTTGGAATGCAGAGGAGATACGGATGTGATCCTGACAGGAATTACTTTGAACGATGAAATATGCGTTCTGGCAGATGAAGTATCCAAGATCGAGACCGTAAAATTCAAGGTCTGGGATTGACAGTCACATGGGTTAATGCTATCATAAAATTATATTTAAGAAGATAGAGGTTGCGTTTTTCAAGAGTATTTTTTCGGAGGTAACAGGTACCGTTGAGGGAAGAAGAAAGGGGAACACGCCGAAAGATAAGGTATCCTGTATATTGTTATCTTGGGCATACGTTTAAGAAGCGTATGACTGTCATCTCGTAAGCAGATGGGGCGCTATCAAATAAGCTTGGATAATCAGCGCCGGCGCCATTGTGCGCTGGCGTTTTGCAAATGGAGGAAACATATGGCTATTTTTAAAGGAGCAGGCGTGGCAATCGTCACACCCATGAACGAAGACGGATCTGTCAACTATGAGAAATTCGGTGAACTGATCGAATTCCAGATCGCAAACGGCACAGATGCCATTATCGTATGTGGTACTACAGGAGAATCCTCAACGTTGACCCATGAGGAACATCTGGATACCATCAAATACTGTGTAGACAAAGTAGCGAAGAGAATCCCCGTAGTGGCCGGTACCGGTTCTAATTGTACCGATACCGCAGTATATCTGTCCCAGGAAGCGGAAAAATACGGTGTGGACGGCATCCTGCTGGTAAGCCCCTATTACAATAAAGCAACCCAGAAGGGATTGTATCGTCACTTCAAGACCGTTGCGGATTCCGTGAAGGTTCCTGCTATTCTGTACAACGTGCCCAGCCGCACCGGCTGCAATATCCTGCCGGAGACTGTGGTGAAGCTGTGTAAGGATGTAGAGAACATCGTAGGTATCAAGGAAGCCAGCGGCAATATCAGCCAGATCGCACATCTGGCAGCTATCGGTCAGGGTGTCGTGGATATCTATTCCGGCAATGATGACCAGATCGTACCTATCCTGTCTCTGGGCGGTATCGGAGTTATCTCCGTGCTTTCCAATGTAGCACCTACACAGACTCACGAGATCTGTCAGAAGTTCTTCGACGGAGATGTGGCAGGCAGCCGTCAGATGCAGCTGGATGCTATGGATCTGTGCAATGCACTGTTCTGCGAAGTGAACCCGATCCCGGTGAAGACAGCACTGAATATGATGGGAATGGGAGCCGGAGCGTTCCGTATGCCTCTGTGCGAAATGGATGAGGCAAATGCCAAGAGGCTTGAAAAAGCCCTGAAGGATTATGGTATCCTGTAGGCTGGAAATTAAAAAGCAAGAGTGGAAGAATCCCGCCTGTGAAATTTTTATCATAGGCGGGATGTTTTTAAGTATATAAGAATATTAAGATAGGAGAGAACAAAATGGTAAAAGTAATCATGCATGGATGTAACGGAAAAATGGGACAGGTGATCAGCGGACTGATCGCGGCAGATCCCGATATGGAACTGGTGGCGGGAATCGATGCCAGAGACGATGGACACAATCCTTACCCTGTATTCACGGATATTGCAAAATGCGATGTGGCTGCAGATTGCATCATTGATTTCTCTGCGGCAGTAGCAGTAGACAAGCTGTTAAATTACTGCGTAGAGAAGAAAATCCCCTGCGTGCTGTGCACCACCGGCCTGTCCGAGGCACAGCTGGCGAAAGTAGACGAAGCAGCGAAAAAGGTGGCTATTTTAAAATCCGCCAATATGTCCCTGGGTATCAACCTGATGTTAAAACTGTTAAAAGAAGCAGCCGGAGTGTTGGCACCTGCGGGATTTGATATTGAGATCGTAGAAAAACATCATAACCTGAAACTAGACGCTCCCAGCGGCACCGCACTGGCACTGGCGGACTCCATTAACGAAGAATTCGATAACGAATACGAATACGTCTACGACCGCAGTACACGCAGAGAACGCAGACCCAAGAAAGAGATCGGCATCAGTGCCGTCAGAGGCGGCACCATCGTCGGCGACCACGATGTCATCTTCGCCGGAGCGGACGAAGTCGTAACCTTCTCCCATACCGCCTACTCCAAAGCTGTATTCGGCAAAGGTGCCGTACAGGCTGCCAAATTCCTGGCAGGCAAACCCGCCGGCATGTACAACATGTCCAACGTGATCGATGCAGCGATGTAATCAGTATATTGCTGAATTTTTCAAGAAACCAGTGGGACACATTGGGGTAAGGACAAGCAGACTCTAAGCAACCGTCGGTACTTAGCGGGCGTACTTTGACCGCTTATGTACCGTTACGGTTAAGCGTCCGAAGCGAAAGCGGGTCTGCGGTTCTTATTCTCATGCGAGCTATACTGGCTTTTACAAAATCTTATTTAAAAAATTTATCGTAGATACCGAACAGGAAAATGAAGATCACGATCAGCGGCAGTCCGTAGGTCAGATAACCGCGCATCCAGTCGTGGACTTTTAAGCCCTTGCCGGTATTTACTTCTGCCTTATAGTTCTCCCATCCCCAGCCGTATCTGGTCACGCAGAACAGCAGGTATACCAGGGATCCTAAGGGAAGGAACAGATTACTTACCAGGAAATCTTCAAAATCCAGTACCGCTCCGCCGAAGACAGCAAAACCATCCCAGCTCCACACATTATACCCCAGTACGCAGGGCACAGACAATGCAATGATCAGGAACAGGTTCACCAGGGAAGATTTCCTGCGGCTGGCACCGGTCAGTTCCATGCCACAGCAGATGATATTCTCGAACACAGCCAGCACCGTGGACAATGCTGCGAACGCCATAAACAGGAAGAATAAACTCCCCCACAGGCGGCCGTAAGGCATATTGGCGAAAATATTCGGCAGGGTAATGAAGATCAGGCTCGGTCCTGAGGTCTGATCCACCCCATAGGTAAAGCAGGCGGGGAAAATGATCAGTCCTGCGGTAATTGCCACGAAAGTATCCAGTACCACAACTCTGACGGACTCTCCCATCAGAGAATGATCCTTGCCGATGTAGCTTCCAAAGATCGCCATGGCACCAATGCCAAGGCTTAAGGTAAAGAACGCCTGATTCATGGCACCTACCAGTGTAGATACCACTCCGACTTCCTGCATACGTCCAAAATCAGGTACCAGATAGAACTTCAGACCTTCCTTTGCGCCCGTCATGAAGAAGCTATTGATGGCAAGTACTACCATAATGGCAAGCAGTGCGATCATCATGACTTTCGTCACGCGCTCCAGACCGTTCTGCAGTCCACCGGCACACACAACGATACCAATGATCACCACCAGTACCATCCAGAACATCATGACCCCCGGATCTGCCAGCATCCGGGGAAACTGTTCCGCTACCGCATCCGCGGAAAGCCCGGAAAGTTTACCGGCAGCCGTCATATAAAAATAGTGTAACATCCAGCCTGCCACCGTTGTGTAGAACATCATCAGCAGATAGCAGCCTGCCAGTGTAAAATATCCGTGGATATGCCACTTCTGTCCAGGCTTCTCCAGTGCCTGGTAAGCCTTTACGGGACTTTTCTTACTTGCTCTTCCCACAGCGAACTCCATGGTCATAATCGGCAGACCAAGGATCACCAGGAAGATCAGATAAAATAGTACAAATGCGCCACCGCCGCCCTGGCCGGCCATGTACGGGAACTTCCATACATTCCCGATGCCAATGGCACAGCCGGCAGACAACAGTATAAAGCCTAAACGGGATTTCAGATTCTCTCGTTCCATTATGCGAGCTGACCCTCCAGTACTTTGGACGCTTCCGCGATCGCTACGGGAATGCCTGCGGGATTCTTACCGCCGGCCTGCGCCATATTCGGGCGTCCGCCGCCGCCACCGCCTACCAGCGCGGCAATTCCCTTGATCAGGTTGCCCGCATGGGCGCCGGCCTTTACAGCACCATCCGTTGCCATAGCGATCATATTTACCTTACCGTCCTGTGCGGAAAGCAGTACAACAACGCCTTCGCCAAGCTTATCCTTGAGCTGGTCGCCCAGATCTCTCAAGCCATTCATATCCACACCGTCTACGCTGGTTGCCAGAAGTTTCGTACCCTTCACTTCCACCACCTGATCGAGTACATCGCCCAGTGCAGATTGTGCCATCTTTGCCTTCAGGGATTCATTCTCTGCATTCAGTGCCTTCAGCTCTGCCTGCATATGCTGGATCTTCTCGGTCAGGGCTGCAGGAGTTGCCTTGGCTGCTGCAGCTGCCTTATTGAAGCTCTCTTCCATTGCCTGATAGTATGCCATGACATTGGCACCGGTCAGTGCTTCAATTCTTCTGACGCCGGCTGCGACACCGCTCTCGGACAGGATCTTGAAATAGCCGATCTCTCCGGTGTGCTTTACATGGGTACCACCGCACAGTTCCCTGGAGAAATCTCCCATAGATACCACGCGGACGGTCTCGCCGTATTTTTCACCAAACAGAGCCATAGCTCCGCTCTTCTTCGCATCTTCGATGTTCATGACATCGGTAACGACTGCAATATCCTCTGCGATCTTCTCATTGACCAGAGCCTCTACCTTCGCAAGCTCTTCCGCAGTCATAGCCTGTCCATGGCTGAAGTCGAAACGGGTTCTTGCGCCGTCCTGGTAGGAACCCTGCTGTTCTACATGATCGCCCAGTACGATCTGCAGTGCCTTCTGTAACAGATGGGTTGCGGAGTGGTTCTTGCAGACACTCTTTCTATTGTCGGTATCTACAGCAAGCTCTGCAGTATCATTTACGGATACGCTGCCGGATACGACCTTACCCACATGTCCGATACGTCCGCCTGCGATCTTCACGGTCTCAGTCACTTCAAAAGTACCGTTTTTTGTGCGGATCACACCAAAGTCACCCTTCTGTCCGCCCATGGTAGCATAGAACGGAGTCACATCCGTGATCAGGGTACCGGTCTCTCCCTCATTTAAGGTATTCACCAGTTCGGTCTCGGATGCCAGTCCTACTACTTTACCTTCTGCGGTCAGCGCATCATAACCTACAAATTCGCTGGTGATCTTATCATCCAGTCCATCG
>ERZ1106954.2353-NODE-2353-length-13146-cov-6.384386_pt1 | contig 13146 bp, 19 predicted proteins | sample MGYA00403678_ERZ1106954 | MGnify/ENA primary metagenome ERZ1106954 (study PRJEB35170, sample SAMEA104062445) | human gut metagenome | biome: human gut; feature: human-associated habitat; material: faeces | place: Denmark | collected 2012-08-20 ... | reverse complement strand
CCTGTGACCCTCCGCACGTCAAGCGGATGCTCATACCAGCTGAGCTAATCGTCCGAATTTTTCAAGGCAAGGGGTATTATACAAAAGATAATACCCCTTGTCAACTGTTTTTTGCGTTATTTTTCGGAAAAATCTGCGTCGATCAGCCCGGCTTGGCCGAGGGCTTGGCGTAGATGATGCTGTCCCACTCGAGATTGTCCTGCTCGTAGGTTTCGGGATCGTACAGGTTCTGCGTGAGATATGCCGCCTGATACGCCGGGACGTAGATCGTCACATAGTCCTGCAGACCGCCGCACTCGGCGATGATCACCGCGTGGACGGTGATGTTCGGCGAGGCGCCGACAACGGTCACGATGCCGCGGTCGTCCACGGTGAGGATCTTCTCGTTGCTGCTGCTCCACGTCACGGGCAGATCGTCCGAGCTCGGGAAGACGTTCAGATCGAGATCGATCGTGATCTCACCGGCGTTCGTCAGCGTGAGAGAGTGATTCTTGACGCTGTTATTGAGGAATGCGATCGCCATTTGTTCAATGACCGGGGTGGGGCTGGCTTCGGGCGTCGGGATGGGCGAGGGGCTGGGTGTCGGCAGGTCGGCCGCGCTGTAGACGATCTGGCTGCCGGGGTTATTCGTCACGGACGGGCGGTTGCCGGAGCTGGGGCCGGAGTCCTTCCCTCCGCCCGCGATGAGCACGACGACGGCGAGGATCACGGCGACGAGAAGAATGCCGCCGAAGATGAGCTGCCAGCGGATATCGGCGCCGGCGCGGCGGGAAGCGGCGGTGTTCGGCGTGGCGGATGCGGTCGTATGCGGTACGCGGTTCGGCTGATTCTGCCGGGGCGTGCCGCAGTTCGGGCAGCGGTTGCGCAGTCCGGAGTATTTCTGGCCACAGCGGCGGCAGGTGGTTTCCGGAATGAAGCCCATTAGGATGACCTCCTTTGTATAATAAAACTGCATACTTTCGGAATTTATACTATTCCATAATAGTGTGTGTATTTTACTATACGAATCCGCCTCTGTCAAGTTTTCCCACTGTTTTGAGGGGTTTCAGAGTGCGAGCGTGCCGCTCTCGTCCTCGAGAAGGATCAAAATCTTCTCCTGCGCGCCGGTCATCGCGTTCACATAGAGAAGATAATGCCGCCCGTCCTCCGTTTCGCAGATGAGCTCGCGGCAGTAGATCTCCTCCGCGCCGGACGTCGGGATGACGGCGAGCTTTTCGCTTTGGACTGTCAGCCCCTCCCCTGCCATGGCGCGGGCGTCCTCCTCCGACACCGCCGGTTCGGGCAGATCCCGCTCGGCGTGGGAGGTGAGATAGGCCTCGGCGTCAAAGCGCAGCATCTCGCCGGTATCCATGGCGACGGCGAGCTTTACCATGTCCGGATAGCACATCACGCCGTTCTGCTCGGCGCAGTACGTCACGGTGAGCACGTGGTCCTTGAGAATATGATAGCTCTCCTTCATGTCCCGGCAGCCGTGCGCGGCGAGGAATTCCGCGGCCTTTTCAAGCGCGGCGTCCACGGTGATGGCCGAGCGCACCGGCGCGCGCTGCGAGAGGGCGCGCACGACGTATCCGCCCCACGCCTTGCCGCCTGCTTGTAGATAGACGAGTGTATGAGATTATCCCCCAGAGCCGTGAATGAAACGGTCTTTTCTGTGATCACAGGCTCCGTTTCTGTGGTGATCTCAGTAGTGGCAGCTGTGGTTTCGGCAGCTGTAGTCTCAGCCGATGTTATGATAGCCTCGGCAGGAACATATTCCTCAGATATCTGCTGACAGCCTGTTAAAATTACTGCCGCACATAATATGCTTAAAATATTGTGTCTTTTCATCGTGTTATACTAAGAACCAATTAGAAAATTGGCGGTTAGTATCAATACCCCCTCCGATGTTTTTCATCATTATAGCATATAGTAATGACAAAGACAATAAAAGCGGGGTTTACAATTTGATGAAATAATGTTACTTTTAGTATAGTTATACTATCTGTATAGCTTTAAGATCACATACATACCTTCTATCTGTATAACTATAAAAGGGAGAATGTTGAGCACCAGCATAAAAATGCTGGGAATAAGAGTTTTTTTCTGATAGAATTTCCCCTTGTAAAGATATAATATTCTCTCGCCGTATTCCTTTTGGCTGTCGGGAACATTAAGCTTTTCACGGCGCAGGTCTCCGTTTTCGTCGGTGTATTCTATGATAGGATAATAGCTGATGTTATCATTGTCATGCTCCTCAACGTGATCCACCACCATTGCCGTCATGGGCTTGCCCTCTCTTATGGCAATTATCACCTTTATGGCCTTTACGGTAAGGTATATTATAAACAGTCCCCATAAAACTTTTAGGATATTTACTACATCCATATTATCACCCATGATAATTTTACCGCTGCTGTGTAAAATCCGCTACCGTGTTTGTGTAAAAAAATCGACCCCATGTAATTTCATGGAGCCGATTTTTTATTCTGTTTTATTCCGCAGCTTCTTCGTCCGCAAATGTGTCCTGACCGTCCTGAACGGACTGCACGGGGGGCTGAGCAGCAGGCTGAGAAGTATTGCCGTTGCCCGCAGTTTCCTCCATCTGAGCGATTATCTGTGAAATATCAATGAGCATGGAGCTGCTGTCGCCGCCTGCTACAGCGGGGAGCTTGCCGTCCCACTTGTCTATGTATTCCATTGCTATCATCTGAGGGGTTATCTGCTCGGATTTAAGGCGGTAAGCCTCTGCCTCTGCCTGAGCCTTGGCAACGGTCTGCTCTGCCTCTACCTTGATACGCTGGAGATCCTGCTCGGCTTTCAGCGCATTCTGCTGTGCCGTCTGCTTTGCTTCAATGGCAGCGTTGTATTCATCGGTAAATTCAAAGGTGATGATATTGAATATCTCGATATCAATGCCGTAGCTGTTTATTTTTTCGCCCAGCAGGTCTTTCATCTGGTCGCCGATGCTCTGGCGCTCGGTGATGAGCTGCTCTGCGGTGTATTTTGCGGTCACAGCCTTAACGCACTCCTGAATTGCGGGAGAAACGATGATGGACTCGAAGTCGGGGCCTACATTCTGATAGATGTCAGCCGAAGCGGAATTTCTCACCTTGTAGTTCAGGGCAATGGTGCTTGTGACTGTCTGCAGGTCCTTGGACGCTGATGAGCAGTCCACCTCTGCCTTCTGTACACGGTTATCTATCTGTACTACCTGCTGGATAAAGGGTATTTTAAGATGAAGTCCCTCTCCCAGCACGCTTGAAGATACCTTTCCGAATGTTACCACAACTCCCGTGTGGCCTGCCCTTACCGTGGTAAAAGCGCTGCAGCCGATAATAACGACTATCAGCAGCACTATTACGGCAGCGACTATCTTGCCTGCCTTTGAACCTGTCTTAACGTCAATAACGTCACTCATTTACACTACCCAAACCTTTCCTGTCGTGAGCGTTCCTCAGAAAGGAAGCTCGTCATTGTCCTTTATCTTGATGTATCCTCTGTTCTGCTTTGCAGCCAGAGCCAGCTGAACTATCATAAGAACTACATTTGCCAGTGTAAGGAAGAATGTGGTTCCCAGAATGATCTCTCTTGCGATAGAAAGTCCCTTGTTTGTCTTTTCCATAATAAATACCTCCAATAATTATTTGTCTTCAAGCTGCTTGAGAGCTTTTATTTCATCACGGTCGATCTTTACACGGCCGTCTTTTATTACCTTAACGTCCTCCTTGTCAAATACCACGGAGGGGTCATCGGATTTTTCGGGCTTTACTCTGAGCTTTCCTGTGAGAAGATTTACCTCCTCCACATAGCCCTTGAAATCGGGAGTTTTGACGTATGCACCGATCTTGGGCGTTACCTTCATCTGCTCCTCGTAGAAATCCTGCTCGTATTTCAGGCAGCACATAAGTCTGCCGCAGGTTCCCGATATTTTTGTGGGGTTCAGGGAAAGTCCCTGCTCCTTTGCCATTTTGATGGATACAGGCTGGAATTCGCTGAGAAATGTCTTGCAGCAGAAGGGCCTTCCGCATATGCCCAGACCGCCCAGCATTTTTGCCTCGTCTCTTACGCCTATCTGGCGAAGCTCTATCCTTGTGCGGAACACCGCTGCCAGATCCTTTACCAGCTCACGGAAATCCACTCGGTTATCGGCTGTGAAATAGAACAGGAGCTTGTTGTTGTCAAAGGTGCATTCCACATCTACCAGCTTCATATCCAGCTTGTGGGCTGCAATTTTTTCCTGGCATATCTTTGCGGCAGTCTGTTCCTTTGCCCTGTTCTGCTCAACTATTTTCAGGTCTTTTTCCGTTGCAATACGGATTATGGGCTTTAAGGGGGGGATTATCTTGTCGTCCTCCACCATGCGGCTGCCCATGACCACCTCGCCGCATTCCACGCCTCGGGCTGTTTCCACGATGACCTGCATTCCCACCTCGGGAGCGGGGCTGCCGGGAGCAAAGTAGTAGGTCTTGCCGGTGCGCTTAAATCTGACTCCTATTATTTCAGTCACTTCTATGACCAGTCCTTTCAAATTTATCTGCAAAGCTTTCCGCTGAGAACTGCCGCAGCCACCTGGGCGTTGCAGTTTCGGGTACATCTGTATGAAGCCTCGCAGATTGCGTCGTACATTGCTATCAGCCTGCCCGACGATATCCTTTCGGACATTCTCATCGCACCGCCTGCGGAGCAGCCGAGAAATGTCTTTGAGCCATACCTTGCGGCAGCGGCATCACGGACAACACGGGAGAGCATCTCAAGAACGCTTCTCATTTCCTCACGGCTTGATGCGGCGCTGTTCAGCGTCACTGCCAGGGAATATTCGTCGCCTGTTATCATGGCTTCCACTGCTTTTTTTACAGCATCTGCGGATTTTTTCAGGTCAGCGTCGCCGTCCAGAAAATCCATGCACCTGCCTATGTTTCCGCCGAATGAGCCTACAGCCTCGCTTATCTGCTCCTCGGTGTATTTGCCTGTGTCCCTCAGCGCCTGCGCACAGTTTTCACGGGTGGCTTCGGGGACCTCCAGCGTCATTGAGCGGGAGATGAGCGTGGGCAGAAAGCTGTTCTTATTAACGGCTGTGAAGATGAAATACGCCGTGTCGGGGGGATCTTCCGTAATTTTCAGCAGAGCGTCCTGAGCGGCGTCCATCCAGCCCTCGCAGTCGGGGAGAAAATACACCTTTCTCTCGCAGTCGTTGGGAGCGGTGTAGCTGTCATCTACCACCTTGGTGCGCACATCGTTTATGGTGTAGATGCGTCCGCTTTTTTCCACGGTGATGAAGTCAGGGTGCTGACCGTTCAGCACACGCCTGCACTGACGGCACTGCCCGCAGGCATTGTGATTATCGCACAGCAGCTGCATTGCGATGTACTTTGCAGCCACCTTTTTGCCCGTGCCCTTTTCGCCTGTGATGATATACGAGTGAACAAAGCGCCCGCTTTTTGCCATGGCGCTTACAGGCCGCTCGATACATTCCTTTGAATACAGCTTCATATCAGAGCTTCTCGAAGCGCTCGATGTCCGTTACGAACACAGTGGCGCCGCCTACGGATACCTCCGCAGGGAAGGAAGCAGTAGCCTCCGCACGGCCCGAGGGAGTTGTGGGAACGAACTGCTTCCTTCTTCTGGAGCAGTTCCTGATAATGTCTATTACCTCATCGACACGCTGTTCGTCGGTGCATATAAGGAAAGTGCTATTTCCCGACATGAGAAATCCGCCTGTGGAAGCAAGCTTTGTAGCGGAAAAACCGTTCTTTGTAAGCTCGGTTGAGACCTCGTGGCTGTCGTCGTTGTTGATGACCGCAAATATCAGCTTCATAGGATCATTTCCTTTGCATAAAATCAAATTTTACAGTATAGCAATGGTACAGCTATACATTATCATTTTACCACATTTACTTTAAAAATGCTATAGTTTTTCAAAATATTTATGCTTTCCCGGGAAAATTTTTCTCCGCCCACAACTGCCGCAATCCCGGGAGGGCAGCAGGAAACGGCTCTGGCGCATATTCTGCCTGCCGCATCGGATACGGATATTTCCTCGCTGTCTGAAAATGCCGCTTCACGAATGCTCATAGCCTTTTCAAGGGGCGAAAAGCTTTTTATCTTCGGCGTTGGGACAAATATCCTCGGCTGTGGGAGGTTTGATATCACCTTGCCTATGTATGTTATCTCATCTGCCGAAAGCCCTGTCAGCATAAGCACGATGTGGGTGTGGTCGGCGTATTCGCATTCTATCTTATATTCACGTAAAATGTCCGCAAGCTCCGTGCCCGTATATCCACAGGGCGGGGTGAACAAAGTAAGCTTGCCCGCTTCCGTGTCCTCGGTGCGCCACACGGGGGAAAGGAGAGACTTTGCCTTATCCGCCGCAAGCGCCATTTCGTTAAAATATTTGCCTGCCCTTGTGTCCATAAAATCGGCACATTCGTCCAGTGAGCGCATGATAAGATACGATGGACTTGTGGAGCCGAACATGGACATTATCTCCTTGGCATAGCCCTCGTACTTTTCCGCCTTTGGGTTGTTTATATGCAGATATGCCCCGCCCGTCAGGGCAGGGAGAGTTTTGTGGGCGCTGTCGCAGCACATATCGGCACCGTGGTAATTGGGGTGCATGGGCGGCTCGCCTATGAAATTAAGATATGCCCCGTGAGCGTTATCCACCAGCAGCATCACGCCGTGTTTATGGCAGATATCTGCGATCCCGTCTATCTCGGTCATATGCCCCAGATAATCGGGCGAGGTGAGATATACGCAGGCTGGGGAGGACTTTTCTATGGCCCTTTCCACTGCTTCGGGAGTGATTTTTCCCGAAACAAGGGTGTTTTCATATTCGGGATATATCCATTCCACCTCTGCGTCAAGGAACACGCAGGCATTGAGAAAAGACCTGTGGCAGTTGCGAACGGCAGCCACACGGCGGTTTTTGCCGTTCATAAGGCACATGGCAAGCATTGTGAAAATGCAGAGAGTAGAGCCGCCTGCGGAGTAAAGTGTCTTGTAGGAATGAAATATCTCCGAGGTGTTTTTCTCGCTTTCGGCAATGATGCCGTCCGCCTCGAAAAGACTGTCGGCGCCTTTTATCTCGGTTATATCAAACTCGGTAAGGGGGAATTTTCCTTTGTGCCCCGGCATATGGGCACGGATCATCCCGCTCTTTGCGTAATTATCGGTAAAATCCTTTATGGGGGTGTTCATTGATTGTTCCTTTCATGTTATACTGCACCGATTTATTATTCTTCCCGGCATTCCTGTCGGGAGATGTGCAGCTTGTTGTCGGGACTTGTGTATATGCGCAGAACTGTATCGCCTGCTTTGAGCGAGAGCTGTGCTTCATTGCCGTCAGAGCTTTCCGAAGCCTGCGATATCACATGGGGAAAAAGCCTTTCAGCAATCTCACTCAGCAGGAACGAGCGCATCATTCCCGCCAGCCATACCGCCGCCGAAAAAACGATGACCATTACCGCAATATCCCTGCGCCTTAGTCCTTTCATAATGATTTCCTTTCCGAATTTATACTAAGCACCAATTAAAAACTATACAAAAAATTGAGCATAATCTTGCGTATATGGATTATGCGATGATTTTTTGTCTATAGTTTTATTGGTGATTAGTATTAAATCTGCTTTTCTGAATTTTGAAAACAAGGCTGATGATTATCTGCGCCGCAGCGCCCACAACGAATATGAGCCATGAAATTTCCCATCTGCGTGAAGCGAAGCTGCCGATAAAGTACACTATCACAATGGCAAGCCACATGATGGAGGTAACGCCGCCCTCGACTGTGGAAAGAAGCTTTATCCTGCTTTCGGGGTCGTCGCCTGCCCTGCTGTATTTCATGATCTTTGAGGCGGTGTTCACTGCCACCGTCAGCGCAGCGCCTACGACAAAAATGAGCCACGTGACTGTCCAGCCGCCATAGAGGAAGCTTACAAGGAAGTAAATGATGACTATTGCCAGCCACATCACAGATATAACTGCGCCCTTTATTGATTTAAGGTTATCCTCTGTAAATACATATGCGTATTTCTCAAAAAGTCTGCTCTTGGGGGATATTTTTTCAAATATGCCAACCTCATGTACTCCCGAACCGCTTACCTGTGCGATAAGTCCGCTTACGTCGCCCATGGTGCCGATAACTGCGGTAAATGCTCTCTGGGGAGACATTCCCGCTTTTATGCAGTCGTCATATCGCTCGGAAAGATTGGAAAGTATCTCATCGTGAAGCTCTTCCAGCGCAGGGCTTGGAACAGCGTCCGCAAACAATCCGTCAACATATGCTTTAAGTGAATTTTTCATCGAATCTCATTCCTTTCATTATCTCAGACCGTACAGCCCCGGCGGGTCGGTCTCAAGTGCCTGCCTGTACAGACCTACAACGTCCCATATGCCAAAGCACATATATTTGCAGCTGCCTATGTATCCCTCTCGGATAAGCCCCTTTTCATATGCCTGAGCCTGAATGGAATACCATGGCTTTACGGGCGGCCCGCCTGCTTCATTGGCGGTTCGTCCCCAGCCCGATACTGCAAATATCCCGTCGCCCGTGACAGTGTCGGGCATCATTCTGAAGGTGTCGGCAATTATGCCCATGGCGCTGTGCGTCCTGTTTTCGGGGAGAATTTTTATCTTTGAGGTGATGCCCGCTTTTTTGTCCTCTTCTGTAAGAGGAAGCTCGGGACTGAGCCGCAGAGCGGGCATAAAAATGCTGCCGTTATCTCCCACAGCCTCTTTCAGGGCGGAGATAACGGTCTCTGCTCCGCCGTCAACATATCCGAAGCTGCTCAGGGAGCTGTGGACTTCTATCTCGTCCCCCTTGTTTATCCCTGCCTTGCAAAAGCCGTTTATCAGGTCTTGCTTATTCAGTGCCATTTTCTTTCCCCTCGTTCCTGGGCGCATAAAGCAGGTTATCCACTACCGCCCTTGTGCGTTCCCAGTCGGCAATGTTTTCCTTGTACTGCTTCCGTCCCGCATCGGTGATGGTGTAGTATTTGCGCCGTGCGCCCACGGCCTCTTCGCCCCAGTAGGAGACGATGAGACCTGCCTGCTCCAGCCGCCTGAAAGCGCTGTAAAGCGTGGCTTCCTTGAACTCAAAGCGGTTCCCCGTGAGACGCATTATGTCCTTGTTTATCTTATATCCGTAGCTGTCCCCGATGATAAGCAGGGAAAGTATTATTGTGTCCGTGTGACCTCGTATAAGGTCGGATGCAACTGACATCACGCACCTTCTTTCCGTTTATTTCCTATGATATTATTATAATATTAGATACTTCGCCTGTCAAGGTATCTCGGCAAGTTGTAATCTGATTTTAATCTTTGATTGATAATAGTATAATATTACTGTAATTATACTTATAGTAATATAAAATGCTAATATCAAACTTTAAAGCATATGTGTCGGAACGGCAGGGCATGATGTAAATGACAGGATTCTATCCCTGTACAAATGAAAGTTACCGAGCTGCAAATGATATGCTTGTACAAAACGAATCAACGAGGCGGCAGCGGCGACACGACACTGTTGAATAAATCGTGTAAACGAAAGTTACCGAGTCACAAATTAAATCTATATCTCTTAATTTGCCAACGAAGTATCTGCGGCGATACGCCAAAACAATATCATTTCATACTTGTACAAATAAAAGTTACCGAGTCATAAATGATATGCCTGTACAAAACGAATCAACGAGGAGGCAGCGGCAACATGCCGCCAAAAATTAAGTCACAAAAAATAAAACGTAATTTTTTTATGTTTTTTATAAAAAGTGCAGACAAAACGATTTTTTTATGGTATAATTATACTAATTTAAAATTCTATTCGGAAAGGGAGATGTGCTACATATATGACCTATGAAAAGTCCTGCGGCGCAATAGTCTATCGCAAGCACCACGGGAACACGGAAATACTGCTTATAAAACACATTAACAGCGGTCACTGGTCTTTTCCAAAGGGGCACGTTGAGCAGGGCGAGACAGAGGTCGAGACGGCTCTGCGTGAGATAAAGGAGGAAACGTCGCTTGATGTCCTCATCGACCCCACATTCCGTGAAACTGTGACCTATTTTCCCAGAAAGGACACCCAGAAGGTAGTGGTCTATTTCATAGCCAAGGCAAAGACCTTCGATTACGTCCCTCAGGAGGACGAGATCGCCGAGATAAGATGGGTGGATATCGGTCACGCCGTCCAGATGCTCACCTATGAAAACGACAAGACTATCGTGAACAAGGCAAGAAGCGCTATATGTTTATAAAGAATGGCTGTATCGAAAGTATTTCTTCGATACAGCCATTCTTTATTATTTGAACTGATTCTGCTCAGGGTCATAGGTGAAGCCTGCGGCACAGAGCTTGTCCGTAAGCTCCTTTTCGGAGATGTCAAGATCGTCACAGAGACGTTCAAGAGAGGGATAAATGTCCCTGAGCTTGGTGTTTACCACGCTCATAAGCATGATGGGGTCGTTTGGCAGCATTTTGATTTTCCTTTCAGAGTACCCTTATTCAAACTCCGCAAAGATGCTGTCGGCGCATTTGTGAAGCTCCTCTTCGGAGGTTATCTCTTCCGAGCGGAGCATTATGCCGCCCTGAACATAATCGGGCAGCGAGCCGAAAAATGTCTTTGCCTGTCTGTTTGAATTTAAAAGGGCGTTAAGTCCGTTTTTTTCCATAATATACATTCCTTTCATTGCATATGCCGTACATCGTGCGGCGTTAACATTATTATGCACATGAAAGCAGAATATATCAGTTCATAAAATCTCTTATGCGGTCGGCGTTTGCCTTGGCAAGGTCATAGCCCATTTTCCAGTAGCGCTCCAGCTCTGAGGTGTTTTTCTGGAAGCTGTCCAGCGCCTCGGAGGGACGGAATATCAGCGCCTTGCCACGTCTTTCCAGTTCCTCGCAGAACTGTATCTGATTGTTGTAAAGCTTGTGGCGGGCAAGGAGCGGCATCTCCATTGCGGGGTATTTTGACTTTATGAGCTGGCTCATGACAATATTGCCCTTGCCGCATTTTTTTACAAAGCCCTTGGGCTGGGTGAGGATTATAACCGTCTTTGAGCAGCCGTCTTTAAGCGCCTGCTTTACGCAGATGGGAGAAGCAAGTCCGCCGTCAAAATAGGGTTTGCCGTTTATCATTATGGGCGGAAAATAGCCGGGAATAGCGCATGACGCCCTGAGATACTGCCACTTGTCGGTGTCCCTGATGCCGTCAAAGCACTCAAACTTGCCCGTTTCGGCATTGGTCACGCCCACAAGGAAGTGGCCTTTGTATTTGTGATATTCCTCGTAGTCAAAGGGCACAAGCTTGTTGGGTATCTCGTCATAAACGAAGTCCAGTCCGAAATAGCTTTTGCAGCGCATATAATTCCCTGCGCCCACATACCGCTTGTCGTTGCGGTATTTTTTGAATATCTCAAGATTTCGTCCGAACTGCTTTGACACGTAGGAGGCGGCGTTGGATATTCCCGCAGAAACTCCCACTATGTACGGAAATTCGATGTTTTCTTCAATAAGAGCGTCCATGAACCCGGCGGAGAATGTTCCTCTGAAGGTTCCGCCCTCAAGTACAAGTCCTGTCATTTTTTTTGCCTGCTTTCTTTTTTTCTTTCTATTATATCACCTGCGTGCGGGGGTGTCAATCATGAGATCTTTTCTTGCCATGATCTCAGCTCGGTAAGTCCATATCCTTTTATGTGTTCGGGCCGTTTGAGGAGATGCGTTCATAAAGCTGAAGTTTTCAAGTGATTTTCTGCTCATATATCGTTTTCAAGAAAGTTTTGTATTTTATCATGAAGAAACATCAAAGTCTCTTTATGATCAGACAAAATATCAGTTTCGAATCTTTCCTGACTCAAGAAGTATTCAACCAAAATCCTGTTATCATCCTGATACGATTCTAATAAGCTTTCTGTCGACAATGGATAAACTCCTGTTGAGCAAAAGCGTTCTTGTCTTAATGCAAACATGAGTGGCTTCAAAATGTATGTAGAAATTTTTTTGTGCGTAAGTAATTCCTTTGGCTCATCTACACATATATAATGGCGAATACTCATTATAATATCTGCCATATTTTTCTTGTAAGATAACTGAATTTTTTCATTTATATTTTCAACTTCTATCGGTTGCTCACCATACAATAAAACGCTATTTAGTTCTGTAACCGCATATTCTGACCAATCTTCGAATATTTTACTTTTATATTCGTTTACTGATAGACTTTGAGTATTTATCTCCAACAAATCATAAGGTATCGATGTGTTTCTTGCACAATGACCAACAGTTTCTAAAACATATTGATTTATTGTACTGAAAATACAGAACACATCTAAATCCGAATTATCATTTGCATCGCCTCTCGCATAACTTCCCGTCAAATAAACCATTACTAAGCATTCGCCTAATCTGTTTTTTAAGGCTGATACAAACTCATTCAATACCTTCTCATAATCATAACTCACTTTATTATACGGTATCACTCTTCGCATAAACGATTCCCTTCATTATTTAGTCTGTTACTTCCGGGTCTCCAATTTCTTCATTCCCCAAATATACTTTATACGCTTTTCTTTCATACAAATTCATGATCTGCCTGCGTAATTTTGAAGGATATAAAGGTGTTGTATTTAAAGTCTCAATATCCAGCCAGTCATATCCAACCTGATTTGTATCACTTTGCAAAACAGCATTTTCAGCTTTTCCTATATACTCACACAAAAACACCAAATCGACCCGATGAAACTGTTCTCCATGTAAGCCTTCTATAACAAACGCCAAGTCTTTCACCTCTACCTGCAATCCCATTTCTTCTGCCACTTCTCTGCAAACCGCTTCAGGAAGAAGTTCCTCCGCATCTTGCCCACCGCCGGGCATAATATACCATTCTTCTTTTCCGTCATTTATTTTTATTGCCAACATCTTACCGTCTTTTATGATCAATGCTTTTGCCGCATTTCTTACAGTTCGTTCCATAATATCCTCAACCTCCTTAATACACATTGCACAGCCTTGGGCATCACTTTTTTCACTTCTGCACAGATGACTTAGAGAGCCGCTGATCGTTGTGTATTTTTCTCAATATGCTAGTCACTTTTGAGTTTGGACAATAATGCCACACACTCGACAGTTGTTTCAGTTTCCAAGGGAAGTTCTTTCACTTCCTCACCATCAACA
>ERZ1106954.2351-NODE-2351-length-13149-cov-4.514663_pt1 | contig 13149 bp, 17 predicted proteins | sample MGYA00403678_ERZ1106954 | MGnify/ENA primary metagenome ERZ1106954 (study PRJEB35170, sample SAMEA104062445) | human gut metagenome | biome: human gut; feature: human-associated habitat; material: faeces | place: Denmark | collected 2012-08-20 ... | reverse complement strand
TGTCTGCGGAAGCCGCATGGTGGGTGTTCTTTCTGAAAGAAGCGCTGCCGTTGTCGCCGACGGAGATCTGCGGTTCCGCAGAGGGTTCGTCGTTATTCTTGACCTGTGGGATAATTTCGGGCAGCGGGCGTTCAGACGCCTTTGTACGGAGAATATCGCAGATGATGAGCAGTGCACAGGGAATAACTGCCATCACAAAGATCCCCCAGGGGGTTTTCATGAATGAAATGAACGAACCGAGGAACGGACTGCACCAGCCAGCCTTTCCGATGAGGGCGGTTTCGCTGATGACAGTGCTGTCTGTGCCATTCACCAGTGAAAGGTAATACACGCCGTCGATCACCTTGAAATCAGCGTAATACCCCATTGCAAGGTCAGCGTTGCGGTCCATCGGGTCGGTGCTGTAGAGCACCAGATTGCCGGGCTCGAGGTCGTATGGGGCGCATTTCGAGGCGATAACCGCACTCCCCGCGGGAACGCTGTCGTAGTCGCCGCTTTCGCATATGAACAGGTCAAACCCGAAAATCCCCACAGTCTTGGCCGAACCGAATGCGGCTGCTGTCATTATCATCACGGCAAAGACCGCTGCAAGCAGAATGCATACGCCGATACCAATGCCCCGGATAATTTTTTTTCCGTAATTTATAAAAAACACCTCTTTTGCACTTGACAAATCGCAGAATTAAGTATATAATAATATAGTCATCATATTGCAACTGATAGCAATATATGTTTATTATATCATATCCCCATCGCCTTTGCAAGTCTTTTTGCAAATTTATTTTGCTGGTATAGCTCAGTTGGTAGAGCAGCGCATTCGTAATGCGCAGGTCGTGGGTTCGAGTCCCATTCCCAGCTCCAGAACAAACCGCTTTGTTAAGCCATTCGGCGAACATGGCGGTTTTTCTTTTTTCCGGGACTGGCTTTCCGAGTGCGCCATTAGTGCGCCATTTCAAAAAAGTGCGCTTATTCCATCGCTATGACGGGATAAGCGCTTTTTTATGCGTGGCGTTTCTCCAGGAGCTGCTCCAGACTGTCAACTGCGTCGGCGTCCGCCTGCTCTACCAGGTGAAGATATTTGTTTGTTGTGGTGAAGTCAGCGTGACCGAGCCGCTCCTGTACGGTTTTCAGATCCGTGCCATTGTACAGCAGTAGCGTTGCGGACGTATGCCGCAGGCTGTGGAATTTCCGGTGCGGAATACCGTTCTTTTTCAGAAACTTGTCAAACTGCCTGCTTGGAGTCTGGGTGTGCATGATCGAGCCGTCCCATTGCGTGAATACCCAGTCGTCGCCTTTCCAGGCGGTGCCGAGTTTCATCTGTTCGAGCAGGTGCTGTTGTTTCAACCTCTGGAGCAGTTCGACGCAGGAGGCGTTAAGCGTTACCGTTCTCGCTCTGCCGCTCTTAGGGGCTTTGGTTCTGACCGGCTCGCCCTTGAGCTTGTACGCTGAGCGGCTGATCGTCATTTTTCTGGTGGTGAAATCTATGTCCGAGAATTTCAGCGCCACCAGCTCGCCCTCACGGGCTCCGGTGAATATTGCAAGCTGTATCATTGCCTGGAACTGGAGGCTTTCGTCTTTCAGACATTGCAGGATATACGAAGCCTGCTGTTTGGTGAAGATCTCAATTTCCGGTCGTGGCATTTTCGGGAGCGTGAGCCGCCTTGCGTCAGCAGGGTTATTTCTGATGTAGCCGAGCTTTGTTGCAAGCGTAAGCATGGATTGAAGTACCGCCAGTTTGCGGCGTACAGTCGCAGGTGACAGCTTTTCGCCGCTCTCGTCAGGTTTACCGTCACGCCTTAGCTTTGGCATATTTGAAAGCTGCTTGATGAACTGCTGAACATGTACCGGTTTAAGCTCCGTCAGCTTGATATGACCGAGCGCAGGCAGCACAAGCGTTTCCAGTATGTGAACATAGGAGCCGTAAACAGTAGGGCTTAACTTTTCCTGCATGGAGGAAAGGTAGATCGGGGCGAAATCCGCCAGTTTGAGCGCCGCTGCCGTTCCGATCAGACCGTTCTTGCATTCGTCCTCGAATTGAACTGAGCGGCGGTTCAGCTCCTTTTCAACCTGCTTTGCGGTCATGCCAGGTTCGGGCTTGTAAGTCATGGTGTATGGCTTGAGCCTGTTCCCGCTGCTGTCATAGCCGCGATATACCCTGATCGTGTAGCTGATGATCTCGCCGGATTTATTCTTTCTTGGGGTTATTGCTGCCATTTTCATCAGATCCTTTCTTGTAATTGAGTTTTTTATCCAATTTCTCCAAAATTGTATTTATTGTGTTAAGCTGTGTTTTACATAATTCAACTGCTTTAGTCATTCCCTTTATAGATTGATTGCCGTCTTTAGCTTTTGACTCATATTCTTGAACTAGCTTTTCTATGTCATTTTTACGTTTGACCAAACCATCATAAACCGATTTACCACTCAACTCATAAATCTCTTGGTCCGCTCTATGTTCCGCTTTTATCTCATCTGTAATTGACTTTAAAACCTTGCTTAATTTGAATTCATAGAGTTCTATTTTATCAGCGTATTCATATTCTAGGTGTTCAATACTATTAACTATGCCAATCTGCGAACTGATAATATAACGAAATTCCTCATACAAAAGTTCTTTTTCTTGTTCCGCGCTCTTGCTGCCTTGTGTGTTATTTTCATTGATGGCAGGTAGCATTACTTTACTGTAGTAATTATATTTTGATACCCATTCGTTAAGGTTGGATAATATGCGTATAAAAGCACCAAGCCATTCGGATTCTAGCAAAATATTGGCATTCCAGCCGCCAGCAGTTATGAAGCATATATTTTCAAAAGACTTTTCCGATAATCCCATTATTTTGAGGAATTTTTCAAGCTCGGGGTTTGGGGTCTTGGTTTGAGTTCGTCCCAGAAGATATTCTGTGGAAACGCCGTAATATTCTGCCATTTTAACAATAGCGCTTATAGGACATTCAGCCTTACCTCCCTTATATTTTACAAACGTGGGATATGGTATGCCCATTTGTTCCGCTTGTTTTTTATCCGAAAACTTATAATTGAGGTCTCGCTTTTTTTCCGTTAGTTCCTCTAAACGGTTGGACAATTTTTTCGTAATTTCGTTTTGTGCCATTTATAACCTCCTGCTATCCGATTAGATAGTCGCTTATTTGAACTTGCCTAATATTATCAAATTGGGTTTTATTCGTAAATTTGCCGAAATCATGATATAATACAATCAGACAGCAACAGCGACAAAGTCACCTAATCATATTATAGACTGTTATTTTGTTGTTGTCAAGTATTTTTTTATAAAATTTGAGAGGGGGTGTTTTTATGAATGGTGTAGATGTTAAAAAGCTTATACTTGATAGCGGTGTGAAACTGTGGCAAGTAGCTACACGTTGGGGGGTTACTGATAGTAATTTCAGCCGGAGGTTGAGAAAACCCTTTAACGAGGAAGATGTTAAACGTGTCAAGGGTATTGTTGCCGAGCTTATAACGGAACAGCAAACCAACACCAGCAAATAAAAAGCCGCTCGGCTGTTGTGAGCAGTCGAGCAGCTAGAAAACATTTTGCTAAACTTCGTGCTATGCTTTCCCTAGTTAGTGTTATACCACATTTTGGGAACTGCAAAAAATAGGAGGTTATTTTGAAAGTTTTAGATTACACTTCTACAGGACGCGATTGCGCTATTTCTGTGCCCAACCATTCCGAACGGCTTCCCGTTGATACACAATCCGTAATGCTCGAAAATTTGAAACCACCTCGAATGGAAACAATCACGACAACAGCTAAAATACTCCATGTGCCTGTTCATTTTGTTAGGGCAAAGGTCAAGAATGGTGAGGTTGTCGCAGTCCGCGCCGGGCGGCGATTTCTTGTCAATGTGGACAAGTTCGCAGAATACCTCAACACCTCCACTGTACAGCCAGAGAGCGGCACAGAACCGCACAGCGCCGCTCGTGTATCGCCGATAGGCAAGTAGGTAATACATGACTGATACCAACGGTTATATCAAACTGCACCGCTCTATTCTGTCATGGGAGTGGTACAGCGATATCAATACGCGTGGACTGTTTATTCACCTGCTGCTTTCCGCACGCTGGGAAGATACCCGCTGTATGGGGCAGGTCATAAAGCGGGGACAGCTCTGTACCACCGTGCGCGAGCTTTCCGAGCTGAACGGACTCTCCACCAGACAGACCAGAACGGCACTTGAACACCTGCAATCGACCGGAGAAATCAAAATACAGTCAACGCCATCGTTCAGTATCATCACAGTTGTGAATTACGAGGTATATCAGGGAGCAGCAGGAGCGACAAACGAACGACAAACCTCCGGCAGCAAAATTGACAAACCAACCGACAAACGGAACGACAAACCTATTTTGCCGGAAACTTCAAACCTTGAACACGCCGAAAATGGCTCTGTAATCACCAATAGCAGCAGTGCTTATTCGTCAGTCAGCAAACCCGAAAGCGCTACACCGACAAACCAAACGTCAAGCCAGCTGACAAACGAACGACAAACCATTTGTTCAGAAATCGACAAACCTTCATTATTATATAAAGAAATAAAGAATAAAGAAGGTGAAGAATACGCGCGTGCGCGCGGGAGCGGAGCTGTCAGCAATGCTCTTTCAGAGGCGGTCATGGAATACAACGATATCTGCAAGAGCCTGGAACCGTTCAAAGGTGAGCTTACATACCAGCAAGGACGGCTTGTGGTGGAGGCATTCAAGGAGCTGCACGGTGTAAGCTTTGCGGAGTATTTCCAGCGTGTGGAGGGTTCGGCATTCCTGACCGGGAAAAGCTCCAGTAGTTTCAAGGCTGATTTCAATTGGCTGATACGCCCGGAGAATGTTGCAAAGGTGCTTTCCGGGAAGTATGACAAGAATTACGGGAACAACGCCGCTCCTGACGAACCGGAACGGATTTACAACGCGGACGATCTATTTGACTGACAGGAGGTAGAAAATGTTACCCATGATAGAAATGCTGCTCAAGAATGCAGAATTAGCAAACCCGATAGAGCCAGGGGATTACATAGGACAGGACGGTTTATATTATTGCGGCAAATGCAACACGCCAAAAGAAACGCTTGTAGAATTTTCGGGGGAAACCTGCAAGGCGCGGACATTATGCCACTGTAAAGCTGCTATTGCCGAAGAACGGAACAAGGCTAAAGCAGCCGCAAAGGAAAAACAGAGGCTTGACGAGTTTTGCAGGGCTTGCATTCCCGAAGAAAAATACAGGCAGTCCACGTTTGCCGCTGATAACGGTAGTTGTCCGGAGGCTATTGCGGCGGCAAAATGGTATGTTGAGAACTTTCCGGCGCTGTTTTCCGAAAACAAGGGCATGATGTTTTCCGGAAGCGTTGGAACGGGAAAGACTTTTGCCGCCTGTTGTATTGCTAACGCGCTGATATACACCAACCGGAGGGTATTCGTCAGAGAGGCAGCCTCTCTCATTCAAGATATTGCAGATTTCAACAAGAGAGACCGCACCATTGAGGATATCAAAAAGCCCGACTTACTTGTAATAGATGATTTCGGAGCAAACCAGAACAGTGAATTTGCTGTGGCAAAGCTATGCGAGATAGTTTCCGCAAGGTATAACACGGCAAAGCCGTTCATTATTACAACCAACCTGACTCCGAAAGAGATAAAGGACTATGCAAAGTCTATTTCGCCGGAACAGGCTCGCATCTATGACCGTGCGGTGGAAATGTGTACATGTGAGAAATCCCCGGTTATCCTTAACGGTAAATCTATACGAGCAAGCATTGCCGCCGCTAAACGCGGAGCAAAATAAAAAGCCCTGCAAAGCCATTGACGTGGTTTGTCCGGTTTTTCGTAAGAAAAAAGCCGCCCTGACGGCGGCGAGGGCAAACATACGGAGCGAAGCGACCAACTTCTGAACTCACAGAGCAAACCCTATTGCCTATATTATATACCAAAAGGGGGTTGCTGTCAATGACTAACGAGGCGTTAGCTGAATTAATTCAGCAGGGCGACAATGACGAACTATTGCCGGTGTTGTGGGAGAAAACCGCCAGGTTGCTGTATAAAATGAGCGCCCAGAAGTACGCATTGCACAAGGAAGCGTTAAAGCAACACGGTATAGAACCGGAGGATCTCAACCAGGAATGTTATACCGTCCTGCTGGGAGCTGTCAAGGCGTACGACAGCAACAAGGGTTATATGCTGTCAACATATTTCGGGTACCAGTTCAAACAAGTGTTACGCAAGCTGCTCAACGGCGCGGACGTCCTGGGCAGGATAGACACCAAGAGTTTTGACGACCCTATGACGGACGAGGAGAACGCGCCCACACGCGGCGACATTACCCCGGATCCGGAGAGCGGCGCAGGCTTTGAACGTGTGGACATGTTAGTTTGGCGCAACACGGAACTTTTCACTTATAGAACAAGTGACAATTTGCGCCAAACTAGTTATTACGCACCGCTGCATAAGGCGCTTGACAGCTTGCCAGATGTTGAGCGAAACATAATAATTGAGTATTATTTCAAGAACTTCTCATTTACGAAAATCGGCAAACTCCACGGGTTCACGAAATCAAGAGCATATCAAGCACACAAACGAGCAATTTGGTTACTTAGGCACGGACAAACAGGGCGCAGGCTGTTTGAAATCTATGGAAGCGAGTATAAATGTAGCTTTAACGGCTCAATACGAATACCCAAGCGCAAGAGTGTACAAGCGTTCAAACGCTCCCATACGTCTGAAATTGAGGACTATGTTATTTGGCTTCTGTCAAGGGACGGTTAAAATATGACAGGAAAGGAATGTTTATTATTATGAACAACAAAGAATTCATCATCAATGGCAAGCTATATTCAACGGAGGGCTCTTTACTTTTGTGCAAATCAATCGACGCTTGCTTTGGAGAGATCGAAGTGTATCACACCAAAAAAGGCGCGTTTTTCTCCGTTAGTACTCCGTTCGCTGAGAAAACCGAAGTCAAGGTTATCGACCGTCAGGCGGCTTTAAAAATTTTGGACGATAACCCTGGCGGAATTATTAACGAGAATTACATTAAGGTTTTTGGCAATGTTGAGATAGGATAACTAATGCAGAACAATTTAACTCTCTATGCCAACAGTAAAGAGGCTCATTTCAAAATGCTCTATTCGGCTTTTGATATTGTAAATAATATCAATGAGAAAATCGCAGAGCTGAGCAGTTCCGCAGGTGATAATAATCTATCTATGTACGAAATTGAGCGTCTTAAAAATGCTAAAAACGAGCTTCTCCGCAAGCGAATACGGTTTATAAAATTTTCCGCAATGCTCCCATATAAGCAAGAAAAAGTGCTTGAAATGCGATGTGAGAAAGGTATGTCATGGAAAAGTATTGCAACTGCTTTACAACTGGGAGTATCGACGGTAAAGCAAATATTTAATCAGATTGAAACTGACGCGGAGAAATATGGCGGAATATTCTGATTTTGCACGCTCTTTTTATGGGTGACATTACTGACATATTCGGTTTTTGTTTAACTTTTGTTCAACCTTTGTACTACTTTGGTACAACCGTTTTTATATACTTTCGGTTGACTCCTTTAATGAGAAATGAAGCCTAAAAAAGGAAATGCGCCGTTATGATTGTGAGCGGCGCACAGGAACTCACAGAGGGGCGGCTCTGTTTATGTTTGTCAACGTCCCGCGCGTGCGGGAATGTTGGTTAATGGTGGCACCGTCAATATAGCTAAACTCAATAGCTATTTCGGCATAGCCAAAACAGCGCGCCACAGCCCCGCAGAGCCGCCAAAAGCCACAAGAAATAAATTTTTCTGCTGATAGGATAGTAAGCTCACAGCGGCAAATCTGGAGCTTTTGAGCGTGTTTCGGTATGCAGTTACAATTCGGGATAGAAAAGCGCCGCTCTCTGATGAGCGGCGCTGTGATTTTTACGCTATCATAAGTGGGTCGGCAACAACAGGGCTATCCGCTATGGTGAACGGGTCAATGTCGATACATTCGGTGGGGTCCATATTACCGGAGATGTCCCACGCCACCGTATCATTAAGCACGGTGAGCCGCTCACGGAAAAAGGTTTCATTACGGAGCGGCTCGAACACGCCGCCTTTTTCAAGCATAGGCTTCATGTCGTACAGCCTTACGGTTCCATCACGCATATACGCATATACGGTGAAATTATCGCCAGCAAGCGCCTGAACGACAGCAGGAAAAATGTTATCCATATAAATCCCCCTTTCTTATAACCGAAGCGTTGCGCTCATTTCTTGAATAAATCCGAATGGGTACCCGTGCGGTATAGCTGGAGCTCTCCGGCGGTCTGCTTATAAACAAGGAGCCAATCAGGCTCAATGTGGCATTCCCGATAACCGGAATAGTTCCCGGTCAACTGATGGTCTTTATTCTTTTCTGGAAGAGCGGCGGGAATACGCAGCGTATCAATGGCAGCGTGCAGCAGTTCCATTTTGTAGCCGCGCTTTGCGCAGGTCTTAAAATCCTTTTTGAATATGGACGAAAAGCGTACATCAAGCATTGTCAATCCTCCGCAAGGCTCTTAAACAAATCATCAGTGGAGCCGGTGAACAATGTGCCGCCGCCGTTCTCTATCTCCTCAATAGCCGCCCGCGTTTTCTCGTTCGGTTCCTCACTCTGATAGCCGCCGAACAGCGTTACAAATGCCTCTATCTGTTCATCGGTCAGACCGTCCAGTATACACAGTGCTCTTTCTCTTGTACTCATAAAATCACCCCTTTACAGCTCTATTTCCTCGCCCGTATCGGCTTTGTAGCGGCTCTGTATCGCGGTCTTGATGTATCCGTTGATGCTTTCACCGCTTTCCTTTGCTACCTCTTGTAGGCTCTGCTTCATGCCTTTTTTGACGGTTATTTCTATTCTGTCATAGTTTTGGGCATTAAATTCACGCTTATAATTTGTTGCTTTCGCTTTATCAGTCATGTTTCCACCTCCCCATTATATTATATCACTTTGGGTTCAACAAATCTACCGTAAGAATATACAAAAATCTACCGTAAGATTTGTAAGTTGTGACTATTGATTTATCTACCGTAAGATGATATAATATAATCAAGCTCAAGAGCGAGCGAGAACGCCGATAAAAGCATTGAGAGGAGGCAACACAATGGAATTTGACAAGCTGACACCGGAGGACCAGGAGAGAACGCGCGAGTTATGGAGGCTCACAAAGTAGGCGCGCGAACGCGAAAAGAGCGGATAACGCTGATAATAGCGCAGAACAAGCGCAAGAGCTGCTATGTGCGTACACAAAAGTTTACAAGGCGTTATTCACTGTCGGCGTGGCAGATGAACACATGTACAAATCCCCCTACATACGCTTTATCAAATTAATCAAGTAAGGAAGGAATAATTTACTATGGAAAAAGAAAATAATATTCGCTGTGGAAGCGACCTTTATGAAAAAATTATAGACGCGGCTTGCAAAGCCGAGCAAATCGGTGATATGGTAGAATGTGTTGCCACGATGATTGAAAAGCAGCGGGAACTTGAATTATACATTCCCGGTTCGCTGTACGGAGCAGTCAGCTTATGTAGGACGTTACAGCACGATTTGAACAAGCTTGCGGATAGCAACGCATAACTCATTTACTTAATCCAAATATAGGCGGGAACGGCTGACTGTTCCCGCTCTTTTTGAGTGCGCCATTAGTGCGCCATCGTGATGAAAGTGCGCCATACGAAACGAAATAAGATAAAACTCAAAATGCCGATATACCGCATAACAGCACCTCTCATTGAATACTGCAAAAAACTGCAAAACGTCAAAATCACCATTCGTAATGCGCAGGTCGTGGGTTCGAGTCCCATTCCCAGCTCCAAACATTTAACGATTTACCCCAAACCAACGGTAAGAGGTAACACAGAATTTAGGCTTAAACAGTCATTTATGGCTTGTTTAAGCCTTTTTCTTTGCGTATCATGTTATTGTGTGAATTATAACTATATTTCATACAAATAATGCCAAAAGCTGGCTAGTGTGATGGAGGAGTGATGGTTTTTTCCAAGTTGATTGTGATTAGTTCAGTTTTTTTATGATTATAAAATATTAATTATGTTTTTCTATTTTATTATCCGGTTACCATATTTTGTAAAACAAATGTATGCAAAAAAGGTAACACTACTGTTTCAAACCAATAATTATGGCAATTTTATTACTAAAAAAGTTAATTTCAGAAAAAATACAATACAGTTACTGTCTTCTTAAAAAGTAATTTATTTATATGTTTTTGTTACTAATTAACAATTTTGAAGGGCAAAATTGGTTGTGAATTGTAAATGTTTTTTCAAAAAAACCTATTGACAAATTGAATAAAATAGTGTATTATAGTTAAACAGGCAAAGGAAAAATATTGTATAGATAATTTCTTTTGTATTAATTGTTTGTTAGATAATATAAAGTCATAATATTAGGTCGATGCTTCATTTGATGGTATATTTTATGCCATCTTTTGAGGCATTTTTTATTCGCAGCAAAAAAGAAAGGGGGTGATAAATATGTTGCTGAAAGTGTTGATATGTGATGGACTATCTATCAATAACGATATCGAAAAAGGAACAGGAATATATACTACAACAGATGTAGCTGGGTCATGTAGAGATGTACTAAAAATACTATTTTTGATTGGTGCTGAAAAAAATCTTCGGAACAATCAACAAATAGTGATAGACGCTGATACTGCTCATGAATATGGTATAAATTCTAGTGAAGTGTTATTCTTGTGCGCTTCGCTGATTGGTAGTGTTGGGTTCCTGTGCGAAGATGGGACACGTGAAAAGTATCCTGTTATATCAGATGTATCATATAATGATTGTGGTGACAAAGTAACAATTATATCTCCTTATATGCATATGTTATTATGTCTGACTATGGCAGAAGGGGAATCTTTATTAGGCGATGTAATAAAGGAAATCAAAGAAGTAATTAATGAAGGAGATTATTGGAATGAATGAAAAGGACTATATTTTGTCAAGTATTGACGTAAAACTAAATTCTGAATCACATTATAACGAGATCAAGGACGGATTGTATTGCGGAATAATTATTAAGTCTGAGTGGCAAGAATGTGAAAAAAATGGGGAAATAGAATGGCGCAGACTGCTATTGCATGTAGATATAGCTAAGGGTGTATATAAAGGTTATTTTTCAAAAAAATACGACAGTAGCAGTAAAGATGGCTGGGGCGGGGTAATGTCAATATATTGCCCGGTCAAGTCTCCTTGCAGTGACAATTCTGACGAGTGGCAGCGATGGTCTGATAATATATCTATATTGCTATCATATAATAATATAGATATAGATAATAATTCAGCGACTGCTTTAGAGGGACTTTTGGTGCCTATTGATGTAAAACATGATCATATAGGCTGTGTAAAAATAGGGTCATACTTTTGTAGCTATAATTATCAGGTTGACACAACATTTGCTGATAACGATCTAACTCATTATTATGATCAAAACAAAATAATATACAATGGAAAATTAGATTTATCAGCAGTGCTTCCATCTGTCACAGTGAACGAAAAAGATATTAGACCTAGTTCAGGATTAGCGGCGAGAAGAAAACGTTATCTAGATATTTCAAATTCTTCTTTATCATCAAGTTTAACTATTATATCTCCCGATTACAGAGATGTAAAAGAAAAAATACGAACATGGGAAAAATGGACTGATAACGAACGTTGTGCATGGAATGAATTAAACATGGTCGATAAAATATCTGCTGTCATAAATACTTTTGGTCAGGACAAGTCAAGAGAACTTTACAAAAGATTTATGCTTAGGAATTACTTGCCAAATATCTGTGACCCAATTGCTTTTTCTGCTTCAGTTTATAAGGAATTGGATTTACACAATAAAGCATGGAACGATATATGTTTTCAGTTCCTTGCTGGTGGAGTATCTATTGACGAGGTTGCGTTATACGGTGATATACCATATAACGAACATGAGGAATATGATTCTTTTGAAAAAATAGTAATTAATCTTGTTTGTTCAGCCGATGGACGATATGCAAGATTATATAAATTGCTAAGGGTGTATTATATTGACTATTTTGCATGTCAGATTTTCGAAAATATAGCAAAAAAGAATTATGATATGATTAGGAAATCTAATAGTACGGACTTCTTGGATGGTAAAAATTTCGCACAATTTATTTCTATATTCCAGGATAAACTGTCATTATCAGGTCCATATCAGAGTTTAAATAGTGTTGACATTAATATACCAATAAAAGAATTTCTGTCTAATCATACACTATTAGTGTATGACAAAAAGCAAAACAGATTGAGACTGCTTACTTTCTTAGAGGATTTGCTGATAAAGGAATTATGTCCTAAAAATGACTTAGGGATATGTATTTATGATGGGGGTGAATAATGCTAACTGGTGGGTTCGTAAAATTAGATAGGGGTATAAATCTTCCATATACTAACAATGATCTGCGAGTATATATACATCTTTTGCTGAGCGCTAATTATATTGATAATACGGTTTATGATACATTTATTTATACTGGACAGCTATTAACATCATATGGGAAAATAGCTGAGCAGTTAGGTTTAACAGTGAGCGAGATAATAACATCGATAACACATCTTGAAGCAATAAACAAGATAGTTTGGAAGGGGGTGAAAAACAAGTACAGTATATGTACAATTGTGAATTACAAGGAAATATGTAGTGACAAAAAATACAATTTTGTAATGTTGTATCGTAGTATCATATCTAGGGAGTGGTATAAGAGCAGTGCGGTAGCAAAGCTATATTATTATATTATACTCCATGCTGATGCTGATAATATAATAATAGCAAAGCCGGTATATTTGCAGAATGCTCTTAAAATAGGTCATAGTGCGCTCGCTACTGCATTAAAGAAACTCGCTGAAGATAACCTGATATTGTATTACATTATGTCACGACAACTGTATATCACAATTAATCAAGGTGACGCATGCTTAAAGCAACAGCAATCAAAAGAAAATGCAGATATACACCCGCCCTCAGTTCCTGCTGCTTCTGAACCTATACCAGATAATCCTGCTCCTTCTTCTGATAATCAAATATATTATTAGGGGACCTCTAAAAACCGGTTTGAAAAGGGAAAATGGGTAGAGTGCACCGAATGCGATG
>ERZ1106954.2348-NODE-2348-length-13152-cov-5.959914_pt1 | contig 13152 bp, 15 predicted proteins | sample MGYA00403678_ERZ1106954 | MGnify/ENA primary metagenome ERZ1106954 (study PRJEB35170, sample SAMEA104062445) | human gut metagenome | biome: human gut; feature: human-associated habitat; material: faeces | place: Denmark | collected 2012-08-20 ... | reverse complement strand
AAATCAGATTTTTCTTTAAACTATGCACTTCTGCGCATCAAATCAGATATTTTAACTTCTTTTTCAAATTTTTTGATTTTCTTAACCGGTTTTACAATTTCTTTTTCTTCTTTGAATTGCGACAAACCAATTTTTACTTTAGAATTTTCATCACTTATCATAAATATTTCTTTAAAAAATGCGATTATTTCTTTCATAATTTTCTCCTAAAATCCATTATACACATAACTTTGTAATACATATCATTCATTAAAACTATATTTGGCTCAAAAAACATTGTATTTTATGTTATATTATTGATATAACGAGGTTAAAAGTAAAATTTGAACGAAATTTTGACAGAAAAACACAAACAGGATTTTAATACCGCTTTAAATATCTACGAAAACGCATATTCACATGAGCAACTCATAGAATTTTTAAAGACAGGTTCAGTTGCCGAAAAGCAAGCTGCAACAATAAAATTAGACATTATCTCAACCCAAAATGATGCTACTGTTTTTATGTCAAACTTAACCGGTTGCGATGGCAAAATCAGAGAAGGACTTATTGGTGTAGTTGATCTAGAAGCTTATTCATATGAAAAAGGAGCAGAAACACCTATAAGAGCAACTGAAAAAACTGTCATAGAAAGAATTCCACCAAGAGTAAAAATTAGAGAAAATGCTCCACTAGAACTTCCTCACATAATGATTCTTATTGATGATGACAAAAAGCAAATAATCGAAAATTTAAAAAATAAAGTTTCTGAAGATGATATAGTTTACGATTTTGATTTAATGAAAAATGGTGGCCACGTTAAAGGATATTTACTAAATGAAGAAACAATGGATGAAGTGGATAAAGGTTTAAAAGAACTAGCTGACAAAGAAGTATTTGCTAAAAAATATGACGTTAATAACAAAGAAGTATTACTATTTGCCATGGGTGATGGAAACCATTCACTAGCAACCGCAAAAGCATGTTATGAAAAATTGAAAGAAACAATGAGTGAAGAAGAATATTTAAATAACCCAGCTAGATATGCTCTAGTAGAACTAGTAAACCTTCATAGTCCAGCATTAGAATTTGAAGCAATAAATAGAGTGATTTTTAACACAAATCCCGAAAAATTATTAAATAGTCTAAAAGAATACTATCAAATTAACAAAGATGGTAATGGTCAAGAAATTGAAGTTATAACAAACGATGTTGATGAAAAATGGTATATTGAAAATCCAAAATCTAACATTGCAGTTGGTTCTATTCAAATATTCTTAGATGAATACTTAAAAAATAATGAAGGAAAAATTGACTATATTCATGGAGAAGAAACTACTAAAAACCTTGCTAAGCAAAGTGGTAATGTTGGATTTATCTTTGAAGCAATGCCTAAAAATGAATTGTTTAAAACTGTAATTCTAGATGGAAGTCTTCCAAGAAAAACATTCTCAATGGGACATAGTTACGATAAAAGATATTACTTAGAATCAAGAAAAATCAAATAAGGTTGCTCGTGCATTCTTTTTTTTCAACCTAAAGTTGAGTTATCTAAACTTTCATTCAATTGTTAAATTCTTTTCTTACTTTTAAAATAAAAACAGAAAGGAAGGAAAAATGAAAAATAAAATATTAAATAGTCTAATTAGTGGACTAATAGGTGCTTCTATCATAGTTGCACTAGTCATAATGGCTAAACAAAATGTCGTAATTGAAAAACCATTACCGGCCCCAGAATTATCAGAAGGATTAAGAGGAGAGTATGGCATCGACAAAAATATTAACGAAAAAACTATAGACAACTATCTTAATCGTACTGATACAGTTTATAGAGACGTTCGTATGCTTGTAGATACTGCTACATGGGAAAACAAAGGTGGTGACAGATATCTATCAGGTTATATAAAAGGATTCGAAGTAATACCAGCACCATACTTAGCAAACTACAAAGAAGCATACATTAAGCAAAAAGAAAAAGAAAACGTTAGTGGCCTTTATACTGGAGATGCTCTATTTAAACTAACGGATGATGACAAATATATTCCAAACTACGAAGAAAGTATGGAAATTCTAGAAGCCATCTTTCCAAAAGACAAAAATATTTTTATCATATGTGGTGCAGGTGGTTACGCCGGTCAAGTAAAAAATATGCTTGTGTCACTCGGCTGGGATGAAAACAAAATTCGCGACATAGGTGGTTACTGGTATTATGACGGCAACAATAAAATAGACGTAAAAGAAACAATAAATGGAAAAGACTACTATAACTTTAGTAAAGTACCATATTATAATCTAGATTTTAAAAGTCTTCACAAAATTACCAAATGAAAAAAATTGTAATAATCTTAATTTGCCTTTTTCTAACATCTTGTACGAGTTCATCAAAATTTTCTATAGAAAAAGAATATTACCAAGAAAGCAAATTTATAAATGTTAAAAATGAAGATATTGAAAAATTAAAAGAAGACAAAAAATCATTTATTGTTTTTGCTTACAACAACTATTGTTTATTAGAAACTCCATGCGATGAAATATTTAAAAAAGTAATGGACAAGTATAACATCAGTTTCTTGTATCTTCCATATGAAGAGATGAAGAAAACATTTATATATGATGACGTAAAATTAGCACCATCTGTTATATTAATTAAAGAAGGAAAAGTTGTAACTTACTTAAATACAGAAAGTAACGACGATTTACCAAAATATCAAGATGCAGATGAATTTGAAAAATGGTTGACTTCATACATAAACACTTAATGAAAGAAACTTTATTTTCTTTCTTTTTTTTGCTATAATTTCATTGAGGTAATAATTATGAATAGAGAAAACTTAGAACAAACAATATCTCAGTTAAAAAAACAAATCTTAAATATTGGGAGGTCACTTTGACTTAGATGCCAAAAGTCAAAAAATAAAAGAACTAACCAAAGAACTTAATGACGAAAATACCTGGAAAGACGTATCTAAAAGTACAGCCATAAATAGTGAGTTAATTAACCTTCAAAAACAAATTTTCACTTATCAAAACATAGTTAACGAGCTAGAAGATTATTCTGAATTAATTAACATTTTAGGTGATGAAGAACTAAAAGAAATTGACTTAACAAAGATTACAGATCAAATAAACGAACTAGAAATCAATACATTATTTACTGGTGAATACGATGATGCTCCATGCTTTTTAGAAATTCATCCCGGCGCAGGTGGAACCGAAAGTTGTGATTGGTCCAGCATGTTACTAAGAATGTATAAAATGTTCTGCGATAAAAATGGTTACACATATGAAGAACTAGATTGCCAAAAAGGGGAAGAGGCCGGCATTAAAAGTGCAACCATTAAAATAACTGGTCCATATGCTTATGGTTACTTCAAAGGCGAGCAAGGTGTTCACAGACTGGTAAGAATAAGTCCATTTGATTCAAACAAAAGAAGACATACATCATTTGCATCTGTAAACGTCACTCCAGAAATTAAAATGACAAATGAAGTAAACATTAAAGACGAAGAAATAAGAGTAGATGTATATCGTTCGAGTGGGAAGGGCGGACAAGGCGTAAACACAACTGATAGTGCCGTAAGAATTACCCACTTGCCAACAGGTATAGTTGTAACATGTCAAAATGAAAGAAGCCAAATCAAAAATAAAGCAACCGCTTTAAGCGTTCTAACAAGTAAACTAAAAAAACTTATGGAAGAAGCAAACACTGAAGAATATGACAAACTAAAAAATCATATGAACATTGAATTCGGCAGTCAAATAAGAAACTATGTTTTAGAACCATATAAACTAGTAAAAGACATTAGAACAGGATATGAAACCGCGAATGCTGATGCTGTCTTAAACGGAGAACTACTGCCATTTATGGAAAACTATTTAAGAATAAAGAGGTAAAAAATGAAAAAGTATTTAAATATCATTATGGGATGCATCCTTATCGCCCTAGCATTTAATTTATTTATAATTCCTTACGACTTAGTACCTAACGGAATATATGGCCTAGGAACACTAATATATTACCATTTTGACTATAGTGCACCTATGTTTTTACTTATCATAAATCTAGCCCTAATTGGAATTGCAACCCTATCAATTGGTGCAGAAAACACGAGAAAATATATGATACCAAGTTTATTAATCCCTATAATCATTTATTTCACACAAAATATAGCAGAACAAATAAATATCTATAACATAGATAAAACCATAATAACCATAACTGCTGGTGTCATAACCGGTTTAGGTCACAGTCTGATCTTCAAAGAAGGCTACTCAACAGGTGGATTATTTCTTCTACAAGATATCTTCAACTCCGTAAAAATATATAGACGCAAAACATTCACATATATATTTGAAACCATAATAATTATCCTAACTGGATTTGTAGTTAACTTTGAAACATCTCTATATTCTGCAGTGCTAATCGTAATTATCAACTACATGGCGACAATGTCTAGAGTAGGAGCAAGCACAAGCAAAACATTCTTCATAATCACAACCGAAGAAACATCAGTCAAAGATTATATTTTAAATGAATTACATTATGATTTAACCGAGATAAACGTAAAAGGCGGCTTCACAAGTCACAAAAACAAAATCATTATGACATCAGTAGATACAAAAGATTACTTTGGTTTAAAAGAGGGAATTTTACTCATAGATCCTAAAGCTTTTATCTCCATTGTAGATAGTTACGAGGTACTTAACAAAAATTTGACAATTGGTAAAAAATACTCTGAATAATCAAAAAACGGACGTACGTTTGACAATTCTCCCAAAATATGCTAAACTATAGGCAATTTAAAGGGGGAATTTTTTTATGATGAAGGATATTACTAAATCAAAAAAACAAGAAACCGAAGATATTATTAAAGATTTAAAAAATAAAGAATCTCTAGAAAGAGCAAAAATGCGTTTAGATTGTCTAAGCGTATTTGACGATTTTGAAAACTTTGCATTTTACTATGAACTTTTAATGAGTAATGAAAAAGAATACGTAAAAACAAAAAGTTGGGAACTTTTAAAAAGAAAAAATGAGTTACAATTTGAAAGATATAGAAATGAAAAAGCACTAGAAACAGCGAGTGAAGAAGAAGCAAAAAAACTAAATATAAGGATTCGCGCAGTTCATAGAGAAATAGGCATATTATCAAAAAGAATCGCTTTTTTAAATGGTGCAACATTTGCCGATTTACTTAAAGACTTTCAAGAAGAATACCACCGAGTAAGATTAAATGAGGTTAAAAATATCGAAGAAACCGAAATAACTAATCGTGATGAAGTTATATTTGGCGTTCTAAATAGTCCAAATGGAACTCAGAAACTTCAAAGCACTGCACTAAAAATAAGCGAACTAAGAAAAAAACTTGATGATGTTAGAACAAGAGTGATACTACCATATGGATACTTTCCATATTTAAATACAAAATTGTATGAAGTTGTTTCATTTGAAAATGGTACAGCACTTTTAAATCAAGAAGAATTATCAAAACTTTCAAGAGCAGTAAGTAAATCCGAAAACGAATACTTCAAAGCTCTTGTAAACTTAAAATACTTTGATGAAGAAAGACTTTCCTATCTGATTTCTCTAGATTCAACTGACTTTAAGGAAATAAGACGTTTGGTCTCAGAATATAAAGAATTTATTGGTGAGGACTTACAACTAGCATATGTAAAATCCTATAGATCATATATAGATAAAAGTGGCAAATTGTTTGCAAATAAAAAAGAATCAAGAGAAGCCGAAAAAAGACTAAGTCGTTTAGCACAAATGATTCTTATGTCAATAAGACAAAACTTAACCAAAATATATGAAGAAATCGAAGCGAAATTTGGCTATCGCAAATCAATAGCACCATTATCATTAGAGGGAATCTTTGAATTAAAAGGAGCGTTGAGACAAAGAACAGATGAAGCATATGAGTATCTTACAGAAGTAAAAACTGAAGTTGAATCAGCAAAATCAAGAATCGCCTTAATGAAAGAAAACTTGCAAGATGAAATTAATTGTTCTTACCAAAATTTAAGTGATATATCAGGCGTAACCATAACAGAAGAAATAGTACCAGTTAAAATTTCTGAATATGTAAGTATTTACAAAAAAGTTTATAGTAAGCGTGTATTAAAAGAAATAAATCAAGCAGTAGAAGAAGAACTAGTTAAACACAACGTAACTCAAAAAGGTGGAACTCCTTTAACTAAGGCAAACCAACATAAAGAAGACTAGTGCTTCTTTTTTTTATTATTTGTTTATGATATTATTAATGTGTATTTAAACATAGACTTAATTAGAAAAGAGGCTCTCTCATGTTTGAAAAACTATATTTAAAAATCCGCAATACTTACCGCAAAATAAGCGTAAAAATAATTAACAAATGGCACTACCATCACAAAAAACTACCAAAAAACGTTAAATACTTTGAAGGAAGTTTATATGATGCCGTCTATGAAAGTGCCTTAAAATATCCATACAACACAGCTATCGAATACGAAAATAACCAAATAACATACAAACAACTAATTAAAAAAATTAACAAAGTAGCAAAAGCCCTAAAAACTTTAGGTGTAAATAAAGGTGATAAAGTAACAATATGTATGCCAAACACCCCAGAAGAAGTAACCATGTTCTATGCCATTAACGAAATTGGCGCAGTCGCAAATATGATTCATCCATTATCAAGTGAGAAGGATATAGAATACTACCTAAACAAAAGTAATTCCAAAGTAATGCTATGTATTGATATTGCCTACAAAAAAGTAAACAATATTATAGATAATACATCCCTAGAAAAAGTAATCGTAACAAGTGCAACAAAATCCATGGAAAGAATAACTGCTTTCCTATACTGGCTACTTAAAGGAAGAAAAATAAACATTAAAGAAAATGAGAAGATAATTTTATGGGATCACTTCATTGCTAAAGCAAATCTATATAATGAAGACCCATACGAGCAAGTAGCATCAAATGATCCTGCTGTAATCCTTTATAGTGGAGGTACAACTGGCAAGCCTAAAGGCGTCGTAATATCAAACTACTCATTCAATGCCCAGGCCCTACAAAGCAAATACACTGAGCCAGAAGCCTTAGAACCAGAAAATGCCTTTTTAACATTCTTGCCTAACTTTCATGCATTCGGTATCGGCATTTGCACTCACACACCATTATATAACGGAATGCGCGCTATCTTAATTCCCCAATTTAACGCTAAAAAATTTAAAAAATATCTAAGAAAATACAAATTCAACGTCCTATGCGGAGTCCCAACACTATATGATGCAGTATCAAAAATGAAATTTCGTAAAAATGAACTGAATACTCTAAAACTAGTAGTTTGCGGTGGCGATGCAATGAGCATAGACCTTAAAAAAAGAGTAAATAGCTTTCTAAAAGAATATGGATGTGAGACAGAACTTAAAATAGGTTATGGTTTGACTGAATCTTCAGGCGTTGTATCACTTTCACCAGATGGAATACTAGATGAATCCGATGTTATTGGTTACCCATTTCCTAACACTGAATTTAAAATAATTGATATTAACACCCAAAAAGAAACTCCTCTAGGAGAAGATGGTGAACTAATCATCTCAGGGCCAAACATTATGTTGGAGTATTTAGACGAACCAGAAGAAACCAAAAATACTTTATTCCAAATGGACGGAAAAACATGGCTTCACACTGGAGATATTGCATGTGTTGACAAAAGAGGCTTATTCCACTACAAATCAAGACTAAAAAGAATGATTATCACAAGCGGCTACAATGTTTACCCATCACACGTTGAAGAAATTCTAACAAATCACGAAGCAATTTTGAAATGTGCCGTAATTGGTATCAAAAACGAATCAAAAGGCGAGATTGTCAAAGCATTTATAGTTCTTAGAGAAGGCTACAATAATCTTCTTACTAAAAGTAGCATTCAAAAATATATGAAAGAAAACTTAGCAAAATTTGAAATACCAAGAGAAATTAGATACATTGACGACCTTCCAACAACTCTAGTTGGTAAAATAGCGTACAAAGAACTTGAAAAAATGGACTAAAAAAGAGCAGCACAAAGCTGCTTTTAAAATACAAAAAAGCCTAAATACTAGGCCTCATGATCATCTAAATCCATAATTAGTATGCCGGTATTAATCAAACTCGTTAACCCAACAAGTGAATAAACAATTCTTGGAATTATAGATTCTCCACCGAAAATAGCTTCAACTAAGTTAAAATCTAATAAACCAACTAATCCCCAGTTAATACCACCAATTATGGTAATGCATAGACATATCTTTTGTAATGTCGACATATTTAACCTCTTTTCTATTCATAGTATGGACTATCAAAATGAAAATATACACCAAATTATAACCTTCAAATTTTTTAAAATAAGTGCATAAAACCAAAACTTAAAAATATTATTAGATAGGAGGTTAAATGAAAAAGTTTGTTGTATTTGTTTTATTAGTACTTATGATTACCGGGTGTGGTAAAAAAACAAGTGGTGACGTCAAAGAAAACTTTATCACTAAAATAGAAAAGAAAAATTCTTACTTAATGAAAGGAACAATGAATATTACCAGCAACGAAGATGTATTTTCCTATAATGTAACTGCAGCAAAAGGCAAAGAAAACTACCGCGTAAATTTAGTAAACCAAATAAATAATCATGAACAAGTAATCTTAAAAAGTGGTGAAGACGTTTACGTTGTAACACCTAGTTTAAATAAAAGTTTTAAATTCCAATCAGAGTGGCCAGATAACGGTTCACAAGGATATCTAATTGATTCCCTAGTAAAAGACATTAAAAACGACTCAGAAAGCAAAAGCGAGAAAGTTGATGACGGCTTCATCATAACAGCAAAAGTAAATTATCCAAACAATGCTAATCTAGTCAGTGAAAAAATCTATCTAAATAAAGATGAAGACATTACTAAAGTAGAAATACTAGATGAAAGTGGCAATATCAAAATAACCGTAAACTACACATCTGTTGATTTCAAACCAACATTCAAAGATGACTATTTCAAACTAGAATCCTTAATTGACAACAACATTCCCTTAGAAGAAGAAACTAGTAAAACAATAGACGATATAGTATATCCACTATACTTACCTAAAAATACTTATCTAAACAGTAAAGACGTCGTATCAACAGATGAAGGAAACAGAGTAATCCTAACGTTTACTGGAGATAGTCCATTTACTTTAGTTGAAGAAGTTTCAAAAGCAAGCGATGAATTCGAAATAATTCCAGTATTTGGTGAACCACTATTACTAAGTCAAACAATGGGAGCATTATCATCAAACTCTCTATACTGGACAAGCAATAAAATCGACTTTTACATCTCAAGTAACAAACTAACCGGCACCGAACTACTAACAATCGCTGAAAGCGTATCAAGTGGAGCCCTTAGTGTTGCTAAAGAAAAATAATTACTGCGCATCAGCGTAGTTTTTTTGTCTAACACATTTTACTTTTACCTCAAAATATGATATATTCTTTAAAGTGATATTTATGAACAACTTATCCTTAGCATATTTAGGTGAAGCCGTATTTGAACTTTACATAAGAGAATAACTAATAAACAAAAAAATCTATAAAGTAAATGACTTACAAAAAGAATCTCTTAACTATATTACTGCACCATCACAAAGGAAAATACTAGAAAATTTAATTAACGAAAACATTCTAACAGAAGAAGAAATTGAAATAGTAAAAAGAGGCCGTAACGCATCAAGCCATAAAAGTAAAACAACTGACATCGTAACTTACCATATGTCAACTGGCTTTGAATGCTTAATCGGATATCTATATCTAAATAACAAAGAAAGATTAAAAGAAATAATGGAGAAAATATTATGAGAGTATGTGGAAAAAACGTTTTTAACGAACTAGACAAAACTAAAATAAAAAAAGTATATCTAAGTAAAAATTTTCATGATGAAAAAATAATAGATTCCTTAAAAGAACATCATTTAAAATACGTTCTAACTGAACCTAATATAATGGACAAAATGATGAAAAATAACCAAGGAATAATTTTTGACATGCATGACTACGAATACAAAACACTAGACGCTATTGGTGATGAAAAATTCGTCTTAATTCTTGACCACTTAGAAGACCCTCACAACTTTGGAGCAATTATCCGTTCCTGTGAAGCAAGAGGCGTAAAAAACATCATCATCCCTAAAGATCGCAGTGTAAGCGTAACTGATACAGTAATGAAAACAAGTACAGGTGCTATCGAAAACGTAAACATTATAATGGTAAATAACCTAGTAGCAGCAATTAACAAACTAAAAGATAAAGGCTTCTTTGTTTATGCAGCAGAAGCCGATGGTGAAGACTATCGTAAAGTAGACTATGCAGATAAAATATGCCTAGTAATTGGTAGCGAAGGCTTTGGCTTAACAAAAATCGTAAGACAAAATAGTGACGTAATTATAAGTATTCCTATGAAAGGACATGTAAACTCCCTAAACGCATCAGTATCAGCTGGAATACTTCTCTTTGGTATAGGTAACTAATGGAATATAACGATTATGAACTAAGCCAAATGTTTAACGAAAATGACGAGAATGCTAAAGACGTTATATTTGAAAAATATAGTTATATTATCGATATAATAATTAACAAATACAAAAAAACATTCTATGCTCTTAACATGGACTTAAGCGAAGTAAAACAAGACGCTAACCTAGCATTCACTGATGCAATCATTAGATATTCTTGCGAAAAAGAAACTAGCCTTCCAACATTTATATCAATTGTCGTTGAAAGAAAGATTCAAAACGCAGTAAGAAAAGCTGAAACAATCAAAAACAAGATGTACACATCTGCTTACAGTTTAGATTACGAATATGATGCTTTTCAAAAACCACTAACCGAAATTATTGGTGATACCAGCGAAGAACCACTAAATAATATGACTAAAAAAGAAGAATACGAAGAACTTGTCAAAAAAATAGATAGCATTCTTTCGCCAAACGAAAATGACGTTTACAAACTTTTAATTAGAGGATTCAACTATCATGACATTGCAAAAATACTAGGAAAAGAACCTAAACAAATTGATAACACTATCCAAAGAATTAGACAAAAAATAAAAGATCTAATAAATGAATAAAGGCAAAAGATTTAATTTGCATATAATTTAGGAGTATGCTATAATAACGCATGAGCGAAAGCTCCTTGCTTATATATTAGTATAAGCCAATAGACCAGAAGGAGGTAAATATGAAAAATTACGAAATGATGTTCATTGTTAAAACAACTTTAGAAGAAGCTGCTGTTAAAAATACTGTAAAAGAATTCTCTGATATCATTACAAGTATGAATGGCAAAATTACTAACACTAAAGAAATGGGACAAAGAGAACTTGCTTATCCTATTAATAAAGAAGTTAGTGGTTTCTATTATGTATTTAATTTCGAAGCTAATAACGACATTATCAACGAATTAAATCGTAAAGCTAGAATCAATGAAAATATTATTAGACACCTAATTATTAAATTAGACGAGGAGTAAAAATGAACAATGTTACTTTAGTAGGAAGAATAACTAAAACTCCAGAATTAAGAACTATTGCAAGTGGTCAAGTTACAACTAATATCACTGTAGCAGTAAATCGTACATTTACAAATGCTAATGGTGAAAGAGAAGCTGACTTTATTCCCGTAGTAGTTTGGCGTAAACAGGCTGAAAATGTTTGTAAGTATTGCACACAAGGTTCTCTTGTTGGAGTTACTGGACGTATTCAAACTAGAAGTTATGATGGCCAAGATGGTCAAAAAAGATACGTTACTGAGGTAGTAGCAGATAACGTAACATTCTTAGGAAGCAAAAATAATAATACCGGCAGTGCTTCATTTACTGAGGCACCTATTAACAATAACGTAAATCAAAGTCCAATTGAAACAACAGACGTAACTGAAGACCCATTTAAAAACTTTGGTTCAGAAGTAGTTTTAACAGATGATGATTTACCATTTTAGAAAGGAATAATTAAAATGGCTGAATTTTATCGTAAGAAAAAGAAAATTTGTCAAATGTGCGCTGGTAAAAGCGTAGACTATAAAGATGTAGCTATTATTAATAAATATATCAATGAAAAAGGCAAAATCATGCCAAGAAGAATGACTGGAGCATGTGCTAAACATCAAAGATATATTGCAATGCAAATTAAAAGAGCTCGTTTTATGGCTTTAATCCCATTTGTAAAATAGAAGCACACCTTCTATTTTTTTTCTTGTATTTATTAAATAGAAAATTTGTTATAACGAATTGACAACTAAAAATATATTTGATAACATATGCGATAAAGGAGGGTGACGAATGAAGACTTTAAAAAAAGCAACATCAACTCATTCTATAATTAGAGGAATTGTAGCATTCCACAAGGATAGTTGCTGTGGCGCAAGATCATAATAAAGAGAGCAAAGCTCTCTTTATTAAAACATTCGTCCTTTGGTTATGAAGAATTATAAATGGAGCATGTTTACATTTCATGTTAATACTGAAAATGGGGTAATAATTAATAATACTTTAAATCACGGAGTGATATTTTTAGACAGGAAAACATATAATAATGTACTGCAGGATAGAAAAGACTATCAAAAAGAACTAAAAGAACTATTAGAACAAGAATTTATAGTTCCAGAAAATACCGATGAAAAAAGTTTGTTTATAGAATCATTATTAAAAGAATGGAATGAATGTGGTTTTCTTGACTTACATATACTGACAACTACTGGATGCAATTTTAAATGTCCATATTGCTATCAATGCGGTATAAGTGCAGAATATTTAACAGAAGAAAAAATGCGAAAAGAAATCGAATTTTTAGAAAATTATATTAAAAAAATCTCAAAATCAATTCTTGCAATAATGCCTAATCAAATAAATAGAGAAACTATAAAACAGCAAATTAAAGATATTTATATTATATTTAATAAATATAATATAAAGTATGAAACTTTAATTGTAACAAATGGCCTGCTTTTAACTAAAGAAAAAGTTGATTTAATTGCAAAATATAATTGGAAAAGACTACAACTAACAATTGATGGTTTAGAAGCTATCCACAATAAAAGAAGAGTCAATAAAGGCAAAGAAAATTCTTTTAAAACAATAATTAAAAATCTAGACTATATTATACAAAATAACAAAATAGATATTGTAA
>ERZ1106954.2342-NODE-2342-length-13169-cov-2.818972_pt1 | contig 13169 bp, 11 predicted proteins | sample MGYA00403678_ERZ1106954 | MGnify/ENA primary metagenome ERZ1106954 (study PRJEB35170, sample SAMEA104062445) | human gut metagenome | biome: human gut; feature: human-associated habitat; material: faeces | place: Denmark | collected 2012-08-20 ... | reverse complement strand
CTTGCCAGTGTTACATATAACCGGACATCCGATTCTGTAATCTTATCTCCGAACAGATATCTTCTGTCAGCCAGTCTTTCCTCCAACCAGTCCAGACGGTTGAATACCATATAATAAGCTTCCTCATATGCCTCCTGGTTTCTCGCAAATCCTGCTTTGTACACTCCGTTATTTACTTCTCTGAAAATGATATCATTCAGGGCTTTGTTCTACTTTTCAAAAACACAGTGCTATCCTATTAGATAAAATGTCGTTCCGTCTTCATATTATAAATGACGTTTCTATACAGCCTGTGCCTTGCTTCCTTTTATCATTTCTACAAAATATGCATGCACACTTGTATCATCATTCAGTTCCGGATGAAACGCAGTTGCAAGCTGGCTGCCCTGTCTTGCGGCCACAACTTTTCCATCTACTACGGCAAGTATCTCTGCCTCTCCGTAGACATCGTCAATATACGGTGCACGGATGAATGTCATTGGAATCTTTCCAATTTCTTTCATCTCATCTTCTGTATAAAAGCTTCCAAGCTGTCTTCCATATGCATTCCGCTTTGCCAAAATGTTCATTGTGCCAAAGCATGGAACACCATCTTCTACCTGCTCTGCCAAAAGGATTAGTCCGGCACAGGTTCCGAATACCGGAAGTCCGTCCTCGATTTTCTTTTTCAATATATCGTAAATGTTCAGCTCGATCAGAAGCTTTCTCATAACGGTACTTTCTCCGCCCGGAAGGATCAGTCCGTCAAAAGAACGATCCAGATCTTCTTTTTTCCGGATTTCAAAATGGTCCACGCCCAGGCGGTCCAGCATCTGTCCATGCTCTAAGAATGCTCCCTGCATTGCCAAGATTGCAATCGTCATCTTATTTTCCTCTTTCTGCCATTAATAATTCAATTTCCTGTTCGTTGATTCCTACCATTGCTTCGCCAAGATCTGTTGAAAGTTCAGCGATCCGTTTGGCATCTGTGTAGTTCGTAACTGCTTTCACAATAGAAGCCGCACGCTTTGCAGGATTACCAGATTTGAAGATTCCGGAACCTACGAATACACCTTCTGCGCCTAACTGCATCATCAGTGCTGCATCTGCTGGAGTTGCTACGCCGCCTGCGGCAAAATTAACAACAGGAAGTTTACCTTTTTCATGAACATACTGTACGAGATCATATGGAACCTGTAATTCCTTGGCAGCCTGGAACAGTTCATCCTCACGCATGGATGTCAGTCTGGCGATCTCCTGATTCATCTTTCTCATATGACGTACAGCCTGCACAACATCACCTGTTCCCGGTTCACCCTTGGTACGGATCATGGATGCACCTTCATTAATTCTTCTGAGCGCTTCTCCCAGATCCTTGGCACCACATACGAATGGAACCTTGAATTTGGTCTTATCGATATGATATACATCATCTGCCGGAGAAAGTACTTCACTTTCATCAATATAGTCGATTTCAATTGCTTCAAGAATCTGCGCTTCTGCAAAATGTCCAATACGGCACTTTGCCATGACAGGGATAGATACTGCTTCCTGGATTCCTTTGATCATCTTGGGATCACTCATTCTGGATACACCACCTGCAGCTCTGATATCTGCCGGAATTCTTTCAAGTGCCATGACTGCGCATGCACCTGCCTCCTGCGCAATGCGGGCCTGTTCCGGTGTCGTAACGTCCATAATAACGCCACCCTTTAACATCTGTGCCAGTTCCTTGTTTAATCCATATCTTTCATTTTCCATATTTCGTTCCATCCTTTCCATACTTATCCCATCTGATTAATGTACTTTTGTTATTTGAATTGAGTATAATCATAAATAAAAACTGACACTTAATAAAGTGTCAGTTTCATTATTTTTTACATGTACAGTTGTATTACATTCTTCCACGGCGGTCTCTTCCGCCGTTTTCATAGAATATTTTCTTGACAGCATACATCTCTGCTTCTGCCTTTTTTACCAATTCTTCCATTTCTGTCAGGTTTTTGGGTCTGCCTATGCTGATACCAACTGATACATAATAGCCTTTTGCCTCAAGTTTTCTGGCAACCGCTTCCGTTTTCTTTTTGATATCTTCTGTTTCCTCATCCAATACGAAAGCTACGAATTCATCACCGCCGATACGGTAACTGTGCTCATCTCCAAAATAATTTCTTATTGTGACCGCTACGGTCTTTAACATTTCATCTCCCGCTTCATGCCCCTGGGAATTGTTCAATTCATGCAATCCATTTACATCACAGTAAACACATGCCAGAGTCTGAAAATTCATCATTGGATAACCCTTCATATTTCTTTGATAGCAGTTTCTGTTGAGCAATCCTGTCAGAAGATCGACTGTTCCCATTTCACGGATGATATTGTAAGAACGGATATTATGATACAGCATGGAAAAGCTGAGCTTTACAGCTTCCAGTATATGAGTATCCCTGCATCTGCCTCCCATGTTGCATACACCAAGCGCACCTACCAGCTTGCCTGATACATCATTGACAGGTACTGCCATAAGACTGTGAATGCCTTCTCCACTGAGCAGTTCATAACTGGATGGTGCTACGACTTTAAGTTCTTCTATGTTCGGCATAAAAAGTCCTCCGCTCCCATCTTTGAAATAAAAGTAATGCATAAAGAAATGCGCCCGTTCTTCCGGAACACGGACGGTAATATGCTCCGGGTTATCATCCATCCACTGATAAATTTCTTCTTTGCCATTTTGTCCTAATATTTTAAAGAATGCATACTGTGCATCTGTCATTTTGGCAATCATTTCAAGTGCCAGTTCTATATTATGCTGATTCTGATGCGCTTCGAAGAGTAATTCCTGTACTCTGCCCGTAAACGTCATCAACTCCAGCCTCTCCTGTCTCTCTAAATTCTGCATTCTGTTCTCCCTGAACATCCATGTCATATAGACCAGAAAACACAGCAATTCAAATCCAACCAGAATAAAGAGTAAATTTCTGACATCCTGCACATTTTCGAATACGACACGTTTCGGCACTGATATTGCCAGTTCCCAGTTATTGATCTTGCAGGGCATATAACAAAAATACAGATTTTCCTGTGCTCCCGGCATGCTGAACACTGCATAACCCTTTTTACCCTTTTTAATCTGTCTTTCCAGAGAGTCATTACTGCTTCGTTTTAATATTTTATTATTATCGATCTGTGAAACATTTCCTAATTCTTTGCTGGAAGTATTCACTATATATTCGCCGCTGTTTCTCTCTATAATATAAATTCATATTCCAGACATTCTGTAGTCCATCCAGATCAATAACACCATGCAGCATACCTGTTACTTCACCATCTTTTACAATAGGAACGATATTACGCAGTACACGCTTGTCCGGGTTGATCGTTCCCGGCTGGATTGGTGTCAAATATGTCCCTTTGGCTGCCTCTGTTTCAAAATCTGTCCTCTCTCCAGCTTTTATTCTTGTTCCATTTTGCAATAATAGTGTGTTATCCGGCATAAGTATCTCCAACCTCGATACCATTCCGCACTGCTGATAGTGGTTTACGATATCTGTTACCTGAATACTGTTCAACTGATCATATTCAGAGAAAATACCTGCAAATACCTCTAATTGTTCCTTGTCATAGCTTATCAGCCTCGCAATGTCAAGATTCAGTTGTTCCCCCGCCTGAAAGAGCGCCTCATAGCAATTCATTTCTTCAATTCTGGTAATATTAACCGCTGCAATAGCGGTCACCAAGGCAATCATAAAAATAATCACAAATGTGAACAACACACTTCTGCGTCGAAATATATTCCCCGTTTTTTTCATATTTCTTCCTCTTGTGACATAATTATAATAATTGTATATACAATTCATTTTATCATATATTGCAAAAATTTAAAGTATTTGTATGACATTTTTAATTATCTTCTTTTTTACATTGACTGTCAAAACCTTTTTTCTTTTGATATTCATATTTTTCCTATGTTATACCTAAAATTATATAATTTTATACTACACTTAGTCGCAAATTTCTGTTATGCTGTAAGTAAACGTAATTCTAGATAAAGGAGATAATTCCATGAAATACCATAATCCTATTATATCCGGTTTTCATCCGGATCCCAGCGTATGCAGAGTTGGGAATGATTTTTATCTTGTAAACAGTAGTTTTGAGTATTTTCCTGCAATTCCACTCTTCCACAGTACAGATCTGATCCACTGGGAGCAGATTGGTCATATTCTGGATAGACCAGGCCAGCTAAAACTGGTAAATGGTGCCCCTAACTGTCTGGGTATCTATGCCCCTACTATCCGATACCATGAAGGCATTTTCTATTGCATCGTTACCAATGTAGGAGGTAGAAAAGGTGGTAACTTCTTCGTTTATACAGATGATCCGTATGGCAAATGGTCAGATCCTGTCAGACTTCCCTTTGAAGGCATTGATCCGTCTTTATTCTTTGATGAAGATGGTAAGATTTATTACAGTGGAACGGATACCGGAATTTATATTGCAGAACTTTCCTTTGATATTATACAGAATGAAAAGCCCGGGAAGAATCAACTGGCAATTACAATCACCAACGTAAAATGTGGTGAGAAAAAATATGTCTGGAATGGTTCAGGTGGAAATAACCCTGAGGGTCCCCACTTATATAAGATCAATGGTATGTATTATCTGATGATTGCAGAAGGTGGTACAGAATATTGCCATATGGTCACGATCGCACGCAGTCACTACATATATGGACCTTTTGATGATTGTCCTCATAATCCTGTTCTTTCTAACAGAAGTACCGGCTTGCCGATCAAGGCAACCGGACATGCCGATCTGGTAGAAGACATTCAGGGTAACTGGTGGGCTGTATGTCTGGGAATCCGGCCTCTGGGATATCCTTTCCGTCATAACCTCGGAAGAGAAACCATGCTGGTTCCTGTAAAATGGGAATCCGGCTGGCCTGTTATGGGAGAAAACGGCACTGTCCCTGACACAATTGAAATTGATGCACTTCCAGGTAAACGAACACGTAAGTCACAATATTATGTTCCGGGCAGCAATGTAACAGATACCTTTACTTCAAAAACACTACATCCTTCCTGGAATACAATCTATAACCCGGTGAGCAAGCTGGTCGTACCTACCGAACAGGGACTTTTCCTTCGTTCCTTTGGCACAGCATTGTCAGATGATAAGGCAAAAGCCATCGTAGTACGCAGACAGGAGCATTTCCACTTTACTGCAACTGCGACCCTGACACTGGAAAGTGTAAATGCCGGTTCTGAAGCAGGCATTACCATTTATATGAATAACCGACATCATTATGAAGCCGCCCTTGCCACAGTAAACGGGCAGTACTTTATCATTCTCAGACGCAGGATCGGGTCTTTACAGTCCGTAGAAACCCAGATTCCTTATCATTGCAACACAGTAAAGCTGATTCTGACAGGAGACAGGGAAAATTATACATTTTCTTATCTGGATATCAGACCGGATGAGAACCCTATGCCCGCAACAGCCGCTTTTCCAAGTGCAGTAAATGCCCCTGTTGTAATCGGCAGTGGCGAAGCACAATATCTTACTACAGAAGTCGGAGGATGCTTCACAGGCAACTATATTGGTCTGTATGCTTCAAAGGGCGATGGATTATTCACAGAATTCACTTACCAGGGCGGCAGAAATTAGCTTAACCGCCTATATACAAAAATCCTGATTCCTTCCATTTGGAGGGAACCAGGATTTTTTCATAACTGGGGTTAACCTAGTTAAAATAAATATCCAGAGCGTCCTGAACCTGATTCTTGTATGTTTCCTGGAACTGTGCAGGTGTTACTTCACCCTTTAACAGACTCATGAAATCATAGCTGATACCGATGCTGTTCCACAGCTCGAAAGTTTCTCTGCTTCCTACATCGAACATAACATCAAAGTTTTCATCCTGTAATTCTTCGTCTTTTGCAGTAACTGCATACCACCAGAACAGTGTCTCAGGACCTTTTACACCGGCAGGAATGATATAGCACTTACCTGCTGATACCTTACCTGCGATAGGGAAAAAGCCGATATTACCTTCGCGGTACTGTCCCCTCATAGACTCCCTCAGTTTTTGCCACTACATTCCCTGCCATCTGTGCATCCTCCGCTTCATATGCAGTCTCCGTTACTTCTTTTTGCTTTGTGAAATCGGCTAAATTGTCCTGTTGCCCCTGTCCGCAACCGCTTAAAAGCATGACAGAAGCAATCAATAATCCCTCTATTACTTTCTATACAATGAAATTTTATATATTTTTTCATCAAAAAGGCCATTTATTGAGCATTTTGTATCATTAAAAAAAGTATGTCGTTTTTGTTAAAAATGCAACATCAGTTAATAATCTTTACTGATATAAATCTCTGTTTAAGCCGGCACTCAAAATATATTCACACAGACTTTTTGCATATTGTCTCCCCTGCATACAATCCTGAATTTCAAACAACCTTGTTGTAGAAGTCAGCAGCAATCCCCCTGCCTCATTTTTCTGCTCATATAAAATGCCTAGACGGTCATTCCGTTCCACATTATCTATCACCTGTACCAACGGACGGTCTGCCATCCGTTCCCAACGGGGTAATTTGGCACATTTACTATGTTCTATGATTGAATACCACTGAGGGGACGTATAGGTTTCACTGGGAAACTGTGCCAGTGCCGGATGTGTATTACGTATCAGAAGTCCCAGTGTTCCTACAGGTATGTCTACACCTTTTGATTCACTGATACTTCGAAACATTGGAAAATTCCAGAAGTCCGTACAATACATACCCTGAATCCATTCTCTGGGATTCTCTTCTATCAGGAGAACTCTCTTACCCAGTCTGAAATATTCTGCTGCAAGTTCCCCGGATCTGGTCACATAGGCTTCTCTTTGTCCCGTCATATCTGTTATTCTGCCTTCTGTCAGCACAAAATCACGATTATCGGGATACAGCCACAACCTGTATCCCTTCTGTACACCTGTCTGTTCCAGTGATAACCATAATTCCATCACTGCGGGCATTGCAACCTGTGGAATCTGCCACGAAGTATCTGCTCCTTCAAGCACTCCGCAGCCACCATGTAACAACGGAGTCTTTCCACGCTGCATCATTTCTCCGTCTATATATATTTCCCAGTCTATCTGCCACTTCTCATCAGCAGGCTGTATCCAGCGGTAGTGGCTTAGTACAGTTTTCCATTGAAAAATACTTCCACTTTCAACACAATAATCATCAAATTCTGCCAGAAGCACACTGTCAGAGCAGTAATTTCTCCACTCCTTTGCCGAGATCAAGCCCTTGGATTCCATAAAAGCGTTGAGAATTCCCACCAGTGCTGTTCCCTGTCCGGTATAATCCTGCAAGTCAAGGATCTGATATCCTGCCACATATTCTGAACGGTGTGCAGCCTCCAGTTCTTCCTCGTAACACTGTAATGACAGCATACCTGAATTATAGAAAAATTCCTCTGCTTCTTCTCCCATTCCCTGTGCATACAGCCGTTCTCTGAATATTTTGAGATTGGCAGGTTCCAGTACTCCTGTGTAAGATTCGATTTCATGATAATCCGGATACATTTCATACTGGCCAATCTCATGAAGAACGACCGGAATCTGTGGTTTCCATCTGCCATCCTGTGGCATGATCGCAGAGTCATAATTGACTGTGGTAGATGGAATCCTTGTCTGTACATGCCCCATTGGTGCATCACAGCACGCATAAGAGCCTCTGATCAGTCTGTCGTTTTTCCCATCCATATCCGCCGCTGCCAGTCGCACACCCACATAAAAATCCTCCTCAGGCAATATTTCCGGTACGAATTGAAAATTGTTGGACCCCTGTGTATACAGATGCCTGTTATCTGCTTTTCTGAAAATTTGAATTGCCTTACCTATCCTTTTCTTACTTCCCCACAACTCATTTCCCATAGACATCATGCAGAAGGAAGGATGATTGCCAAAAGTCTCCAGCATACGTAAGCCTTCTGACAGCAGGTACTCCCATTGTGAACCTTCCTGCTTATCTTCTCCGCTCTCCTCCGGTACAGTTCCCCAGAATGGCAGTTCAGGCTCCATATAGATTCCCAGAAGGTCAGCCGCTTCAAATGCCGCATCCGGCGGACAACAGGTATGGAACCGGTAATGATTCACGCCATATTCCTTTGCAATTTTCATAACTTTTAACCATTCTTCCACCGATGCAGGAACTGCACCCTCTATCGGGAAAAGCAAAGCATCATGCTTTCCCCGTAACATCGTCCGATTCCCATTGATGTAAAAGTAATGATCTCTGGTCTCAAATTCCCGCAGACCAGTCTCCACTTCACATGCTGTCCATCCTTCTATCTCCATACGGAAACGATATACTACCGGCGTATATTCACTCCACAATTGCGGCTCATGTGCGAAGGTATATACATTCTCATACACGTTTTCCCCTGTTCTGACTGTAATATCAAAGCTTTGTGTCTGTTCCTCAATCTCCTTTTCTTCCGGTTTTCCATCTTCTGTAAGCCTCCTGATCATAACAGGTGTTATTTTACATTTGCCTTCAAATTTATTTTCTGTATCATACAATCTGTACCGGAAACTTACCTGATAATATCCATCCATATGTTGATAAAAAGTCTGTACCTGTCCAAACCTGACATGATCATATACAGTTAATCTGATCCTTCCAATGATACCATTCCAGTTCGTCTGTGTATCCGGTGAAGTCAGGTGTCCTCCTGCAATAGGATAATTTGCATTATCTACTTCGATCAGAATCCTGACCTTTGGTGTTGCAATATAATCTGTCAATTCGTATATATGAGGTGTAGTCAGGCTCTCCTGATATCCTGCCAGAATACCATTGACCCACACTCTGGTCATTCTGGTTCTTTCCAGACACAAAAAAACAGGTCTGCCCACTTCCTCCGGATGCAGGTATACCCATTTTTCATAATATGCTTTACCGGAATACTGATATTTTTCTGTCAGATATCCAGTCTCTCTTTTATTATTTTTTTCTCCCTTATGCGCCTGTGCCATAGTGCCCGGCAGCATGATCACATCATTAAGTAAATCCGGTTCCAGCCCGAATTTCCATTCTCCGCTTAAATCATATTCTGTCATAAGTTCCCCCTTATATACCCTGTTTATCCCTTATAAAATAATAACATTGGCACAACTCATATCAGTTGCCAGTTCATACACCCTTCCGCTTGTCAGTCCTACTACTGTAGGGCGCAGCACATATTTGGCATTATTTGCCACGACCTTTGCTTTTTCCCCATTGCTCAGGTCTACATTTGTTCCCACCGGATACAGAATGACACTTTCCAGAAAGCTCTGCATCACTTTCAGATCCAGTTCTCCCGTCATCGCCATGATCATTTCCACCGCATCTCTTGGTGTAAAGGCTTTCTTGTAAGGACGTTCCGTTACCAGTGCATCATAAATATCTGCTACCGCTATGATCTTTGCAAATATATGTATCTTATCCTCCGTTGCTCCCATTGGATAACCGCTGCCATTTATCTTCTCATGATGCTGCAATACTCCTAACTTGATCGCATTCGATAACTCCGGTTTATCCTTCAGTATCTGATAACCTAACAATGAATGCTGCTTGATCAGTGCAAATTCTTCATCCGTAAGCTTGCCTGCCTTATTCAGGATTTCATTGGGTATTTTGGACTTTCCAATATCATGAAGCAGACCTGATATTCCGATTTCATAGATCTGTTCATCCGGCAGCCCATACTGTCTGGATACGATCATCGACATCGTCGCCACATCCACACTATGTTTAAATGTATATTCATCACTGACCTTAAGCGCACTGATATCTACTGCAATTGCTTCATTGTCTTCTATCGCCTTCATCAGATCATCAGTTATACTTCTGGTCATGTCAACAAAGCCTGTAGATTCTGTATCCTGATACAAATACTGTACCCCTTCTGCTACACGCTTCTTCACACTCTCTGACAGATGCACTCTCGCTCTGTCCTCTATCTTCACTTTATCAATCTGTTGCTGAACCTGCGCCGTAATGACCGGTTCATTCTCTTCGTGTTTTTCTTCAATGACCCCGGTACGGATATAGACACCTGTAATCCCCATCTTTTTCATGGAATCAATGTGATATTCATCCAATACAGTGCCTCTGGCTATCAGCACCCTGTCTGCCCTGTCTGCAATTGTCTGTTCCAGGATCATTCCAGGCTTTATGACTCTGGTGGATATATATTTTCTTAAAATCAAAGTCGTCACCTCTACTACCCCTTTATACAAATTTATCACATGGAAATACAAAAGTCCATAAAAAAGACATCCCACACACAAATGCAGGATGCTTTATAAACCTTAGCACAACATTATAAGAAGATATATTTGCAGATAAACAGTACCGCCAGAATATACATCAGAGGTGTAACCTTCTTTGCCTTACCACAGCAAACATTGATGATCACATAAGAAATAACGCCAATAGCGATACCTTCAGATATGCTGTATGCAAGCGGCATAGCGATCATACACAAATACGCCGGAACCGCATCTGCCAGATCATCAAAGTTGATCTTTACAACAGATGATACCATCAAAAATCCTACAAAGATCAATGCCGGTGCTGTTGCAAAACTTGGAATTGCAGTAAAAATAGGAGCAAATAATATCGCTATCAGGAATAAAAGACCAGTAACTACAGACGCCAGACCGGTTCTTGCGCCTGCGCCTACACCAGCAGAACTTTCTACAAAAGTAGTTGTTGTGGAAGTACCAAATACCGCACCTGCTGTCGTAGCAACAGCATCTGCCAGAAGTGCCTGTTTGATGTTTGGAAGTTTTTCATCCTGATCCAGCATACCTGCCTTGGTAGATACCCCGACCAGAGTTCCAATTGTATCAAAAATATCTACAAACAGGAATGATAACAGGACAACTATAAAATTGGCAATGCTGACATCTGTAAAATCAGCTTTAAAGCACTGTCCGAATGTCTGTGAAATTGCAGAAAAATCAGTAATTGCAAAAGTAGGATACAAAGAATAAAAACCATTCTCTACGTCAACTGTATACACACCTGCTGCCTGACAGATCATTCCGAGAATCCAGGTTGCCACAATACCGATCAGAATGGAACCTTTTACATTCTTTACATATAAAATAGCAGTCAGCATCAAACCGATCAATGCCAGTAATGCGCAGATACCTTCTGTGTGGAAATTGCTTCTGAAACTTACATAGGTCAGCAGTGTAGCATCACTGTTTACAATGATATCTGCTCCCTGAAGTCCTACAAATGCAATGAAGATACCTATTCCGGCACTTACGCCCTTCTTTAACGTACTTGGAATCGCATTGAAGATTGCTTCACGAACATTGGTCAGTGATAATACAATAAAGACCAGACCTTCTGCCAGAACTGCCATCAGTGCAATTCTCCAGTCATAGCCCATTGTTCCGCATACTGTATATGCGAAGTATGCATTCAGCCCCATACCCGGTGCCAGAGCAAACGGATAATTTGCCATTAACGCCATTGCGATCGTTCCAACAAAAGATGCCAGACATGTTGCGATCAGTACCGCTGTCGCATCCATACCTGCTGCAGAAAGAAGATTCGGATTGACCGCCAGAATATACGCCATCGTCATGAAAGTCGTAATTCCGCCGATCACCTCTGTCCTCACACTGGTATTGTTTTCTTTGAGTTTGAACCATTTCTCAATCATTTTTAGTCCCCCATTTTGTTATTATCTAAATATCACTGAAAAATATACATCTACTGAATATTATCCAGTGTATTTTTGTACTTCACACGATAGATCCTGTATAAAGATTCCTGAATCCGTTCTTCCGTAATTGTTCCTGATGAAACAGCATCCATAACACCCTGATATGCCTCTTTATAATCTGCAGGACATAACACAATGTCTGCTCCCGCCTGAATTGCTGCTACTGCCGCCTGCGCACTGGAATACTTGCCTGTCACGACACTCTCATCAAGCATATCTGTCATAACAATGCCCGAAAAGCCCAGTGTTCCCCGCAGTACCTCTGTGATCATAGTGTTTGAAAGAGAACATGGCGTATCATCTCCTGTCACATCCGGAGCTGTTACATTAGATACCATAATACAATCCACGCCATTTTGAATTGCTGACTGGAATGTCAGAAAGTCACTGTTCTTCAACTCTTCCAGGGACTTGGATACTTTACCATCCACTGCTGCACCTTCCCCCGGAAAAGTCATCAGTACCGCACTGATTTCTTTCTCCTGAAGGGACTGCACTGCCGCATTGACCAGTGGAACCGCCGTAGCTCCGTCACTGCCAAAGGTTCTGCCCTGCAATTGTGAGTTACCCTGCTCAGACACAATATCCGCTACAGGTGCCAGATCCATATTAATTCCAAATGCCGCCAGTTTCGTTGCAATTGTTCCATAAGCATTTCTTACACTATCTGAATCAGTAAGCTCTGATGCTTTCGCAGTAGCGTCAATTCCAAAACCTGTAGATTCTCCACATTCCCTGCGTACTGCCAGAAACAGTGGATATTTGGAATAACTTCTGGTATTGGTCATCATCTCGAGGAACTGATTATCTGACTGATAATTCTGTTCCGAATAAATAAGTCCTCCCACCGGGTTCTCCGCCAGTGCTGTACGGGTTCCTTCTCCTGCCTGTACTGCCTTGCCTACACTGGTAATTGATTCTGGAGTGACCATGAACATGCCTGCAACTTTCTCTTCCAGAGTCATATCCTGCAACAATGCGTCTACAAGTTCATCCAGAGGATCTGATTCCTGCTGTGAATCCGTAGTCTCTGCCTCCTGCGTACCTGATTCAACAACGGCTGTTTCATGTTCAACATTTGTCTCTGCTTCCTGAAGCGCCTCTGCCACCTTATCATTATACTGATTCATGTGTTTTATGATAGCTTTTATTCCTATAACCGCTCCTGCCGTTACAGCTCCGATCACGATCACCAGTGTCACATATGCGGCGATCTGACTTCTGATACGACGTCTTCTTCTTTTTTCGCGGTTCGATAATTCTTTTTTGTCCATATTTCTTCCTTTATTTCTTTCCTGACCGTGTTTACGTTTGTTACATTACTTTTAGTATAACATATCCTGATATAAAATTGTCGATATTTCATATATTTTTGTACTGATTCCATTATATACCTGATTCATTATAA
>ERZ1106954.2341-NODE-2341-length-13170-cov-5.102783_pt1 | contig 13170 bp, 13 predicted proteins | sample MGYA00403678_ERZ1106954 | MGnify/ENA primary metagenome ERZ1106954 (study PRJEB35170, sample SAMEA104062445) | human gut metagenome | biome: human gut; feature: human-associated habitat; material: faeces | place: Denmark | collected 2012-08-20 ... | reverse complement strand
TTCCGATCTCTTTGCGTAGCCTGTGGGGAAATACAGCAGGTCGCCGTTGCCCAGCAGCTTTTCAGCGCCTATCTCGTTGATGATAGAGCGTGAGTCGATGCCCGATGCGACCTTGAGCGCAATACGTGAGGGGATATTTGCCTTGATAAGACCTGTGATAACGTCAACGGTGGGACGCTGTGTAGCAATTATCAGGTGCATACCTGCCGCACGTGCCATCTGAGCCAGTCGGCATATGCTGTCCTCGACTTCGCCCGCAGCCGCCATCATCAGGTCGGCAAGCTCGTCTATAACAATGACTATGCGGGGCAATGGCTCAACGCCGTCAGTCTCCGCAGCCATTTCGTTGTAGCCCTTGAGGTCACGGACGTTATTGTCCGCAAAGAGCTTGTATCGTTTGAGCATTTCCTGCACAGCCCACGCCAGCGCACCTGCCGCCTTTCTGGGGTCGGTGACAACGGGGATAAGCAGGTGGGGGATACCGTCATATATCTTGAACTCGACCACCTTGGGGTCGATAAGCACAAGCCTTACCTCGTCGGGGCTTGCGTTGTAGAGAATGCTCATTATAATGCCGTTGGTGCATACGGATTTACCTGAACCCGTAGTACCTGCGATGATAACGTGGGGAAGCTTTGAGATATCGCCAAGGATTATCTCGCCGTCAATGTTTTTGCCCACAGCAAAGGTGAGCTTGCTTTCGGCGTTCCTGAACTCCTCCGTGTCGATAACATCACGGAGAGTAACAATGTCCTTTACTCGGTTGGGGACTTCTATTCCCACAGCTGCCTTGCCGGGGATAGGAGCCTGTATTCTTACGCCTGCCGCAGCAAGGTTCAGGGCGATATCGTCCGCAAGGCCTGTTATTTTGGATATCTTCACGCCTGCATTGGGCTGAAGCTCATATCTTGTAACGGTAGGGCCACGGTGGATATCAACGATACGTGTCATTACGCCGAAGCTTTTCAGTGTTTCCACCAGAGTGTCGGCGTTCTGCTTCATCTCGGCTTCCGCTTCCTCAGCATTAAGCTCGTTGGAGGACTTTTTCAGCAGCTCCATGGGCGGGAAAACATATTCAGCGGGAGCGGGGATATTTTCTGCGATCTCGTTCTGGATATCCTGAGCTGTGGTCTCGGGCATATCAAGATCTTCATCATCGCCGATCTTGTTGGAAGCAAGGGTAGAGCCTTTCTTGTCGTTGCGCTTGAAAATGGAAGCAGGCTTTGCGGCGCTGTTTGAAGCCGCATTTGGCGGAGCAATGCTCTGAGAAGTGTTTTTCTGAGCTTCCTCCGAGCTGCCTATGGGCTTTGTTACAGCCTTCTTTATGATAGAAGCCAGATCGTCGGGCTTTTCCGCCTCTGCCTTTGCGGCAGCCTTGGCAGCCTGCTTTTCGGCTTCCTTTTCTTCAATGGAGCGTGCTATTGCGTCAGCTTCGATTTCAACGGCAGACTTGGGTTTTTCAGGCTCAGGCTCTGCTGCGGGAGTGATATCAGCCGCAGGGTCAGGCTTTTTAGCCTTGCTCTTGCCGAAGGGCAGGGGAATGTCGATATTGAACTCCCTGCGCTTTTCCTCCGCAATAGGCTCGGGAACGTCCGCATTGGGGCAGGGCTTGGCAACAGTCTGCTTTGCAGGCTTCTTTTCGATCTTCTTCTGCGCTCCCGGAGGTGGAACAAAGTCCTGAGTTTCCTCATATTCGGGGCGTGCAGCATTGGCAGCCGCAAAAATATTCCTGATGCTCTTGAAAACATCTACGATAGTCTTGTTTGCAAGGAGCATAACAAAAACAAATGTGAGCAGGATAACTATTACCGCCGCACCTGTTTTTCCGAAAAGCTTCAGCAGAGGAACGCCTATTACTATGCTGAAAAATCCGCCGCCCCTGAAAACCTTGCCGTTTTCGTAAAGGTCGGTTATGAGCTTGCCCAGAGTGATATCGGGGTCAAGAGGCTCGGCAAAGAATATCTGTATCACCGCACAGCAGATGAGAATGAGTATGATACCCTGTATCACCTTTCCCGCAATGGTCTGGCGTGTCCTGTCGGCGGCTATCATTATTGATGCGTAGATAAGCACAAAGGGAACCAGCACAGAGGTTATGCCGAAAAGGCCCAGTATAAGATTATGTACCGCAAGCCACGCAGATTCGCCCTCAATGGCTGCAAATGCGGCAATAAGAACGCCCAATGCAAAAAGCACCGTTGACCACAGCACCTTGTCGTTGGCATTCTGTGCTTCCTGCTGAGCCTTTGTGGTCCTGGGCTTTGAAGCAGGCTTTTTTGATTTTGACCCTGTGGTTTTCTTTGCTGCCGCCACTTATAACATTCCTTTCAAAATTGAGAGTTATCCTATTACGATGAGATTTCCGCTGACGTGCTCGTAAATACCGCAGCCAAGCACGATGATTCCGAGGATAAGGGTGTATATCGAGAAGATTCCGAAACGGTCGGACTTCATGAGCCACTTTATGAGAGATATTGCCAGATATCCCGAAACAGCCGCTACTGCCATGCCTATCAGCAGGGGAACGAAGCTTATGCTCACATCGGAGCTGCCCATGTCGAGAAACTGGGAAAGAGCGCCTGCCAGTATTACTGGGATACCTAAGATAAAGCTGTATTCCACAGCGTCCTCTCGTTTCTGACCGCAGATAAGTCCTGCTGAAATGGTCGAGCCTGAACGGGAAACGCCTGGCAGCAGGGCGATACCCTGCATAAATCCGATGAAAAGTGCGTCCTTGACAGTGGTCTCTCCCGCAGTCTTGCCTATGCCCTTTTCACGGTTCTTCTTTGAGAGCTTGTCGCCGATAAAAAGGATAGCAGCAGTGTAAAGGAAGCATACGCCCTCCACTGCAATGTCGCTGTCCGATGCCACGGAGGAGAAAAAGTCCTTGAATATGTAGAAGATGAACAAAGGCAGTATGGATATGATTATCATCATTATCATGCGCCTGTTGGGGTTCATGGTGCTCCACTTGAATTTGCCCGTGAAGATGTCCTTTATCATGCTGAGAGCTTCAAGGATAAGCGCCCATATCTTCTGCCTGAACGCAATGAAAACGGCTATCAGCGTGCCTATGTGCAGTGCAATGGTGGTAAACACCGCTTCATCGCCGCTTACGCCGAAAAAGTGCTGGAAAAGTGAAAGATGACCCGAGCTGGATACGGGGAGAAACTCCGTAACTCCTTGGATAAGTCCCTGTAATATGGCTTCAAGAATTGTCATAATGTGTTTCCTTTCAGATGTTGTGTTTTTTATATGTATCCCCCTGTTATTTTTCGGGGGGGCTGTCGGGATATCTTGGCTCGCTCGTTTCGATAAGCCCGTAAAGCGCTTCAATAGCGTCGGATAAGCTTCCCAGCCTGTCAATAAGCCCTTCCTTTACGGCAGTTTCGCCGTCAATGACAGTGCCCATGTCAAGCACAAGCTCGCCTGTGTTCATCATCAGCTGAGAAAAACGCTCAGGGGAAATGCTGCTGTTGGCGCAGACAAAATCCGTTATCCGCTTCTGCATGGCCTCAAAATAGGTCAGCGTCTGGGGAACTCCAAGCACAAGACCGTTCATGCGTACAGGGTGTATCGTCATGGTGGCGCTGGGAACGATATAAGATATCTTCGCCGATACCGCCAGCGGAACGCCGATGGAATGACCTCCGCCCAGTACAACGGAAACGGTAGGAGTTTTCATGCCCGAGATAAGCTCGGCAATGGCAAGCCCCGCTTCAACGTCGCCGCCAACAGTGTTGAGGATAATGAGCAGACCTTCAATGGAACGATCCTGTTCAATGGCAACAAGAGCAGGCATGATATGCTCATATTTTGTGGTCTTGTTCGATGGGGGGGCGGCATAATGCCCCTCGATCTGCCCGATGATAGTAAGGCAGTGGATAAGGTGCTTGGAATTTTCCGAAACGGACTGCCCTGTCCGTTCAATAAGCTCTGCTTTTTCGTTCATTTCGGAAGCGGGAGAGGAGTCCTTGTCCTCCGACCGTTCCGAAGAATAATAGTTATGGCTGTTCACAAAAATGCCTCCTGCGGTAATCATAGTATAAGGATATTATAATTAAAATTCCCGCAGATATACGTTTTTGCATCCCTTGTGGCTTATTATACCTTAAAAAAGGCATTATTTTTATTATACATCAAATATTTATAAAAGTCAATTATTTTGAAACGAAGATGAAATGCGGGGCACAGACTCTAAATTTCAATCAATACTCTCAAAGTAAGTATCAAAGTAGAAAAATGGGGTTATAGTTGATGAACTATTTTATGAAATGTGTATTGCATAGTTAAAATATTTTTATTTTATACTTGTGTTGCTTATAGTCCGTTGCTATATTTGCCGTTTGCTTATAAAATAATAATGAGGTGTTTTATGTGATAAAAGAACAGGTCGGATTAAGAATAAAGGAACTTCGTCAAGCAACGGGGTTAAGCCAGGAGAAATTTGCCTTAAAAATAGCTATGGATAGATCGTATTATGCTTCTGTTGAGGGGGGAAGGCGCAATATATCAATTGTAAATCTCGAGAAGATAGCCAAGGGGCTAAATATTTCACTTTCTGAACTTTTTAGGGGGATATAATTATGGAAAATACAATTAAACAGATTATTGTTGAAGAGTTCTCTAAACTTATAAACCTGATAGAGGATGATTTTTCAGCTAATTATAATCGCAAAGTTAACAACTTCCTTTTAAGCCAAATGGATGAACGTATAACTGCCAGTATGGTATTTGTAAGTAGCTTTGAATCAAAAAGTGGCTTTGCTATTGAAACCTGCGCTAAGAGAATTGCTCGCTTAAAATTTGGCGAAAAAAATGTACCTGCAATTGTTAATCCCAGAGGTTTAAAGTATAGTATATCCGTGCCAACTTCAGGACAAATTGTAGTAACGGATGTTGATACTCATAATGGTGATTTGAGAGGACAGATTGCTGCATTTCGTGCCAATAATGAAGCGAGTGGTAAGGGGAAAAACAGAGTTGATAGCGGGGTGACACAGGCTTCAATCAGAGAGAAGCTATTTCCTTTAGCAGAAAAATACAGAACTACTTCTATTTACACTAAGCCTGTTGATTTAGCATTCTTTGATGGAAATCGTTGGAATATTATGGAACTTAAGGCAGGTGGTGATTTGGATAGTTCAAATGCTCCGTCTAATGTTGAAAAACTTCTTACAATTTATGTTGATATGGGGATAGAAGATTGTAATACATACTTTGCCACATTATATAACAAAGATGGAGAAGGAAAAACTTGGACTGGAGCTGTAAAAAAGCACTTGCATTATCCTTCAATGTTCCTGATAGGTGCAGCATTTTGGAATAAAATATTGCCTGACGGATTAACCTTTGGCGATTTTTCAGAAATATATCGTTCTGCGTTAATGGAAATTGACCTTAACAAGCGTATAAACAATATGATAAGCAAGTGTATAGGTAATTGAAATGGCAAGATTGATAGAAGGCGATTGCCGTGAATTTATGAATACAATGCCTGATAACTGTGTTGACTTGATTTTGACTGACCCACCGTACAATATAGCTCAGTATTCCACGGGAAATATTGTTCTTCCAGGACGTGAGGCGCTAAATAATGATATTGCAGAATGGGATACTATTCCAATTGACCCCAAAGTGCTTCTTCCAAATTTTAAGAGAATACTAAAACCTGATGGAAACATATTTGTTTTTACAAGCTATAATCTTATTGGAAAGTGGCATGAAGTTTTTGATCCTGAGTTTGACACCTTTCAGTTTTTTATATGGCACAAAACTAATCCAGCTCCGAAAATTTATAGAAATGGTTTCTTAAACAGCTGTGAAATGATTATCTGTATGTGGAATAAAGGCCATAAATGGAATTTTACAACACAAAATAAAATGCACAATTTTTTTGAAAGCCCTATCTGTATGTATCCTGAACGGTTGAGAGAACCTAAGCATCCGGCACAAAAGCCTGTGAAGCTTTTAAAGCATATTATTGAAATTGCAAGTAATCTCAACGATATTGTCTTTGATCCATTTATGGGGGTAGGTTCTACAGGTGTTGCAGCACAAGAGCTTGGCAGACGTTTCGCAGGGTGTGAAATTGATAAAATATATTTTGAGGCCGCAAAGAATAGAATTGAAGGAAGGTGAAATAAATGAGTTGTTACAGCGAGGATCAGATTGTTACAGTTGTATTAGAAATAATAAAGCTCAATCCTGGTATTAGGACCTCTGAACTAATTGATGAAGCAAGAAAAATTATGAAGCCTTCCGGAGAAGACTTAGAAATACTTAACAATAGAAATGATGACAAGTTTTCGCAGAAGGTTCGTAATATCAAGAGTCATGATACAATAGCAGCGATAGTTGAAACTAGAGGAAATAGAAACCGCAGATGGTACCTTAAATAATAACAAATTGCCCTGTCAAGCTTTGACAGGGCAATTTGTTATTATTAAATGCTCAACTTTACGTTCATTTCGACTTCTAACATTGTAGGTGTATTTATTATCAAAGGAAAGAATATTAAAATCCTTATTATACAGCGAATATATAAAATCAGTATTTTTTATAACTAAAACAAATTGTGCAGGAGTTTTCTTCAATGAATGTGCCAGACGCTCCTGATCAGCTTGTGTAAAGTCTTTTCCTTCATAGTCAGAAAAATCTGTATCGTAAGGTGGGTCAAGAAACATAAAGTCGTCACTATTTAATGAAGCAGAAGCAAAAAAATCTTCAAAATCAGAACAATGAATATCTGTTCTACTGAAAATATCTCTGACATCTTTTGAAAACATACTGTCAATTTTAGATTTGAAGTTTTTGGAGTTGTACGACATACCGCCATATGGAATGTTAAATTCTCCTTTAGTGTTATATCTGAACATTGAGCCGTAGCAATATTCTCTAATAAAGCAAAAATTTGCTGCTTTATACTGTTCAGATGGCATTTTAATGCGGTTAAGGTGAATATTGTTAAACACATCTCTAAAATACATGTAGTATCCACTTGTAAAGCCTGTTAGCAGGTTGTTCCTTAAATCCTCATCAGGAAATGAGATCTTTTGTTCATTCTTTTTGGTTCGTTGCATTTTATCAAAAGCCATCTTAACTAATTGATCAGTAAATGCTTGTTTTTCAAGTATAAGTTTTTCAGAAAAGGCAGAATTTAACTTGTCATCTATGTTGTATGTAAATAAACGTAACTGTGATTCTATTTCAGAGGCGCTTTTGTTATCAAATTTAAATTCAGTGTACATTTTTAGCAACTCGGAATAGTTTGCTGAACAGACTGAATATAGGTTAGAGAAGCTGTTATTATAACATAATAACAGTTCACGAAGCTGTCTGTCTTGCCTTTTTATAAGCCTATAATAATCCATTAACGAGCTAGAAATGTCATTAATTATTGCGCTTTGCGGGTTAAGGTAAAAAAATAATGCTCCACCGCCAAAAAACGGCTCAACATATCTTTTATATTTGGGAATATAAGGGACAATTTTATCTATTTCCCCTGATTTGCCGCCAGGCCATTTTATCAACGGATTCATATTATTCTCTCCTTCTTATACGTATTATATCACATTACTTCAAATTATTCAATATTTTTATTTTCACATATGATAAATTGCGTTTTAAATGGAGTTGACATGCAGTGGTTATTATTAAATGTGCATATGAATAATAGCTGAGCAAACAAAAATTGCGGTCGATATGACCGCAATTTCATATTATTTTTTCATCATTTCCTTTATTTTCACGCAAAGAGCCTTGTATCCCTCTTCGGGGTCGGAAATGTATGCCACAGCAGCTTCCATGGGGCAGATGTTGTCACCTGTGCGGTTGATTATCTGCTCTGTCAGCTTGTCATAGCTGTGGGGGATATGATGTGCCTCCAGATATTCCGATGCCGCTTCCGACATGACTTTGCCGTGAACGGCGCATATCCCTGCTTTTACAAAAAGCATCGCCGCTGCTTTGCCGACTATCATGTCCGCTGCGGAATAGCCTTTCAGGTCTTTTCCCATGCCGATGAACTTCATCATGGGGGATATGCCCCTGCCGTCATCGGTGATGATATCCCCACCAAACTTCTTTTCCAAAATAATCTGACATATTATGACCGTCTTTCTTTTTTGGTAATCATACTATAGCTGAAAATTTTTGATACATCTCTTAAAAAGTGTAAATATTCAGTTTATACTAAGCACCAATTAAAAACTATACAAAAAATCAAGCATAATCTTGCATTTAGGGATCATGCGATGATTTTTTGTCTATAGTTTTATCGGTGATTAGTTTTATACTCATCTTGCGATTTCTATGAATTTTAGTATCTCTGTCTCGTCAGCGCCGCTTTTGTAGAGCTTCAGGATAACTTTCAGCATATTTTTCCGCTCATGCTCGTCGGATATCCATTCCATAAGGAAGCGGCGGTATTTTCTGATGAACTCCTCCTCGCCGCTGTCATATTCGGAGATAAGACTTTCCGCTTTTTCACGTATCTCCGAGGGTATCACGGGGCCTTTGTCAGCGATGGATATGCCGATTGTGATGCCGTTTTTCATTGCCACATCGGGGAACAAAAATCCGCTGCCCTCTCTGCTTCCCACAGCCTCGGCGGGAATGTTCTTTTCTTTGCACAGCTCTGCTATGCGCATATTGGTGAGCATGTCGTCAGTGGCAGCTACCACCATAAAAGCGCCCTCGATATCGCTGTCCTCAAAGGGACGGGCAATGCAGGTCACTCCGTCCATGGAAGATATCTCGCTCATTATGGCAGGGGCGATGACTGTTATCTGCGGCCCGAACTTCACAAGTGTGTTTATCCTGCGCAGTGCGGCAGCTCCTCCGCCTGCCACAACGCATTTTTTGCCGCCTATCTCAATGAAAAAAGGAAAATATCCCATATAATCACTTTCCCTCGATACAATAATGATATTCCAGCAGAAGATTTACCATTCTGCCGTAGCTCTTTTTTCCGTCGGATACACCGTTGAGTTTCAGAGATGATTCCATAGCCTTGTTGGAAACTGCGCTGACTGTTTTTGTGGATATGACAGCCTTTTCCTCAACGTGCTGCCTGAATTCCTCGCTGACGAATGTATTGTCATAGGACACCATGGGGGATATCCTTGAACGGAGCCTGTTGACCTCGTTTGCAGATGCGTTTTTCCTTACCTCTGCGAAAAGGTAGTTCATGGCGGAAAGATATCCGCTGTACCTTACCTCGGGGATATCCGATTCAAGGCACGCCCTGTATGCGATAAAGCCAGCCTCGTCCTCACGGATAAAGCCTTTAAGGTGGCTCAGCTCGTGCATTGCGGTGCAGGGCACTCTTGCGGGGCTAAGCTCGCTGTTGATGTTTGCCTCCAGACTGAACGGGAAGTATATTCCCTGCAGGTCAAGCTGCGTCATGAACATGGAAGCCTTTATTTTCTTGGGGCTGGGATATTCGCCTTTCAGCTGGGGATATTCCTCCGCCAGCTTGTTCATAACCTTGTAGGCTTCCTTTTCAAGATCATCGGGAACTATCATGTTGCCGTCATCGTCACGGCTGACTATTGCCGCCAGCTCATTTGTCTTTTCAATGGTCTCCTCGCACATCTGTGTCAGCTGCTCCACCGTAAAGCCCGAAGCCCCTGCACTGTGGTGATACTTGGCGGAAAATTCAGTGGTATGGTAAAGCATGAAGCAGTTTATGGTCTCAAGGAAGAACACGGCGATTATCACCCATATGTAAAATATCCCAAGACCCTTGACAAGCCTGCGTTTTTTTCGGATAATAGAAGGTATGAAAATAAACGGAGCAGCCACGCCCATAACTACCCATGAGGCTATCATCAGCTCGCCCAGCGAAAAGGGCAGGCTGCCTGTCACCATGGAGAAAATGTCCGACATAGGTGCGAATATGGCAGAGGCGTAAAAATCCGTAATGCCCGTACTGAGCCATGAAACGGCGTTAAGTATGAGCATTGCCGCAATGATGATGATCATTGCGGCTGCATTTTTGGATATCTTCTTTTTTTCGTTCATTTCATCAAATCCTTTTGTTTTGTTCGGAGGCGTTATTTTGAATTTCTATGAAAAGCATTGCGAAAAATATCTGAGGCAGTATGAAAAAACAGAAAGCTTTTTCAGGGCTGACGAGAGAAGGATAAAGGCTTTGAAGCTGTTTTCAAAGCTGTCAACATACGCCGTTTATGCGGCATATGTTTTCCTGCTGGTATATCTTGCGGCAAACAAAGATATGCGCATCGTAAGGGCTGTGATAGTCCCTGCGGCGGCATTTCTGCTGGTAACTGCGGTAAGGAGCGGTCTTAACTTCCCCAGACCTTATGAGAAATACCCCATAAAGTCTTTGGTGAGCAAATCCACCAAGGGAAAATCCTGCCCCAGCCGTCATACAGCCTGCGCCGTTATAATAGCGCTGGCGTGTATGTACATAAGCCTGCCTTTCGGCATAGTTATGATGATAATTGCCCTGCTCATTGCCGCTTCACGTCCTGTTATGGGCGTGCATTTCCCGCTTGATGTGGTGTTCGGGGCGGTATTGTCACTGGCTGTCGGCGTTGTTGGCTTCCGGGTTATCTGACCTTAGCATAAGCATAAGTATGAGCATTGCTGCGGGGAATATGACAGCTGCAAGAAGTCCCTTGGTGAGTGTGCCGCTGTCGCCCGATACGATGCCCACAAGCCCCGGGCCTGCCGAGCAGCCAAGGTCGCCTGCCGTTTTCGATACTTTAAGACCGCTTTCGGCAAAATATGACGACCACCGGCTCATGGCAAGCTCCGAAGCGCCTGCGCATATCATCAGCATAAGTACATAGAATATCTTCATGCCGAAAAGCTCTTTCAGGGGAGTGGGAGTTTCGTCCTCGGCAATAAGCTCGTTTATGGGTACTTTCATAAACAAGAACATATTGAGCAGCGGGAACAGCGCCCATATTACAGGCAGCCACCGCCAGTTTTCCGAGCCTATCGTTACAAAATACAAAGTGGAAAGCAACACCACCCCTGCCTGACCCCAGCAGTAGAAAGAGTGGAGCATACTCATTGCCGAAGCCTTTTCGTCACCCGGGAGAGCTTCAACTATAGGACTTATTACAACTTCCGTAAGTCCGCCGCCACAGCTGCGGCTCTCATGCCTATCCTGTCAAGATATTTTACCGAGATGCCGTCAACTGTTATCTGGGTCATGAAATTTGCGGTTATGAGGGAAGATATCTGGGTAACTGTGATGTCAAAATCACGGCAGAATGCCGTAAACAGCAGGGGCGGAAGATTATTCACCGCCGCCTGTGTTATGTAGCCCGCATAGCTTGCGGCAAGGGTATGCTTAAAGGCAAGCTGCTTCATAAATATTGCTCATCTTTCAAGGAAATAGCTTGCTTCCATGTCCGCCGCATGGAGAGCATAGGCAAGGGGAAATTTCTCAAAGGCTCTGCCCACAAGGTTGATGTCCTCCGAGCCTGAAAAGCCCATATGGAAGCGGATAGCAAAGGCTTCTTCACGGGTAAGGCGCATAAAGCCCGTTATGATATACACCGATTTTTCCCCGTGACCGTAGGGGAGAGTATCATCAATGGTGTAATACGGCACCTTTTCCCACACGCCCTGGTCGTTCTTGGCGTTGCGGTAGTCGGTCTTGTAGAAGTTCACCTTGCATATGTCGTGGAGCAATGATATGAGGGCTATGGTCTCATCGTCCGCAGTGAGGTTATAAAGCTCCTTTACACGGGGGCGGTCCATATAGTCCCGCAGGCAGTCGTAAACGTTAAGGCTGTGCTGCAAAAGTCCCCCCTCGTATGAGCCGTGATAGCGGGTGCTGGCGGGGGCTGTGAAAAAGTCGCTTTTGGGAGAGAGCAGGTAGTCAAGAAGCTTATCTGCTCCCTCTCTTTTTATATTTGTTTTGTAAATATCCAGAAATCGCTGCTTTACAGCGGCGATATCATGCTCTTCATTCTGCATCGGATCATTCCTTTCCTGAAAGGTGCAGTGCCTCGTAATATGAGACTATGCTGAGGTTTTCCTTGAATTTCTTTGCAGTGATCTTTTCGGGAAGATTTGCCTTGCTTGCAAAGACCGTCACGCTGCCGCTGTGCATATCGAACCAGTTGTCCGAGAACAGGCAGTCGCCCTCCGTAAGGTCAAGGCACACGCCCTTTGCAAAGGCTTTGGCGTTAATGGTTATCTTAAAGCGCTTGCCTGCGTCCTCCACGTCATATGAAAGTGCAGGGTCAGCAAATCTGAACGCCTTGGGCTGAACGTACAGGCAGGTGTTCTCGCTGATGATGCTTCCGTTTTCCGCAAGGGAGAACTCTATGTATGATGTGCTGCGCATATCCTTTGTGACCTTCGTGTTTTCGGGAGTGAGCGTCACGAACATCTCAGCCGAAAGGGGAGATATTGTGATATCCTCACTTCCCTCGCAGATGATCTCGCCCGTGTTTTTACGTGAGCACCAGTGTATCTTACCCTCAAAAGCCTGCTGCCTTTCGGAGGAAACATACAGCTTTATCTCGTCAAGATTTTCGCAGTCTGCGGAGATAAGCACGGGAGCAAAGAAGTGACGGGCACGGTAATGGAGCGCTTTCCAGCGGTGATAACAGTCTATTGACGACCATGAAATAACAGGGTTGGAGTCGTTGACCTGCCAGTAAAGGCAGCCCATGCTTCTGCCTCTGTGGCGGCGCATATGCTCCGCATTAAGGCGTACAGCGTCCGACTGCACCATCTGGGTGGCGTAGATAAGCCCCTTGAAATCATAAGGGTAGCGGGACATCTGAGCAAGGTAGTACATTATCTTTTCCGTGCCTGCCTCGCACTTCTGATGTGCTTCCATAACAGGGGAGCAGAGGTTCAGGTCATCTTCCTCCGCAAAGGTGCGTATCGTTTTTATGGAGGGCAGAGACTCGAAGCCGTACTCCGAGCAAAAACGGAAGTTGTATTTATAGTAATCGGTAAATGGCTTCAGACCGTGCCATACGTCCCAGTAGTGGGAATCGCCCCTGTTTTCGGCGCTGCTTTCGTCAAAGCTTCCGCCCGAAGAGGGGGAAGAAGGGTGATAATAGGTAACAGGGTCATAGTGGCGCAAAACCTTTGGGATAAGGGCTTCAAACAGCCGCAGATAGTCCGATTTGTACTTGGGGTCAGCATCAATGCCAGATCGGAAGAGCG
>ERZ1106954.2326-NODE-2326-length-13240-cov-4.306333_pt1 | contig 13240 bp, 10 predicted proteins | sample MGYA00403678_ERZ1106954 | MGnify/ENA primary metagenome ERZ1106954 (study PRJEB35170, sample SAMEA104062445) | human gut metagenome | biome: human gut; feature: human-associated habitat; material: faeces | place: Denmark | collected 2012-08-20 ... | reverse complement strand
TGTGAAAAAAGCTTTTCCTGCAGCTCGTTTTTTACCAACAGATTTCTGAATCTTCTCAACTATCGCTCGTAAATGGTCTGAACATGAATTCTGCTCGCGCTCTCAGGCTAATGCTAATGAAACTAAGATAGATTTTAAAAGCCAGGACGAGGGCTTTTTTAAAGTCGGCAGGCAGACAGTTAATAAAAAGCGTGGAACAATGGGACATACGGTTTATTTCGGTAATCGTAAATCTTCGGTTTATGTGCGTTTTTATGATAAAAAGGCTGAGCAGCTGCAGCAGGGACTATCTGTTGATGAAAATATTAACAGCTGGGTTAGATGTGAGTATGAGTATCATAATAGCAAGGCTATTGCGGTTATGACTCTTTTCATTGAAAATGATTACGCTGATTTTGTCCAGAAGTATAAAGCTACGGTTATGGGGCATTTGAGGTTTATTAATTCAGATGATAGTAATCGTTCACGCTGCTCAACATGCGGTTGGTGGATTTCCTTTCTGAACACTCTGGACGGATTGAAGCTTTCTACGGGTCCTGTGAAAACGGTTCAGTTTCGCAAAACGGCAAAGTGGCTCAGTCGTTCGGTTGCTCCTACGCTCTGGGCTATGATGTCTTGCTTGGGCATTGAGTTCCTGACAGGACTGCAGGAAACCGGGCGGGATAAGATAAAGGAGAGACAGCTTCAGCTGATAGAAGATTACATGGATAATCGTGATGGAGTGGATAAGGAGTGCCCGAACCTCTGGGCGTTCTTTGCTTCGGCTGTCTGCGGGGGGGTATCAGGAAGCACTTGAACGGCTGAAAAAGGATAGTATTTACATTAATAATATACCGTCTTGCATGGATAGGCGCGAATGGCTTAATATGGTTTTTGCGGATTGCGAGGGGGTCAAAGCCTGATGTTTGTCTTATCTCCTCTGAGTTCAGCGGTTATCAGTGAGTTGTATTCTCATTGCGTTTGTGGTGAAGTCTGGGTTTTCGTTGATGGGTTCAGATTTCCGTATAAGTTCCGTGGTATCCAGGACGAGGGCGAGTTAATGCGCGCGGTTATGTTTATCATGTATAAGGATAATGTAAGTCGTGGAGTTTATACAGCAGCTGCAATTGCCGGAAAGTTTGTTTATAATCATGCACAGGATATGCGCGTCAGGCGTTGGTGGGCATTGCCTAATACAATAAAGTTTCGGGGGTATCATCTTGACGTGTGACTACTGGGAATGCAAGCACCGGGCTGAATGTCCGCTGATCGGATACCTTTATAAGTATCCGCCTTGTGCAGCTTGTACGAGCTTTGACAGCTGCGCGGTATGCGCTCATTATATTGAATGCTGTGATTTGGTATGCAGGTATCTTCCGAACATGTTCCGGCGCCTGGTTCGCGAGATCAGGCACGGTGAGAACCTCGAGCCGGTTCAGCGATACATCAGACGGAACACCCACGGAGGTAAACGGGATTGAAATTCCCAGGGAACTGTGCTATAATGTAACAAGGTAAGAGTTACATAAAAATATGCATAATTGCGTAAAAGAGAAATTTTACGCAATTAGAAGAGCGATTAAGAAATAATTGATAAAGGAACAATATTATGACGAACAAATACGATGACGCTCCGAAGCTGTTAAAGGACTATCTTGTATATCTGCAGCTTGTAAAAAACCGTTCAGAATTGACGGTACTTAATTATTACACTGATATTCGGTCATTTCTGAGATTCTATAAAATCAAACAAGGCAGAGTCTCTGACGACCCTGCAGAATTTCAGAACATCAAAATCAGCGATATAACCGAATCAGATATAAAATCGGTAGACCTGATGTTGGCTCAGGACTTCCTGATATACACAAAGAACGAAAAAGATAATCACCCACAGGCACGTTACCGTAAAGGCGTTGCATTACGGCAGTTCTTCAAGTACCTTACTAATAATAAGGGAATATTTGAAGTAAGCCCGCTGGCAAATCTTGAATTACCATCACCAAAACCAGCATTGCCAAAGTACCTTACACTCGACGAATCCATCGAAATGCTCCAAAACATAAACACGCCCGACCAGAAACGCGATTATTGCATAATAACGTTTTTTCTGAATTGCGGCATACGTTTGAGCGAGTTAGTTGGAATAAATATGTCGGATATCCGTTGCTCAAGAGATAGTTCCGGTCATGAATCCTGGACGCTTAAAGTGCTCGGTAAAGGCAGTAAGGAACGCATAGTATATCTGAACGACGCATGCATACAGGCATATCTCGATTACCTCTCCCCTGCTGAAACCGACAATAAAACACGCGCCGAAGCCGGCTGCCGTGATATGACCGCTAAAACAGACGCGCTCTTTCTGAGTCGCAGGAATACGCGTATATCCAATCGGCGCGTCCAGCAGATAGTCGAGGAATGCCTGAAAGCCAGCGGGCTTGATAACCGTGGTCTGTCAGTACATAAACTCAGGCATACAGCCGCAACACTGATGTATCAGAATGGCGTGGACGTCAGGGTGCTTAAAGAAGTCCTGGGGCATGAAAACCTGAACACAACCCAGATCTACACTCATATTTCAAATGATCAGATGCAATCAGCGATGAGCAAAAATCCTCTCGCGGAACTGAAAAACAAAAAGTAAAAGAATCTCTGCTTTCCAAACACAAAGGCCTTACATACAAAAGGACCGCGCCTGATAGCGCGGTCCGATTTTTTATTCACCACAAAGTTCCTTATAAAGACCAATATAAAGCTTAGCCGACTGAGCCCAGCTGAAATCTGCCTTCATTGCACGTGTCACAAGTCTGCCCCATGCCATTCTGTTATCATAAGCAGCCTTTGCACGCTGTACTGCACCAAGCATATCATGCGCATTATAGCTCTGGAATGTAAATCCAATACCATTATCGCCATAATCAATGATACTGTCTTTCAGACCACCGGTAGCTCTTACTATCGGAATAGTACCATAACGTGCCGCGATCATCTGCGCCAGACCGCACGGTTCGCTCTTTGAAGGCATAAGGAACATATCAGAACCTGCATAAAGACGCTTTGCAAGACCTGTGTTAAATCCTCTGTAGAAGCCGACCTTATCCGGATAACGCCAGTGCATGTTCTGGAAGAATTCCTCATACTGGCTTTCACCAGAACCGAGAATTACGACCTGCATATCTGTAGCGATGATCTCATCGAAAACTGCACGTACAAGGTCAAAGCCCTTGTGATCAGCAAATCTGGAGATCATGGTCAGCAGCGGTATCTTATATTCAGGCATGCCGAATTCCTGGAAAATAGCGCTCTTGCACGCGGCTTTACCCTTATGATCCTTAGCGCTGAAATTAGCGGCAATGGCAGTATCGGTTTCAGGATTATACATATCCGTGTCGATACCGTTCAGGAAGCCGCATGTCTTGTACTGCTTGCTCACAAGAATTCTGTCAAGACCATGAGAGAACCACGGGTCGAGTATTTCCTTGGCATAAGTAGGAGATACGGTTGTAACCTTGTCGGCAACCTCGATAGCGCCCTTCATGAAATTAATATCGCCATCATATTCGATAATATTTACCTTGTGCGGAGGAATGCCTACGATATCCTTAACCAGGTCAAGACCATACTGTCCCTGATACCCAATATTGTGGATAGTGAACACATGCTTGATATTATCATAGCAGCCGCCTGCATTGCGGTAGAACAGGTCATAATAAACCGGGATCAGCGCACACTGCCAGTCGTTGGAATTGATGACCTGCGGCTTGAACTGAATATATTTCAGCATTTCGAGGACTGCACGGCTGAAGAAAACATATCTTTCTGCGTCGTCATAATAGCCGTAAAGTCCGTTATCGCGCTTGAAATAGAACTCATTATCGATGAAGAAATAAGTAACGCCATCGACCTGCTGCGAAAACAGACCGCAATACTGGCTTCTCCAGCCTACAGGGACTGTAAAATTGGTTATGTAATTCATCTTTTCCTTCTGCTCAGGCTTGAATGAATTCACATAATACGGCATAACAACACATGCTTCCTGACCGGCGGCGCAAAGAGCCTTGGGGAGGGAGCCTGCAACATCTGCGAGACCGCCAGATGCGGCAAAGGGACGAGCTTCACTTGCAGCGTAAAGAATTCTCATTATGATATGTCCTCCGATTTGATGCTGAACACTGCCGAACGACACAGAGCCTGCCCACGTTTCTGCAAACGCAGCCTAACGGAGCACTTCGATGCCGGCGCACAGATATCGCCTATATATAATATAACATAGTTGTCTGAAAAATTCAAGTAGGTTTTCTAATTTTTCAGCTTTTTTATGTAAAAAAACTGACCAGCCGAAACCAGTCAGTTTTTGTATTACTTCGCATTATAAAGCTTGTCATAGTTAACAAGTTCATTTAGCAGCTGCGGTACCTTTTCTTCCATCTGGTCGTCCGGGAACTGGCATGTTCCGACAGCAATATGACCGCCTCCACCGTATTTCAGCATAAGCGAACCAACATTGACATGGCTGGTGCGGTTGAGTATGGAATAACCAACCGCGCAGGAACAGCCCTTGCCGCCCTTGCCGTTTACGATCCAGCAGGAAATGTTCTGCTCAGGATAAAGGCTGTATATCAGGAAGCGATTACCTGTGTATATCGTATCGACGCCGCGCAGGTCGGTGATTATCACATCGCCCTCAGTGCGTGTGTACTTATGTACCATTTCCTTGAACTTTTCTGTCTGCTCGTTGTAGAGCTTTATACGCTCCTGAATGTCGGGCATTGCAAGGATCTCATCAGTTGTCATGTATGCGCAGCACTTGAGAAGCTTTTCCATCAGCTGGTAGTTGCTTATGGTGAAGTTCCTGAATCTGCCCAGACCAGTTCTTGGGTCCATAAGGAAGCCTATAAGTATCCAACCCTGCGGATTTAGTATCTCCTCGCGGGTAAGATTACCGCTATCCACCTTATCAACCGCTTCCATAAGATCATCAAAATTCGGGAAGCGCTCCTTACCACCGTAGTACTCATAGATTATACGCGCACAGCTTGGTGTTATACGGCTCTCACCCTTATATTTGCCCTTATACTTCCTGCGCTCTTCCTCGCTGGAATGGTGGTCGAACCACAGTCCGCAGCCCTCAACGAACGGAACATTTGCCAGTACATCGTTTTCTGTTACGGGAATAAGTCCGTCCTGTAGATCTTTCGGGTGAGCAAAAGTCCAGGAATCAGGCTCGACAACTCCGGCGCACAGAAGCAGCGCACCGCAGGCAAGTCCGTCAAAATCTGAACGTGTTATCAATCTCATGATGATGTCCTCGCTATTTCAAAAAAATTATGCAAAGTGAATGCAGCTTATCTGCACATATTATTATAGCAAATAATTACGCAAAAATCAACATGATTTTTCAATTTTTCAGGATTATTTTATGAAAATTGCAAAATCTGGTCAGACTGCTTTTTGAATAATCCGCAGCACTTTGATATTACCAGGGAAATGGAAAGGCTCGATCTCATCGACAAGCTTTATCAGCTGAGCGTAAATCTCGCTGTATTCATCGGGCGACGGCTCGTGCGAGCCAAATTCAAGCGCTTCCAGTAATTCTGAGATGCTTTCAAGCGAAGTACCGAATTTCAGGTCGGCACGCCGCCAGAATGCTGCAGGAAGTTCACCGCGCCTGGGGATTATATTGTTTTCCTCCAGCAGCGCCAGTATAAGGCTGAACATTGCCTTTGAATTATCGCCGGCAGGTCTGCTGAGTTTATTCAGGGCTTCGCGCGCATTGTTTTTAAGCTTGTGGAGCCTTATCAGGAGCGCCGTCAGCACTGCTGCGACAGCTATCACAACAATCGATGCCTGGAGATACGGCAGGATAGCATCAATAACGTTTATCCCAGGAGCCTCATCGGATGTGTTTGCTTCTGATGTCTGAAATGCGTTTGTTGCGTTATGTTCCTCAGTCGGTACGTCAACGCTTTCAGGGGCAGCATTCGAAACCGGTTCGATGATCTCTTCCGAGGGTGCGTTTACGGTCGCTTCGTGAGAAGCGTTTTCAATGGTGGCAGCGGCTTCCGAAGCGCCATTCTGGTCCGGATAAGCAGCCGAACTTGTCGGGTCGAAAGTCACCCAGCCGTACTCGCCCACATAAACCTCCACCCATGCGTGCAGGTTCTTTTCGCGCAGAAGTACTGAGTTGCTGCCCTCGGGGGCCTGCACGTAAAATCCAGTACAGTACCGCGCGGGAACGCCCAGCTCACGGAGTATCAGCGTCATAGCGCTTGCATAAAGCGAGCAGTGACCGCGCCTGGTATCATTCAGAAACTGCATTACAGGATTGCTGCTGTTGTTTGCGCCGTCAAGGGAATATGTGTATGCCAAACGCAGATAGTCAGAAACATAGGTCGCAAGTTCGTAACGATAACGCGCCGTTTCGCTTGTGCTGTCACCGTAATGATCCTTAAATTGCCGTACTTCTGCCAATTCCCTTGAAATATAAGCGTCAATATCGCTGCGATAGGGCTCGGGAATTCCAACGTAGGTGCGTTCCACATATTCTTCATATTCGCTGAGGATATTCTGCTGCTGCATTTCCGTTACAACAGAACTGTAGATATCATTCAAAGTGCAGCCAGCAAGGTCAAACTGCTCGGTCATTGAAGCAAAGCCTTCGCTGTCGCCGTGCATTTCATTGCTGGTGTACGAGGGAATCAGAGCGGTGCACTGAACGGAATTTATGTGGCTGCCAGCCTGTTCGCTCACCCTTACGGCATAGTCGGAATAAACATCGAAAAGTTCGTTGTTATAGAACGAGTAATCCGCTGTATAAGCAGGCAGGAAAACAACGTCTGTGTCGCACAGATATTCAATAGTTACTGCGGAACTTGTTATTATCGGAAGTCCGTCAGCCGAAGCCGCAATATGTTCACCGGAAGCGTCGAGAAGAGCGCTGATAACGCGGTTTTCACAAGGGCGATAGTTTTCTTTAAGGTCGGAATTCCTCCAGAGTTCAGGCTCGCTCCCAACTGCGGTGGTCCAGGATCTTCCTGTAAATTCTATGCCGATATCTCCCCTCAGGTAGAATGGACGCGAGCCGTCATAGGTCACGTGGAGCATCTCGCGCTCTCCCCTGCCGGGGGAAATGATGTTCAGGAGATTTTCCTGCTCGCTGCCACTGTGGGTGAAGTATTCGGAAGCGGTTCCGTTGTCAAACGGAGACTGCACGTCTGTTACTTCCCCACCCAGATTGGAAACGAATTCATACACGCTTGTGTAATTTATGCTCCCACCAACAGGGATTATCGTCGCGCCGACCATAATGCATACCGCTACCAGGGCTGCGCAGTACATTCCGGAACTGAAATACTTCAGATAATAGTTGCAGCGCATTTCAGTGCGTTTAGTCAGCGGCGCGGTGGAAATATGCTTCAGGAATGAGCGCTCTTCACGGCGCATTCTCCTGCGGTAATCCGAAGAACTGCTGTGCTTTACCGCAAGCCCACCTGAATAGTTCTTCCTGATGGCAAATGCAGCGGCCAGAGAAGCCAGTGCCGGCACGAGCCACATAGAAAATTCAAGGTTTTCCGAAATAAGCACCGGCACGCACAGTCCCACAAACAACAGCCCGGGAACGGCAAGGCGCAGCTTCCCCGAAAAACACAGAGAAACGATAAAACTGTAAAAAAAACACAGCAGAACCGTCCCGAGGACAACTCCCTGCACGAATTGATCGTTAAGGGCGTTAAGCGGCTCGTCCTGGTGAAAGAGAAAGCTGCGCGGGTACAGGAAACGTCCTTCTACCAGCAGCAGACATGCGTCAGCAAAATAACTCAGTCGTTCTTTCAGAATGCCGAAATTCAGCCAGACTGCCAGCCCAGAGACCACTGCGGTTCCGAGTATAAGCCAGCGGCTTCTCACAAACACAAGTATTGTCGAGAACACCACGCAGGAAATCCCGCATATCACTCCCATAGCAGGCAGGCTGACCGGAAAGTCATACTGCCCGAGAATGTACATCATAGAGCTGACGCAGAACAAAACCGCCAGTATTATCCTTTTTATTACAAGCAGAGGGGTGTGCGGTTTTGAGCAGTAATACCTGTCATAAACCAGCACACCGTCTGATAAATAATCTTTTGTCATTAAATATCCTTTGCAGAAAATATCATGCAAATATTTTCAGTCCATGCTTTTTAAGCGAGTCATTCGCATATGCGTAGTGCATATTTTCCCATTGCTGATATCCGCTGAATTCCTCAAGCTGTGCACCTCCGCATATGGTGGAAGCCGCGGTCATCTGGCTGCACACAGAGCCGTTCCAGATGTAATTCACGCCGTGATACTGCTTTCTTAACCGCGCAATATCTTCCTGCCGGACATTTTTCGGGCATATCACTCTGGTGATGAACAGCTTGTCGCTGACAGGCGCAGTTACGCCGCAGCCGGTGACGCATGTCTCCATCGCGGACTCTATGCCGTTTTCGACGCCGAAATACGCGCACATTTCTCCAAGCGGCATAGAAAGCTGCTCTTCGAAGCACTGGCGAAGTATCTTGACGACCGCTTTTGCAAACGCCGTTTCATCATCGTCTGGCAGGGAAAGTATCCCGGACTCGCTGAAATACTTCTCAAGCTTATCCTTTGGAACGCTGTCAGCCATTGCGTCAAGTTTTGCGCGGATATCGTCGTTGTCAAGGGAAAACGCCTCGGATACGCAGCTGCTTCCGGAGTAGTCCTCCTTTATGCTGTCTATAACGCCACCGCGGTTCATTGACATCTGCTCAAACGGAGCCACCGCTTTCTGCAGCGTGGTGTTGTAATATTCAGTGAGCTTGTCGTTCAGAAGATGATAGAAAGCTATCATGGGTTCGCTGCATTCCACAACAACGCTCGATTCTGCAAAGCCTTTCAGTTCAAAAAGGTACTGCTCCACCGCTTTATTCACGAAAAGCGAAGAATGAACCTTCCGGTATGCTGCACGTTCAAGAACTCTTGTGCGCGCAGTCTGTTCAGTCATGTCCTCGGTTTCGGATTTCACCTTTGCAATGTTTATGCGTATCTCTGCGAAACACTTCCGCAAAATCTCCTGAGCATAAAAGGGACCCCTTGCGAAATCAGTTTTGGCATTTTCGCAGTCTGTTATAATGCTGTCTGCTATTTCCTGCGCGCATATGGGACCGCCATTAACAACGGCGTCTTTCATTGAACTCAGCCACTTCTGCACAGCCGACAGCGGATTGTCGCTGCTGTTTCTCACTGATTTTGCAGAAAAAGCCGGCTCTGAACGCTCGTCAAATTCAATAGACGGCAATGAGCCGCTCTTTGAAGCGACAAGTTCCCTTGACGGAGACACCATACTTGAATATCGTTTCAGCAGAACTTCGCCGACGTTGTTTCCGTTTAAAGTGTGGTTCAGCCTTGTGAACAGTTTGATGCTCAGATAGGACATCATTTTCCCGACCGGGGCTTCCACAACTCTGGAATTGCAGGCAAGGTACCGGAAATCATGCGAAGCGTCCGCTTTAAGCATGTTATAGGAAAGAATGCGCTCTGCGTCGTCGTCCTTGCTGAAAATTATCTCCATACGGTTGAGTATCTTTTCTGAAGCATCGCTCATTGTAAGGTCGTAGTTTTCAGCCGCTGGTATCAGGAAACATGCATTGAATGGCGGTTTATTGGAATCAACGCTGAACGTTTTGGAATACTGCTGGGAAAAATACTTCTTTCCAAGCTGGAACTTATCAAGTTCGTTTTTTGCTATTATCGTATTGGCAGAATAAAACCCGAGGTCGCGGTTGTCCTCTTCGATGAGCGCGGCAGTGTCCGCAGCGAACAGGTATGCGTTAACACGAACTGCGCCAGGGTAAACAGCGAATATTCTGTTAAGGATATAGGCAAGGTCAATGAACATTCCACCGAACATCGGGTCGCCCAGATTACCCGTCAGGATTATGTCCAGCGGCTTGTCTGCGCTGCCGAAATCATTCATCACGCTGCCTGCCATCTTTACTATCTGCTTGATATAGTGGAACAGAGCCACGCGCCCGCACTGCCTTTTGGTAAGTCCATAGGTAGGCGTTGCAGGTGAATAGTTCTTAAGTCCCTGGTCAAACCATGAAAGAGCGCAGTCCGGCAACTTTGCAGGATTATTGAGATACTTGTATATTGCATCCTCCGGAACTATTTGAAGCACATCGCCATCAGACGGCACAGTCCCCTCGTAGGACGCGTCGTTCAGCTGATTTTCAATGCCAATGCACAGAAACCGCACTTTTTTAGGGTCCAGGCCGAAACGGCGGCTGGTATTATGCATACATCTGAGCACACAGTCAATGCCGTTTTTCCCGATGCCTATCACAAATAGCCGGTTCATTCCATAGGAGCTCTTCTGCCCCTCATAAAGTTTCTGGATCCTTTCTGGTCTTAGCCATGCGATCTTCTGTTCAATCTCCACGAAAAAGCCCCCCTTACTTTGCGTAAAAATCAATATACAGATCCTGTCGTCTGTCGTTCTTCAGCGGAAATTCAGCGCGGATACCGCTGCATTTTTCCTTGTCTATGTCTGCGTAGATAAGTCCCTCGGCATAAGGCATGATCCTGCACAGCACTTCGCCGTCAGGCGAATACACCTTGCTGTCGCCGGAATAATTCAGCCCGTTTCCTGAACCGCATCTATTGCACCCGGCGATATAGCACTGGTTCTCTATAGCGCGTGCTTTGAGCAGGGCGTTCCAGTGAACGGAACGAGATTCCGGCCAGTTTGCAGACACTAATATCAGCTGACACTTACCGGAAAGCGCCTGATAAATTTCCGGGAACCTCAGGTCGTAGCAGATCGTCAGTCCCACTGTGACCCCGCAGATATCCGTTATGCAAAGGCTGTTTCCACCGGAATACACGGAGCATTCCCCACCATAGGAAAACGGGTGTATTTTATCGTATTCTGCCGTTATTTCACCATGGTCGGCAATGGACATTCGATTTGTTATGACGCCGTCGTGGGCGCACGCATATCCGAACGCTGCCGCGACGCCAAAATCCTCGGTGCATTGCTTAAAAAACTGCACCGTTTCTCCATTATACGCTTCTGAAAGTCCAGAGTTCATGGTAAACCCGGTTAGCGAAAGCTCCGGGAACACGACAAGATCCGCTGACTGCCGCGCAGCCTCGTTCATGATATCACGGCATTTATGCATATTCGCGGACTTATCCTCCCATACGATGTCAGTCTGGGCAAGACAAAGCTTCAATATACACACCTCCATGAAACGCACGAACCCGGCTCACAGACCAAAATCCGCAAGCTTAAATCTACTTATGTTATTATTATACAATAATAAATCTGTATTGTCAACACAGAATGTAACATTTACATAAATTCTTATAAGTTGCACAAAGTAAAAGCATGATTTATGACTTCATGTCATTCGGTTCCGACCGCTTCTTTATGATATTTGACGCGATAACAATAACCGCAGAAACAGCCATCATCGCCAACGCAAACAGTACGGCAGCATTTTCAGTCAGTTTGCCGTTCCTTATGACGGCAAACGATTCTTCGTCTTCATCAGGAAGAAGCATGAGCGTGTAGCACAGCGCCATTGAAAGCAAACTGATTGCATTGATAATCACCTGGCTCCCGGAAACGCCAAACAGGCACCCCTTGCGCGCAGCCATTATCACCCAGATAAGATACGCCGCTCCGGCGCAGAGCAGCATTCCTGAAAAACTGCCTTCAAGAAATCCGGGAGTGACCTCATTCAGCATTACGACCAATGCGGAAGCACCTGCGTAGATTGCAAGAGAAAAAAGCGTCAGCTGCGTACGTTGCTGTTTCTGCCGCTCGTCAAAAATTTCCTTTTCACTGCCCGGCTCTCCGAGTATGATTTTCTCACAGAATTTGTCAAAACTCTTCATGCTCATTTTTGTTCCCCTCCCAGAATAAATCGTCTAATGTTTTCCCAAGCGCCCTGCATATGGAGATACACAGGTTTATCGTCGGGTTATAGTCGCCATTTTCTACCGCGTTTATAGTCTGCCGGGTCACTCCGGTCTTTTTGGCAAGCGCTTCCTGCGACATATCAAGCGCCGCTCTTGCCGCTTTTAGTCTGAGATTTTTTGCCATTATCTCACCTCACGTTCAGTATAACATATATTTTTCATAATGTCAAGTATATCTTACATAATGACAAAAATATTTTCGCTTGATTTTTACAGCGGCAATGGGTATAATATTTTTATACATTATAATATATGCAGGAAAACCGCATTACGTCGATATGAGCATTTAATCCCGCTTGTTATTTCCTTTTATATTTCTCCGACGTCTGCAAATAGTAAAAGCGTGACGGAGAAATTTCTCCGAATGAGTTGATCGGGGTGAAAAGATGGAAAGAGCAGGCAGACTTATTTCCGGATTGCTGTGTTGGCTTATCGCAATGTCAATAAGTGCTTTCGGAATAAAAGGCGTCATTCTGTCCGGAGGGAGCACGGTACAGACTGGCAGCAATCACATAAGTTCAATATCTGAAAGACGTTTTGAAAATATAAGACAGTTTTCCGGCAGCCGCATTTGCAATTTATCGGCAGAAAACCAGGCTGAAAGGAAAATGCTTGTTCCAGGCGGCACGCCGTTTGGAATAAAGCTGCGCACTGACGGAGTAATGGTGGTTTCAGTCAACAAGGGCTCCCCGGCAGACCGCGCGGGAATAAAGCCCGGGGACATGATATCCAGTGTAAACGGAGTTCCGGTGCAGACAAATTCCGGAATAGCCGAGGCAGTGCAGCTGTCGCCGTCGGAATGCACTATAGTTGTATCAAGAGGAAGCAGCGAAAAATGCATTCGCCTGGTTCCGGAAGCAGCCAACGGACAGTACCGCATAGGAACATGGGTGCGTGACAGCGCAGCAGGCATCGGCACTTTAACGTATTTTGACCCGGCGACTGGCTTGTTCGGTGGACTTGGGCACCCGGTGAGCGATGTGACTACCGGGGAACTGATGCCGATTTCCAGCGGTGAAATAACGAATGCCGAGATATTCAGCGTAATGAAAGGGTGCGACGGTGAAGCAGGCGAACTATGCGGCGACCTCTGCCCGGGAATTCTCGGAAAACTTTCAGCCAATACACCGGTGGGAATATTCGGCACAATGAACGCTGAACCGACTGGGTGCGCCATACCAATGGCATTCCGTGATGAAGCGGAATGCGGTCCCGCGGTGATACTCGCCACCATAGAGGGCTGCGAGCCGCAGGAATACACCATCGAGATCGGAAG
>ERZ1106954.2317-NODE-2317-length-13269-cov-3.182307_pt1 | contig 13269 bp, 6 predicted proteins | sample MGYA00403678_ERZ1106954 | MGnify/ENA primary metagenome ERZ1106954 (study PRJEB35170, sample SAMEA104062445) | human gut metagenome | biome: human gut; feature: human-associated habitat; material: faeces | place: Denmark | collected 2012-08-20 ... | reverse complement strand
CGTTTACGAAAACACTGTTGAGGTTTCGGAGGGTCAGACCTCGGTAACAGTAAAGGGCAGAGAGGCGAACATAAACAAGATTACCCCTGTTTCAAAGAACGGCGATATTCCGTTTATAATTGAAAGCAAAGGAAGTGGCACATATCAGATTACTCCAATCGGAATAGGCTATAACAAGGCTTCCAAATCGGGAATTACATTTAACAACAGAAGGTTTATATACAAGTATACAATGGCGGACAGTACAGTGATAACGGGGACAGATGTATACGATTATGAGCTGGGACTTACCGCAGAAAAGATTGAGAACAATGGTCGAAAGGATAGCGGTAAACGAACAATAACAGCTGCCGCTATGACAGGCTCGCCCCTCACGCTTATCACAGAGCTTGACGAGAATGTAAGCGTAACCTTTAAAAAGGACGGGGCGGCGGTAAGCGCGGGTAACTACGCATCCGAGCCGGACGGCAGCGCTTACTCGTTGACCGTAAGCGGAAACTACTTCCTTTCGGTTTACAAGCTGATGCTTGCGGCATATACCGAGGACGGCGCGCTTGTTGCGACAAGTCCCGCGGTAGGATTCCGCAAAAATGTCGCGAAAGCAACGATTTCCGGTCTTAAAAATGACGGAACGCTGAAGTTTAAAGCGTTCGTATGGGAAGGCTTTACGCCGATTACGCAGGCGGCGGAAATCAATGCTAATGCGGTAGGTATTCCGGTTATTATCAGATAATCAAACAACAAAACGTCACGCGGGGCGGCGAATGCCGCCCCAAAGGCGCACAGGAGCCGAATATTGCTTTCGGCTCTCATGCGTTAAAAAAATAAAACGACGGTTGAATCTTTAAATTTTACAGAATCAGAGAGGAAGTCATTATGAGGAAAAAACATAAAATTCCTGCCGTACTGACAGCAGTTGCGACTATTTTGGTGCAGCTGCATTTGTCATCTTTTGCGGCGGGCGCGGGAAGCGGCGCAAAGCTGATTTTCGGCGACACAACAGAGCCGACTGCGTTCTATCATAATGTTAATAACAGTCTTAGAACGGTAAACGGCGGCGCGGTTTTCTACTACGGCTATAACAGAACGGACGCAAAAACGAACTACGGCGAGGGATTGTTCGCGGATGGCTGGGAATACACCTGCCGCGGCAGCGGCAGCATGAGTTATGAGTACTCGTGGAACTCACTGCAGGCGCACTTTCCCGTATTTTCGGAAATGTCGGCGGATGATGCGGTATATCTTTCGTTCTGGTACCGCTCGCACTCCGAGTTTGCCGACCCGAACGATGCGGCGGTAACGCTTAACGGCGAGGAAACAATGCCGTATCTTCGCTGCAACAACAAAAACTATGCAATGTACGATTTGTCCTGCGGCAAGGCGAGCGGCTCGGACGGCTGCGTGACCTTCAAACCGGACGATGAGTGGCACAAGGTTGAGTATTATATCCCCGCAAGGAGCATAACGGGCAGCCAAAACATTCAATTCTGGATTTGCATGATGCAGATGAACAAGGCTTGCAAAATAGATTTTACGGGATTTACATATGCGCTGCTTGATATGCCGAGCGGCGCGCAGACAAGCAATGACGCGTACTATACGCTGCTTTCGCAGCGGCTTAACCGCGGCAGCCTTGCGCGGCTGACGGTAGGCGGCGTTGACCAGAGCATAAAGGGCGGCACAACCGAGTACACCGTCACAGCCGACAGTACGGCGGTTACGGTTACCGCGGAGGGCGCGTCGGGTGCAAAGGAGCCGCAGGTGACAAAAATCGACAGCTTTACCTATGAAATCACGGCATACGGACAGGGCATCGATGACCGCGTGACCGAGCCGATGAATTACATAGAGCGGACGGACGAAAACGGCGAATACTCGGCGGACGGCACAGACAAAACGCTTGCGGTGACGAATGACGACCGCGTGACTACATATACAATTCATCTTGAGATAAAGCCGGTTAAGGCGGCGCTCTTGATTGACGGACAGCCGACCGACAGTGCGGAAGGCTGCTCGGACGGCTCGAAAATCAGCTTGCAGCTGACCTTTAACGATTTTTCGGGCAGCGCGCACGAATATATTTCGGTGCTTATGCTGATGAAGGACAGCCGGCTTTTGCGCGCCGTTCCGTATTATACGGCGGTGGAGGCAAACGGCACGGCGACGCTTGACAAGACCTATACGCTTGAAATTGGCGACTATTCGGGAGTAACGGCGAAGGTTATGGTTTTTGACAAGGCGACCTTCTGCGAGGTATTGCAGTAATTTGACAGAGAAAGGATTTTGAACATGATTAAGAAAATAATTGCGGGAGCGCTCAGCGCGGCGATTGCGGTTTCGGTGCTTCCGACCGCGGTATTCGCGGAATACGGCTCGAATATCGGCACAATAACAACGTCGGACACGCCCGACGCGTCCATATTTGACGACAGCGGCACGGTACATGACCGCGCGGCATGGACGGAATGGGCGAAGGAGGGAACTCCGGACGTACTGGCGCACAAAATGCTTGACGGAAACGTGGCGTTTGTGACAAAGACGAGCCGTTTTTGGAACAAGACGGCGGTGGAAACCGCAGCGGGAACTCCGTACTTTGATGAGAACGGAAAAATGGTGATTCCGGCGGAAGCCTTCGGCAGGGCTCTCGGCGTTACGGTAAATGGCGACTATATAACTGAGGAGGAGGCGCTGAAGGCGGCTCCCGGCTGGCAGGCGTTTACCGATACCAGAGGTTTTATGATATTCTCAAAGAACATTGACGCGGTAATAAACAAGGCGCCCGCGATAGAGAACAACATAGCGTGGCGGCACTACCGCAGCTATTATGACGTACAGATTGCAATGGCGTATATATCGTGGACGGACGTCAAGGTGAGCGCCGACAACTGGAAGGCGCTCAGAAACCGTGCGAGAATCGCGATGACCCTCCCGGCGGGCGATTTGGACGATTACGGCGAAAGATATATAAACGAGATTGCCGACAATGTAAAGAAGTACATAGACAATGTTGACACGACAACGGACGGCACCACAGGCTTTGTCGATACGGGACTTTATGCAAGCTTTCAGCATCTGCTTGAAATGACGCAGCTTTATACAATGATGAAGGACAAAAACTACACTGTCCCCGGCATTGACAGGAAAACGCTCAGAACAAAGCTGCTCAGCGTGTTTGAGCTTCTTGCGGACGAGTACATAGGCAAAAACAAGTCGCTTGACTCCAACTGGTATTTTAACCGCATAACCTATCCGCAGACAATGGCGCAGTGCATGATTCTGCTTTGGGACGAGCTTGACCAGAGCTATGTCAAGGAGGTCGCGGCAAACTGCTATGTGCGTTACAACAACAACCTTGTGAGCGCATACAATATTCCGTTTAAAAGGTACACAAACGGCACGGAGGGGGAGCCGACAAACGCATACTCCAACTACACAAACCTGCTTTGGCAGACAGTGACGGGACTTATGATTGCGGCGTGTGCAGAGAACGAAAGCCTTGTAAACAACTTGATGAAGTATGCGGCGGGCGTTTTTGAGGAGGTTACAAACTCCACCGACAACGAGGTGGCAATGATAAAGGACGGCGTTTATGAGGACGGCTCGTTCGTGTTCCATTCGTGGTACGCATACAACATGGGTTACGGCTACAGCCTTATCGGAACGATAGGTCCGCTTGTCGCGCTGACGGACGGACTGCCGTTCGATATTCAAAGGCTGCGCGGGTTTGACACAATCTATTCATGGATAGAAAAGGCGTGGATGCCGTTTATCTATTCAAACGCAAGAATGAGAATCACCGTTGGACGCGAGAAGGCGTCGGGACTTTCCGGCAAGGGCAACGTAATGGTAAAGAGCCTTCTGATGTTTGCGGCGCACTCGCACAGCAAGACGGGCAAGGAGGAAATCGAACGCCAGCTTAAACCTCTTGTTGACCAATACTATGACGAGTACATGAATTACGAAAGAATACCGATTATGCAGATTTACGTTCACCCTGCGGCAAACGCGGAGATACAGACGGAGCTTGACTATGTAAAGAACGAGGTCGGAACAAAGACGGTAAAGCCGTACAACAATATGTACTACAACATGGACAAGGCGGTACACAAGCGCGACGCGTTTACGTTTATGCTCTCGATGTGTTCGGAGCGTATAAGCAACTATGAGGCAATAAATAACGAGGGTTATACGGACTGGTATACCGCAAACGGCATGACCTATCTGCTTATGGACGACGAGCAGTACAAGGACAGCTGGTGGGAATACGTTGACCGTTACTGTATGCCGGGTACAACGGTCGATACACAGAAGCTGAACTCGACCTATTCCAACTACGGTACCGTTCTGCCCGACAACAAATGGGCGGGCGGCGCGTCAGACGGCATGATTGCCGTTGGCGGTATGGAGATGCCGTCGAATATACAGAACAGAACGGCTAACATTACGGGTAAGAAATCGTACTTTATGCTTGACAACGAGATAGTCTGCATGGGTACGGGAATCTCGGGTGGAACAGGCGAGGTTTCGACAATAGTGGAAAACTACCTTGATACAAAGGCTGCGCCGGAGGACGCGAACGCGACCCGCAAGGATGGCTATACAGAGGTGGTTGTGGACGGCGAGAGCCTTCCGTTTGAGTTTGACAAGAGAACGGATTTTGACGGCGCAAAATATGTGTCGCTGAACAATGACCGCGGCTGGGTATTCTTCAACGGGAGCAAGATTTCGGTAATGCGAGCGGTTGACAGAAAGGGCTACACAGGCAGCGGCAAGGAGGAAACCAAGGAGGGCCATGACGTTCCGTTTGTTACAATCAAGGCGGAGCACGGCACAGACCCCAAGAACGCGTCCTACGGATATGTGATACTGCCCAACAGGACGGCGGAGCAGGTTGCGGAGTATGCCGGCAACATGAGCTTTACCGTTGTGGAGCAGAGCGACAAGCGGCACGAGATACTGCTTAAGGACGGCACAATCATGGCTAATTTGTTTGAGCCGGGCGTAGTTGACGGAATAACCTTCAAAAACCGCTGCTCGGTTATAATAAGACCGGTCGGCGACTGCAAAAGGGTATACGTATCCGACCCGACCCAAAGCGCAAACACGCTGTTTATCGGACTTCCCGACAACGGCGGAGTAACGGGCGAAAGGCTTACGCTTGCAAACAAGACGGTTGAAATTAACGCGGGCGCAAACTATGGCAAGACCTTCGCATTCCTTTATGTTCCGGAGGGCGCAAAGGACGGCGACATCTGGTCGGCAGAGGCGGAAGGCACAGGAAACGGCAAGATAAAGACGTGGAGTTTAAAGATAAAATCGTCACTTATACCGCTTTCCACAAAGCTGTACGCACAGCCTGCGGAAAATTCGGATATAACCTTTGAGGCGGTTGACACGGAAAGCCTTAAAGGCCGCGTATATGTGGAGGGCGACAGGCTTTACTGGCTGCCGCCGACAGGCAGCGAGCCGATACAGGACGCGATAAAGCTCCGCGCGACAGACGCGGCGGGCAATACCGCGGACTTTACGGTTACGGTGAACGCGGGATAACGGCACACATATGCTGAACACGGTATCGTGTTCGGATACCGTACGGCTGACAACAGCGGAGCGCGGTATCGTGTTCGGCTTAACAACACGGCAAAAGGGAGGACTTAGGCAATGGGAATAACTTTAAAAAAATCGGCTGCGTTGGCTGCTGCGGCGGTTATGCTTATACAGACCGCGTACGCGGCGCAGATAAACGCACCCGCGCCCAAGGCGGGGGACGAGAACGTCTACACCGTTTCGGGCAGCTCCGACCTCGGCGCGAATACAAAGTTGACGGTTACGGTATTCGCCGCGGGCAAGAGCTTTGCGGATATGGCGTTTGACGACGGCGCGACAGATGTTTTGGGATATGCGGACATATGCCGCGAGGGCGCGGACGGTACATTTTCGGTTGACTGGACGCCGACGGCAAGCGGGAGCTATGACATTTACCTTGCGGCGGACGGCGAAATCCGCGCGGAGCTTAAAGGCGCGTACGTTTCCGCAAATCTGAAGGACACCTACGCGGCGGTGAAAAGCGGCGACAAGGCGGCTTTGGAGGAAATTTTTGCGGACGCGACAAAGCGCAAGGATATATTAAGAGACGACGCGCTTATCGCGAGCATAAAGGACGGCGCGGCGCTGGGCAGAAAGGTATACGTCCTGCGCGAGGCGGCGGCTGACAAAGAGAACGCCGACCTTTACATAAACGCGGCGGCAAACGCGCAGCTTTTGACAGAGGGCGGAACGCTCGGCGCGCTGGAGGAAACGCTCAGCGCTCTTGAAAAAATAGGCGTTGCGCCGACAAATGCGAAAACCTATGCCGAGGCGGCGACAGACGCGATAAAAACAGACATGGCGGCGGATTTTGTAAAATTTAAAGGAGCCGACCTTGCGGCGGCGGACGTGTTCTTTACCGAACGGTTGGCGCTGTCGGGAATATACAAGGCGGCGAACTGGGCGGACTGCGAGGATTTTTTTAATATAATAAGCTATCCGACCGACGCGTCAAAATACGAAAAGGCGGCAAAAAAGGTTGTCGGCAAAAAGTACGACAGCATAGAGCTTTTGAAAAAGGCGATTGACGCGGCAATAAATACCGCAGGCAGCGGCAACGGCGGCAGCAGCGGCGGAGGCGGAAGCAGCGGCGGCGGCAAGGGCGGCGGCATAGGCTCCGCGGCAAGCGGCAGTGTGGTTTCGTCAGGAAACGGCGCGAATACGCCAAGCTCGGCAAAGCCGATGGACAATATATTCCGCGATGTTGACCGCACGCATTACGCGTTTGACGATATTAACTATTTAAGGTGGCACAACGTGGTTTCGGGTGACGATAAGGGCAACTACAACCCGTCACAGCCGGTAACGCGTGCCGAGGCGGTAAAGATGCTGTGCGGAGTTTTCGGTATAGAGAGTGCGGCGGGCAGCAGCTTTCAGGACGTTCAGGACGGCGAATGGTACAGCGGCTATATCGGCGGCGCGGCGGCTCTGGGACTGGTTTTTGGCACGGGCGAAAATTTTGAGCCGAACGCATACATCACGCGTGAGGATTTGTCGGTTATGATTTATAATTTTGTGAATCATTCGCGGGGCGGCGAGCCTCTCGACGGCGGCGAGCCGAGTTTTGCGGACAGCGAAAATATTTCGGACTATGCGGCGGCGGCGGTTGCGGCGCTGTCCGAAAACGGAATAATAAACGGAAACGAAAACGGCTGCTTTGAACCAAAGTCACAGGCTGACAGGGCGCAGACGGCGGCTATGCTTGCGCGGTATATGCGCAGCGCGGGAATTAAGTAAACGGAGGGGAAAAGGATGAAAAGATTTTTAAGTATTATAACGGCTGTTTCGATATTTCTCTCCTGCCTTGCGCCCGCCGTATACGCGGCAAGCGAGCATGAAAAGGGCGTGACGGAGGTTTTGGGTATTGTCTCGGAGGGCAGCGAGCGCGAGTTTGTAACGCGCAGCGAGGTGCTTGCGACAATCCTGAAGGCACTTAAACAGGACGTCAGCGTGTACGTTGCCGAGCCTGTGTTTTCGGACGTGACGGTTGAGCATAAATACTTCGGCTCAATCATGTACGCGGCGGAAAAGGGGATAATCTCCGGCGCGGAGGACGGACGCTTTTATCCCGACGATTATGCGACCGCGTACGAGACGGCTGTCATGATGATAAACGCCATGGGCTATAAGCAAATGGCAAAAGGTATGGGATATACGGCGTTTGCGGCGGATATAGGACTGTTTGACGGCGCGGGCGGCGACACGTTTGCCCCGGTTACGGGGAAACGGTTTTCCGATATGATTGCGAATATGCTTTTTGCGGTGCATCCCGAAACGGTCTACACCACAGGCGGCACGGAGCTGAAAAAGAGCGGCGAAACATTCCTTGAACAGATATGGGGACTTGAAAAGGCGCGCGGCACGGTTGAAACGACAGAGGCAATGTCGCTTACCTTGGAATACGGCGAAAAGGACAAAATCACCGTGGGCGGCATAAAATACGGCTGCGCAAGGGTGGACGCGGAGCAATACTTCGGTATGGAGGTAACGCTTTATTACATGACCGAGGACGGCGAGCGCGACATATACTTTATCGCTCCGACAAGCAAAAACAGGGTCAGCGCCTATAAGGGCGAGGACTTTGGCGGCATAAGCTCGGGCGAAATCAGCTTTTACAATGAGAGCGACAGGCAGGTGCGCTACACGCTTACGTCTGCCGCAACGCTGATGTTAAACGGCAGAGTTATGAAAAGCGCGGACTTTGCAAAAAAGGTTGGCAAGAATACAGAAGGCTTTACAATAATCGACAGCGACGGCAACGGTACGGCGGACATTGTTATGGCAACGGAGCCTAAGATTTACTATAACGGAATAATAAACGTAAAGGACGGCGTTTTGGGCGACGAGGACGCCGAAAATATCGACCTTCTCAAATACCGCGGATATGTTATTGAGGACGCGGACGGAAAGAGAATGGAGCTTGAAAAGCTGACCTCCGACTTCCATTATCTTATTTACGACCCGGAGGACACAGGCTCTGTTATAAGGGTAATTGCGGTAAATCTGTTCCTTGAAGGAAAGGTCGCAAACGTCAACAAGGCGCGCGGCGAGGTGGCTCTCGAGATAGGCGACAAATACAAGCTGCTTGCGGGGGCAAAGGTTACGGCGGACGATTTTGAAATCGGAAAGACCTACAAAATATGGTTTAACTGCAGCAAAATGATTATTGACGCGGAGGAAACCACGGGCGACGGAACGGTCGGCGCGTACCTTATGGGCGCGAAGAACGAGGAGTTGGGTACGGCAACACTAAAGCTGCTTTACGAAAACGGAAAGATTATAAGCTCCGAGCTTGCGTCAAGGGTGACCTTCCGCGACTCGGCAGGCAGCAAAAACCGCATAACGGCGGCGGAAGCGTACGAAAGGCTCCTGAAGAGCAGCGGCAAGGAGGTAATGCCGCAGCTGCTTTTTGTTAAGGTGAACAGCGAGGATAAAATCACGGCGATTACGCAGATTTGCGAAAACAGCGACGAGCCGTACCATATTCAGGAGTATACCAAGTTGACAGACCCCGGCAGAATGCGACGCTGGCTCAGCTCGGCGCAGAGCTTTCAGAACGAGATTCAGCTGAAGGCGAGTACAAAGGTGTTTGTCGTACCCGACCGCCAAATAGCAAAGCAGGACGATAAGTATTATCAGGTAAAATCTACCTCGATTTTCGCGAACGATTCCAACTACGCCATAAACGAGGCGGACGGACTGCTGGAGGGAAGGTACACCTCCGTACCGGTTATCGTAAAGCCGGGCGAGCTTGCGGCGGACTACTTTGTAATCGAATGCCCGCCGAACACAGGCTTTTCGGACGGCGGGAGCATGGTTTACGGAATAGTGACCGAGTTCAACAACTACTATGACGCGGCAAGCGAGGAAACAGTAAAGCAGATTACGATAATCAACCACATAAACGGTCAGGAGGTGTCCTACGCCGTGAATGCGGATAAGGATGACGTATTCGACCGTGACGGACACAAGATAGAGCGCGGCGACTTTGTTCAAGTAACGCCGTCGGGCGGGACGCTGGATGAGAAAAACCTTCTTATATATTATGACCAGAGCGAAAGCAAGTTCTATTTTGTGACGGCGTTCGACAAGAACACGGGATTTTCCAACGAAATCGGCTACAGATACTACACAACCCGTCTTGCAACAGGCAAGGTCGAGGACATTGTCGGAAATATCGCAAAGTGCAGCGTTATGGAAAGTGACCCGACAAAGCGGCATATAGAGTACATAAACTATTCGCGCTGCAAGGTTTACAAATTCCCGATAAACGATAACAAGTACGAGGCTCTTGAGTACAGGTATCTGAAAAAGGGCGACGAGTTCTTTGCGGTAATGAACAACGGCGTATTCAACATGATAATGAATTACGAATAAATTTGGTAAAAATATAACAAGGAGTGAAAGTGATGAAAGCAAACTATTTTATGAAGGGTATCAGCCTTGCTCTTGCGGCGGGCATTGTGGCAGCGGGAATGACCGGCTGCGGCAAGAAGGAGGAAACAAGCACGGCGGACGGCGCTGCCGTTATAAACGTATGGACGGGCGACACAGGCTCAAAGCTCATATTTGAGGACGCAATCTCGGAGTACAACGAGGGAGAGGGCAAGAAGGCAGGAATAAAAATCGTGTACGAGGCAAAGGAGAACCTCAGTCAGAGCATGACGGTTGCGCTGCAAACCAAGCAGGCGCCGGAGATATTCATGGCGGGCGATGTTGCGGAGTATTCCGAGCAGGGATATATCGCGGCGATTGATGACCTTCCGGGCGGCGCGGAGCTTATTGACTCAAAGAAGGACTACCTTTTGGAAAACAAGCAGATGTACAAGGGCAAGACGTACTCGATTCCGTTCGGAACAAACACCTACGGACTTATCTATAACAAGGATATGTTCAAGGAAGCGGGAATAGTGGACGAAAACGGCGAGGCAAAGCCGCCGCAGACGATTGCGGAGATGGTTGAGGACGCGAAAAAGCTCACGGACGCAAAAAGCGGCAAGTACGGCTTTATCATTCCGCTGAAGTGGGGCGGAATGTTCGGCACCGATTTCGGCAACGCGGCGGCTGCAAGCTCGGCTCGCTCCGGCTATGACCCCGCAACGGGCAAGTATGATTACAGCGGCTTTGCCGAGGTCTTGAATGCGGTTATGCAGATGAAGGCTGACAAGTCGATTATGCCGGGTGCGGAGGGCCTTGACAACGACCCCGCGCGTTCAAGGTTTGCCGAGGGCAAAATCGGTATGAAGTACGGCGTTTCGTGGGATGTTGGCGTGCTTACAAAGCAGTTCCCCGCAAAGTGCGACTGGAGCGTAGCTCCGCTGCCAAAGGGTGCGGACGGCAAGGACTACTGGCAGGGTCTTAACGTGAACACAGGCTACAAGATTTCAAAGGACGGTGTTGACAAAATCGGCGCGGACAAGATAATGACGGCTTATAAGTACCTTGTGGGCGAAGAGCTGCAAAAGAAGATATACGAAAAGGGCGCAAACCTCCCGCTTGAAGCGTCGATAGTTGACAGCGTAAAGAGCGATAACCTCCCCAAGGGCTGGAAGGAGTTTGCGGAGCTTATCAAGATAAGCAAACCCGCACCGATTGCGGCAAAGGTTGATATTTCGGGCGAAACAGACTTTGGAGTTGACTTTGTAAACAACGTATGGACTGGTAAAAAATCGGTTGAGGACGCAATAAATGACGCGAACAGAATCTACAACGCGGGTGTGGAGAAATATTATTCGCTGCACACAGACGCGGATATAAATGACGTGATTACAGCGGATTACACGCGCGAAAGATAGTCGGGAACCAAAAACCGTGACGGCTGCGTAAAAACTCCGGCGGGGTGTAAAGCTGCTTTATACCCCGCCGGAATGCAAGGATTTTGAAACAAAATTAACAGGACGGGGATAGCATATGGAACTACAAGCAAAAAAAACATCTTCATCTTCAAGGTTTACCCTTTTCGGAGAGAGGTATGACAAAAAGGAAACACTGCAATGCTACGCGATGATGTCGCTGCAGATAATAGGTTTCCTTGTACTTACGGTTTACCCGATTTTGTGGGCAATAAGACTGGCGTTTTTCTATTATGACGGCGTTATTTCCAATACGAGGTTTGTCGGACTGGAAAACTTTGCGACTATGTTCACAAAGGACGCGGCGTACTGGCGCACATGGCTTACTACCTTTGAAATGGCGATTTACAAGCTGCCGATAGAGCTGCCGCTGGCAATGCTTGTCGCCCTGCTTTTAAACAGAAATATAAAGGGTATAGGCTTTTTCAGGGGTATCTATTATATGCCCTGTATCATCGGTCTTGCCATTGTCGGAGTTATATTTTATAATATGTTCGATGTTTTTGGACTGGTGAACGCATGGATAACAAAGGTCAATCCCGAATACGCGGCAGATCCGATTTCGTGGTTTTCCAACAAATGGTCGGCAATGTTTATAATAACCGCGGTCGGAGTGTGGAAAACCTTCGGCACAAACGCGATTTACTTCACGGCGGCGCTTTCCAACGTCCCCGAGGAGCTTTACGAGTCGGCAAGACTGGACGGAGCGTCGGAGTGGACTATGTTCTGGAAAATTACCGTTCCGATGATTGCGCCCGTACTCCAGATGATACTGCTGCTTTCAATCAACGGAACTCTGCATACCAACGAGTTTATCATCACTCTTACAAACGGCGGACCTGCGGGACTTACGCATACGGTTATGTCCTACATAGTTTCGGCATACGTTCCGGGCTTTGCGCAAGGCTCGGTAAATATCGGCTACGGCTGTGCGGTATCGTTTGTTACTTCGATTCTGATGGCGGCAATCGGCGTTGCGTATATGAAGTTTTCAAACCGTATAAACAGCGCATATTAAAGGGGGTACAGACATGGGAATTTCAATAAAGAAGAAGCTGGCTGACTTTTTTACATATCTCTTTTTGATTGTGCTTGTGGTGATTGTGGTGTTTCCGCTGATTTACGCGGTAGCGGCATCGTTTAAGCCGCTTTCGGAGCTGTTTTCTGACGCGGATAAGGTTTTTCCGATACATCCCACGCTTGAAAACTACAAAACGGTGCTGCACTCGGAGGTAATAAATTTCAGGGTTATGACCTTGAACAGTATCTACTACACGCTGATAAACGTATTCGGAGTAATTATGTCGTCGTCAATGTGCGCTTATGCGTTTGAGAGGGGTCATTTTCCGGGCAGAAAGGCGATGTTTGTCACAATCGGCGCGCTGATGTTCATAAACATGGGAACAATCACCGTGTATCCGAAGTTTGATATACTGAACGCGATTCACCTCAATAAGTCGCTTTGGGGACTTATCGTGCTGAATCTGTTTGCGATACCTACGGTGAATATTTACCTTGTAAAGAGCTATATCGCAACTCTGCCAAAGGAGATGGACGAGGCGGCAAAGATAGACGGCTGCTCGTTTTTCGGAACATTCATTCGCATAACCATGCCGCTTTTAAAGCCGATTCTTGCGACAATCGGAGTTCTTGCCTTTAACGGGTCATGGAACGAGTACCTTATGCCAACGATTTTCACGATTTCCAATCCGTCACAGCAGACGCTTATGGTAGGAATCAATGCGATGAAATCGAGCGGCGAGTCTGCGTCAAACTGGAGCGTAATGCTTGCCGCGGCGGTACTGGCTCTTGTGCCGGTGCTGATTGCCTA
>ERZ1106954.2314-NODE-2314-length-13288-cov-5.871836_pt1 | contig 13288 bp, 6 predicted proteins | sample MGYA00403678_ERZ1106954 | MGnify/ENA primary metagenome ERZ1106954 (study PRJEB35170, sample SAMEA104062445) | human gut metagenome | biome: human gut; feature: human-associated habitat; material: faeces | place: Denmark | collected 2012-08-20 ... | reverse complement strand
TAAGTTTTAATAATGAATTATGGAGAATAATAGGAGTATTTGGAAATAATGTTAAGTTAGTAAGAAGTGAAAAACTAGGAGATTTATCATGGGATAGTAGTGAATCAAGTGTAAATGTTGGTCATGGTGTAAATGAATGGAGTCAAAGTGATTTAAAGAATTACTTAAATACAATGTATTATGGAGGAACAGAAGTAACTTGTTATGGTGGTTCTAACAATACAACAAAAACATGTCCAACAAATAAACTAGATAATACTGCAAAAGCATTAATAGATAATCATACATGGAATACAGGAGCAATAGACGTAACAGATACAACAATAATAAATGAAGAAACAGGTGCACTAAATACCGTACCATTTTATAATGCAGAAAGAGGAAGAGTTAATGGAAAGATATGCTCTAGTGGAAATAATTGTAATGATACAGTAACAAGGACAACAGAATGGACTGGATATATTGCACTACCATATATAACAGACTATGCATATGCAAGTGGTGAAGATGATTGCAATACAAAGATAGACCAATCATCTACATATAAATGTAAAAACAATAATTGGATGCATTATGGAAGTACATATAATGACAAAATATGGTATTTGTCGCCTTGTGCTATTTCTTCCGCTGCTGACCTTGTCGGGTTTGTGCATGGTGATGGTAATGCTGAAGGCGACAGTGCTTCGAGCGCTTATGCGGTATTTCCCGCCATATATCTAAAATCTGACATCCTTATAGAGAGTGGGACTGGAACAAGTAGTAATCCATACATACTAAAAGCAGGATCATAAATAAAAGGGTCAGTTCATTTTGCGAACTGGCTCTTTATTCAGTTGGATATTTTTTACTATCATTATTTATTTCTTTATTATCTTCTTCTTTATTATCTTTATCTTTATTGTTGATGTTAGATTTGGTTACTTTTGCAGTAGTTATTGTTATTGATTTGGAAGTTATATTATCAATTATATATGTTGATGGAATACTTTGAGATATAATAGCATTATTAGTACCTGTTTCTATTTCTTTTTCTTCTATAATAATCTTTATGTTGTTTTCTTTACCCCAATCTAGTGCAACTTTTTTATCTTTTCCTATAAAATTAGGTACAGTTTTTATATCTTCTTGATTAAAGTTTCCTTTTCCTATTGTTGTTGCTTTATATAAATTATTAATTGAGAAATTTATGCTTTTGTATGTTTCTGGTTTTTCTAAGTCTAAGTTTGTTTTCATTTCTTTTGTAACTGCGTTAAAACTATCTTTGTAGTATATTTGCATTGACATACCTGGCAAATTTAATAGTGGATCATATAAGTTTTTTCCGTATGTTTGTAAGTATAATCTTTCAAAAGTTATTATGTCTTTATCGCTATTTATGGTATTTAATGTAATATCTTTAATTACATTGTAGTAAGATGTCATTTCTTCTACTTTCATATTTGTATCTATATTCTTACCAACTACATCTAAAAGTGAATATATGGTATCTAAATTTGATGTTTTAATTATTTTATTTAATATGGCATTCATTGCTATTTGTTGATTTTGACCTCTTACTATGTCATCTGAGTAATAATTAGTCCATTTACTTGAACACATATCAGGATTTGGATGACGATTTCTTGTGAATGCAAGAACTTGTTCTCCATTTAATATTTGTTTTCCTTTTTCTACGTAAACAGTATTTTTACCCCATTCTCGTTTTGAATTTTGTTCGCAAAAACTATATGGAACATCTATTTCGACACCATTTAATTTATCCACTAAATTAACAACACCAGTAAAATTAACTTTAACGTAATAGTCTATTTTTATATCCATCCATTTTTCTAGTGTTGATATTACGCAAGATTCGCCATTCCATCCAGAGTGTGTAACTTTACTGTTAGGACTATTTTTAATACATGTAATTGGTACATATGTATCTCTTGGGATACTTAATATAGTAGCATTATATGTTGATGGATTAAATGTAACTAACATAATTGAATCTGCATTAAATGATGTGATTTTACTTATATCGTCCATTGTTGAATCCATACCTAGTAATAGAACTGTAAATGGTTCATTACTTTTTTTGTTTGATGAAGTTGATGATTTTTCTATTACTTTTGTTTTTGATATTATTTCTTTTGTTTCTCCTTTTATGTTCTTGTATTTATCAATATTTGTGTACATTGATACGTAATTAGATGGAACAAAAGAACCACCAATTTCTTTATTATAAAGCGCTTCAATAATTTCTCCAGTTGAATTATATTTTACTATTTCATTACTTGATTCTAGTTTATTTTCTTTAATTATTTCATATGCTATTTTATAATCAGTATTATTTTCATCATTTATTACTCCGATTTTCATACTTTTAAAATTTTTAATATCATTGATTTTATTGTTACTTAATACTATAAGTGAAGTTGAGTATGTATTGTTTTCTTTGTATATGTTTTTTACTTTGTCATATATACCATTTATCATACCACAAGCAATTGATTCACCTATAAATAAGAGTACTAATATTATTCCCCATAAAATAATAGCAATATTTTTTCCTTTAAATGTTAATTTAAATGTTTCTAAAAAAGAAAAAATAATAAATAGAAATATAAGGAATGTTGCCATATATCTCAGTAAATCTTCAATGTTTGCAACTCTTAATATTGTATATATTAAGCATATTGAACTAAATAAAAATAAAATGTTAAATATTAACATAAACAATGAAGTTGGTTTACGTTTTATTCTTTTCATTACCTTTTTCATATTGCCTCCGCACTTATCAATTATAACTTAAAATTAAATATTGTTCTAGTAATTCTAAAATTATTATTATTATTATTTACATATATTGTGTAAATAATTCTTTAAAGGGATTACTTTTAAATACATAAATGTTATAATAATTAGGTATAGTATGGAGGTAGTATGAAAAAGATTATATATGTTTTATTATTTATGTTTTTGTTATTTACTGCACCTGCTTATGCACTAGTTACTTTTAATTTTGAGAGTGGTAATTATCATGTTGTTTATATAAATGATTTAGGAACTTCTACTTCATGCAGTAATGGTGTTTCTATGAATTATGATAGTACAAATATAGAGTATTTAAAAAGTTTTGATAAGTATGATGATGCGATTGATTATATGAAAACAATTAAATCATTACCAAATAAGACCCTTGTTATAATAGGGGAAAAGAAAAATACAGATGGGGTGTATGTTAATGATATATTAACTAGTGAGTATGCACTAGTTGATTTAAATACCACAGGAACTACTAGTACAACATCATATGTTTATAAAGAGGAAACGAGTAATAGAGCTTATACTTATATAAATGGTCATGGAATGTTTGGTGGTGTTGATGCAGCGTTAATAGATTATAGTAATGAAAAAAGTAGAGCAAAAATGATGATAGCAGGTGTTACTGGATGGATTGATTCAATATTATATCTTGATGCATCTGGATATGATGGATTTGATATTGTTCCCTTGTCTGTTGTAAAAAGTCCTAGTTACTATTATGTAAATGGTTCTAATGAATTAGTTCATAGATTATCAAGAAAGATAACAGCAAATAATTGTTATGCAACTTCACTTACTTTGGGACCTGCACCAAGTTCTTTAAAGCAAAAGGACGAAAATGATAATATGATTAAGTATTATAGTTATGATGGAATATATTTTTATACTTCTTTAGAAAGTATGTTAAATGATTATAAAAATGGTATAAATATAAATGCAGTAAATAAGATACCATATTATAATTATTATATGTATTTGCCTGTAAGGAGTAAGACAAATATTACATCAGATAATATAAGGAATTATCTTGAATCAAGAAATTATACATCAAAGGATAAATCTGTTTTATATGGTGAAGAATTAACTTTTATAGATGCAGAGAATAAATATGGTGTAAATGCTATAACATCTTTTTCAACTGCGATAAATGAAAGTAGTTGGGGAACAAGTTATTTGGCTAGAACAAAAAATAATATATTTGGTCATAATGCATTTGATTCGAGTGTAATGGAGTCTGCAAGTAAATATAAAAATGTTTCTGATGGCATATATAGACATGCATATTATATGATAAATGCTGGTTTTGCAGAAACAAAGGATGCAGTTGCTAGATATTATGGAAGTCATTTGGGTAATAAAAATAGTGGAGTTAATGTTAAATATGCATCTGATCCTTATTGGGGAGAAAAAATCGCGTCATATTATTATAGTATAGATAATTATAGTGATTTAAAAGATTATAAAAGTGTAAAAATTGGTATTAAGGTAACTGATACACCTGTACCAGTAAAGAAAGAAGCAAATAATTCTTCCTTAACTTTATATAAATTAGAATCTTATTATAATGATGTGTCTAATATGTCTGTAGTAATACTTGATAAAGTTGCTGGTGAAGCTATAGATGGTAATAGTACGTGGTATAAGATTCAAACAGATGCGTTGCTTAATGAAAATAGAGATGATCTTATTCGTGATACTACAATAAACGATTATTATAATTGGGATAATAACTATGGCTATGTTCATTCATCTTATATAACTTTAATGGATGAGAATGTTAATAATGAGTATATAAAGAAAGATGGTTTGTTTGCACTTGAGGAATTGAGTTTAACAGAAGATAAGAAGATTAAAATAAAGGGATATTTGGCTATAACTGGTATGGATAATAGTAAAGATAAAAATATAACTTATGATTTGATAGTAGAAAATGATAATAAATCATTTAGTTTACCACTTGAAAGAATAACGGATTTATCTAATATTAATTATAAAGTTCCTGATAAAGATTATGATTATACATATTCTTGGTTTACTGGAATAGTAGATTTAAAGGATATAGATGAGGGTAATTATAATTTATTTATAAGAGCAAGAAGTGGTGAATATGAATCAAAAGAGGTATTGAGTGATTTATTTTCTAAGAAAACTGTATCTAAATATACTGATTTAAATAATAAGGGATATCAATTTAGAACGAATTATTATTTAAAAACTATACCAATAGAATTATTTGTAAGAAATAATGGTCTTATAAATGATAAGGTTACGCCTACATCTGACAATATGATAAATCAATATCAAAGCATCTCTTTAGAAAATGGTTTATTAAAATTATATGGTTCGTCATTTAATGTAGGTGGTAATTACAATACTAGTGTTAATGTAGAAAGAAGTATTATATTTGAAAATATTACTACATATGAGAGATATAAATTTGATTTAGGGTATATTGATAATGGGGAATATAAAATAACATTGTTAGTGCCTGATAATCTTGATAAAACTAGAGCTTGGTTTAATAAATCTATTGATATATCTAATTTAAATAAAGGTACTTATGCAATATATATAGAAACAAAAACAAATGTAGAAGATTATGGGGAATTAAATGATATATTTCAAAGACAAATAATGTCTACTATGTCTTGTAATGATAAAACTTATTCAATAAAAATCAATGAGAATCAAAGATTTAGATTAGAATTAGAAGTTAAATAGGAGGGCTTTATGAAAAAAAATGGTTTTACCTTAGTTGAATTATTATCTATAGTTGTAATATTAGGTATTATTGTTGTAGTTGCATTACCTCAAATAAGTGGAAGTATTGGTTCGAAAAAAGAAAAGCAATATAATAAAATAGTAAAAATAGTTGAAAATGCAGGAAAAGTTTATTTAATTGAAAATGTAACAAAAGATAGTGTTAGTATAGATATATTAATTAAAAATGATTATTTAACTTCTGGATTAAAAAATCCTATTAATAATACTCCTTTAACAGGATGTGTTAAAAAGATTACAAGTGATGGAGTAACAAAGTATAAATATGAAGAAGAGGATTGTCCAATTAATATAAAAGAATATATTGAAAAACTATATAATGATGAATCATTAAGAGAAAGTAATGGACTCAAAAAAGATAATACACCTGATGCGAACATAAGATATCATGGAAGTAATCCAAATAATTATGTAAAATTTAATAATGAATTATGGAGAATAATAGGAGTATTTGGAAGTAATGTTAAGTTAGTAAGAAAAGATATATTAGGTAATTTATCATGGGATACTAGTGAAGAAAATATAAATCGCGGTGGGGGAGTAAATCAATGGGGAGAAAGTACATATACTGATGGAAGTACATATGAAGGAGCAGATTTAATGTTATATCTAAATAAAATGTATTATAAAGGAGAAACAGTTACATGTTATGGTGGAAGTAATAATGAAACAACAACATGTCCAACTGATTCGCTAGATGATGAATCAAAAACATTAATAGATAATCATACATGGAATACAGGTGCGCCAAATTATAGTGTATTATATGATAGTACAACAAAAACACTTGACACATTAGAATTCTATAAAGCAGAAAGAGGTAATACAAATGGTAAAACATGCTCTGGTGGGACATATTGTAATGACACAGTAAATAGAACAACAGAATGGACTGGATATATTGGACTACCATATATAACAGACTGGGCATATGCAAGCAGCGAAACTGATTGTGAAACAAAGATAGATCAATCATCTACATATAAATGTAAAAACAATAACTGGATGCATAGAAGTAGTGGTTGGACATGGTACTTATCGCCTTTTGCCAGTTCTGGTAGCGCTTACAATGTCTGGAATGTGCGTGGCGGTGGGTATGCTTACGACAGCGTTGCTTCTAACTCCAATGGTGTCGCGCCCGCCATATATCTAAACTCTAATGTATTGATAATAAAAGGTAAAGGTACAGAAGATATGCCATATATATTAAGTTTATAGGAGGAGTTATGGAATATTTAATTATTGGATTATTAATATTGATAATAATATTGGTAATTATATCTTTATCTAAAAATATAAATGAAGGTAATATTACTGAGAGATTAGGTAGATTTGAAACTAATATTACTAAAGAAATAGGTAATTTTAAATCAGATTTTAGTAGAGATATGAATAAGGATTTTAATGCTTTAAATGATAAGATTGAAGAAAGATTAATTAGAATAAATGAAAAAGTTAATAATAGATTAGATGAGAATTTTGAGAAAACTAATAAAACATTTATGTCTGTTTTAGAAAGATTATCAAAAATAGATGAAGCACAGAAAAAAATAGAAACATTATCTAGTGATATTGTTTCTTTACAAGGGATTTTAACTGATAAGAAAAGTAGAGGAACTTTTGGTGAAGTTAACTTAAATAATATATTAAGAAGTGTATTTGGAGAGAATAATACTAAAATATATGATTTACAACATAAGTTTCCTAATGGAAATATAGCAGATGCAGTTATATTCGCACCAAGTCCTCTTGGAACTGTTGCAATTGATTCTAAATTTCCTCTTGAAAATTATCAAAATATGGTAAACAGAGATATTTCTAAAGTAGAAAGAGAAATGTATGAAAAGAAGTTTAAGATGGATGTAAAAAAACATATTGATGACATTAAAAATAAATATATTATTGATGGAATTACATCCAATCAGGCATTTATGTTTTTACCAGCAGAAGCGTTATTTGCAGAACTAAATGCATATCACCAAGATATAATTGAATATGCGTATAAAAGTAGAGTATGGATTACATCTCCTACAACATTAATGTCTATGCTTACAGTAGTTCAAACTGTAATTAAAAATATGGAAAGAGATAAATATGCAGTTATAATACAAAAAGAATTGAGTGCATTAAGTTTGGAATTCGCAAGATATAAAGAAAGATGGGATTCCTTACAAAGAAGTATTGATAGAGTTTCAAAAGATGTTAAAGATGTAAATGTTACTACTGAAAAAATAACAAGTAAGTTTGAATCTATAAACAAGGTAGAAATAGATAAGTTCATAACTAATAAAAGTGATAATAATGGTTAATAAAAAGCTTCTTTAGAAGTTTTTTTATTAAAATAATTATGTTATAATTATTTGGTAGGTAAGTAGGTGGTAGTATGGATAATAATTTAAAGAGGTTACTTGACAAAATATCTTTGGATATGGAGTATTATAAGTATTTTGATAATGGAACTTTGGATAAAATAGTAATTCAGAGGGAACTTAAGAGAAGTATTTTTAGGTTGACTTTGGATAGTACTTTGCCACTATCTTGTTTTTTGTTATTTAAAAATTTAATTACTAATGTATTTGTTAATGGTACTTCAATTGTTAGTGTTGATTTTGATATAAATTGTAGGAAAGTTAATTATGATTATCTAAGTGAATATTACAAGTATGTTATTGATTCAATGGGTGGAGTTTCTGTTAAGATGTTTCATGATAATAATATTTATTATTCTGATGGGATAGTTATTGAGGTTTTGAATGTAGTTGAGGAAGCCAAGTTAAAAATGTTTATTGAGGAGATTGAAAGTAATTTGTGTAAATTTGGTTTTAGGGAAGAGGCGAAGATAGTAATAAATAGGGAACTTAATGATGAGATTAAAAAGCAAATAGAGGAGGAAACTAGGGAGTTAGTAATAGAGAATAACGAGGTTAAGAGTGATGTGATTTTTGGTTCTGCTATTGATAGTAAGACGAATTATGAGATAAGAGATATTATTGGTGAAGATAATAATGTAATAGTTGAGTGTTATATATTTGGTACTGATATTTTTGAATCTTCGAAGAGTAATTTTAAGATATTAACATTAAAGATTAGTGATAATACTGATAGTATTTATTCTAAGGTTTTTTCTAAAGATGCGAGTGAGTTTGCCAGATTATGTTCTCTTTTAAAAGTTGGAAAATGGGTAAAGATAAGGGGTTATACTAAGAATGATACTTTTTCTCATGATTTAGTATTAAATGCTAGGGATATAGTTGAGATTCCTTCTAAGGATGTTTTAATGGTAGATGATAGTTTAGAAAAAAGAGTGGAACTTCATGCTCATACTATGATGAGTCAGATGGATGGTGTATCTAAGTTTGATTTGGGAAAACATACATGTGAACTTGTTTCTAATGCAATAAGAATGGGATATAGGGGTGTTGCTATAACAGATCATAATGGATGTCAGGCATTTCCCATTGCTTATGATATTATAAATAGTTATAATAAGAAAATAGAAGATAAAACTAAGCATTTTAAGGGCCTTTATGGTGTTGAGTTAACACTGGTAGATGATACTGTTAATATAGTAGTTAGACCAACTGATGATAGTTTGCTTGATTCGACTTTTGTAGTATTTGATACAGAAACAACTGGTTTTAATGCTGGTGGTGTTGATCAGATGATTGAAATAGGTGCTGTTAAGATTAAGAACGGTGCGATTATTGATAGATTTGATGAATTAATTGATCCTAAAAGACATATACCAGATAAAATAACTGAACTTACTTGTATAACTGATGAGATGGTATCTGGTAAAGATGATGAGATGACTGTAACTAAGAGATTTTTGGAGTGGACGGGTGATAACCCAATGGTTGCTCATAATGCTAAGTTTGATATTTCTTTTATAGAAATGGCTATGAAGAAGTATGATTTAGGGGAATTTAAGAATACTGTAATAGATACTTTAGAACTATCTAGAATAATAGATCAGGGTTATTCAAGACATGGATTATCTCAACTTGTCAAAAGATATAATGTTCCGTGGGATGAAGATGCGCATCATAGGGCTGATTATGATGCTGAGGGAACTGCATTAGTGTTTCATAAGATGATTGAAAAGTTATCAATGCAAAATATAATTAAAATAAGTGATTTGGATAGTTTGATACCTAAGGATGAAATATATAAATTTGGTAGGACATATCATTTTAATGCAATAGCAAAGAATAAAACTGGTTTAAAAAATTTATTTAAGATAATATCACTTGCAAATACGACTTATTTATATAAAACACCAAGGATTTTGAGAAGTAAGCTTAATGAACTTAGGGATGGACTTTTAATTGGTAGTGGTTGTTATTTATCTGAAGTATTTTTAGAGGCGAGAAGTAAGAGTGGTGAAGAGTTAAGTAATATAATAAACTTTTATGATTATGTAGAAGTACAACCACCTGAAGTGTATAGTCATTTAATAGATTTGAGTGATTTTAAGAATGAATTAGAATTAGAGGAACATCTTAAGAAGATAATTGATGAAACTAAGGCGGCTGGAAAAATTATAGTTGCAACTGGAGAGGTGCATCATTTTAAGAGAGAGGATAAGATATATAGAGAAATAATTGTTAATCAGAAGGTTCCTGGTGGGGGTAGACATCCACTTTGTAAAAGAGAAATTAAATCTATTCCATCACAACATTTTAGGACTACTAGTGAAATGCTTAATGATTTTAAGTTTTTAGGTGATGATTTGGCTTGTGAAATAGTTATTGATAATACTAATAAAATAGTTGATTTAGTAGATGAGATAGAAGTAATAATAGATACGAAGGGAATTCCATTTTCTCCAAGGGTAAAATCTGATGATGGAAAGGGTTATTTGGATTGTCCAAGAGTTGTGACGGATTTAGTATACGATAGAGCATTATCATGGTATGGAGATCCTCTTCCTCATAATATAGAGGAAAGAATTTCTAAGGAATTGTATGGAGATGCAATATATAATGCAGTTAAGGAAAATATATTAAAAGAAAATAAGGATATTAGTGATGATGAACTTGAGATGCTTGTATTTAGTGAGTTACATAAAATATTAATATCTGGGTTTGATTCTGTTAAGTCAATATTAAGAGAAAATATAAAAGAAAAATGGACAGAAGAAGATGGAGAATTAAATGATGAATCATTAGAGAAAAAGTTAAAGAAGGAATTGGGTGGAATTATAGGTGGTGGATTTGATCCTATATATTTAATTGCACAGAGATTAGTAAAACATTCTAATGATGAGGGTTATTTAGTTGGTTCCCGTGGTTCTGTTGGTTCTTCGTTTGTTGCTACAATGATGGGAATTACAGAAGTTAATCCACTTCCTGCACATTATAGGTGTACTAATTGTAAATGCAGTATATTTAATGATGAAGATGGTAGTCCGCTTGGTAGTAAGTATTCTACTGGTATAGATTTACCTAATAAGAAATGCCCTAATTGTGGTTGTGATTTATATAAAGATGGACAAGATATGCCATTTGCTACATTCCTTGGATTTAATGCAGATAAGGTTCCAGATATAGATCTTAATTTCAGTGATTTAAATCAAGCGTCTGCACATGCATATACAAAGGTATTATTTGGTAGTGATAATGTATATAGGGCTGGTACGATAGGTACAGTTGCTGAAAAAACTGCTTTTGGATATGTAAGAGGTTATATGGAAGAGAAGGGAATAAATAAAAGAATGGCTGAAGTGGAAAGATTAGCCATTGGATGTACTGGTGTTAAAAGAACGACTGGACAACATCCAGGGGGTATAGTAGTTATACCTGATTATATGGAAGTATTTGATTTTACACCATTTCAATTTCCAGCAGAGGATGTTACTTCGCCTTGGAGAACAACGCATTTTGATTACCATGCAATAGATCAATGTGTGTTAAAACTAGATATATTGGGACATTCTGATCCTACTCAGCTTCGTATGATACAAGATATTACTAAAACAGATATTACTAAGGTGCCACTTGATGATGTGGATACTATGAGTATTTTTACATCAACAAAAGCACTTGGTGTAACAAATGAACAAATACTTTGTGAAACAGGTACATTGGGTATTCCTGAATTTGGCACGCCATTTACAATAAGTATGGTTGCGGAAACAAAACCAACAACATTTGCAGAACTTATTAAGATATCTGGATTATCACATGGTACTGATGTATGGCTAGGTAATGCGCAAGAGCTTATTAAAAATAATATTGTTCCTTTTAAAGAGGTTATTGGTTGTCGTGATGATATAATGGTTTATTTGATGTATCATGGTGTAAAACCAATAAAAGCGTTTAAGATAATGGAATTTGTTCGTAAAGGGAAAGCATCTAAAGATCCAGAGGGATGGAGTGAACATGTTAAAACGATGAAAGAAGCAGGAATAGAAGATTGGTATATAGATTCATGCCAAAAGATTAAATATATGTTCCCTAAGGCACATGCTGCTGCGTATGTAATAAGTGCATTTAGGATTGCGTGGTATAAAGTTCATATGCCTGTTGTATTTTATGCTTCTTGGCTTACTTCTAAAGCGACTGATGTTGGTGTTGAATTTATGATATCTGGTTATGATTCGATTAAATCCAAAATAATTGATATACAGAATAAAGGATATGATGCAACTAATAAGGAAACTGGTATGTTAGAAAGTTTAAAAGTATCATTAGAGGCAACAGCAAGGGGAATAAAATTTTTACCAATTGACTTATATAAGAGTGAGGCAACTACATGGAAGGTAGAGGATGATACATCTATTTATCCTCCATTTAATGCAATAGATGGACTTGGTGATGTAGTTGCAAGGAATATAGTAGAGGAAAGAAGTAAGCAGGAATTCTTTAGTATTGAAGATGTTCAAAATAGGGCAAAAGTATCTCAAACTTTAATAGATAAAATGAGAGTTATGGGTATATTTAAGGATATGCCTGAAACAAGTCAATTGAGTTTATTTTAAGTATAAGAATTATTAGAAATATTTTCTTTTAATTCTTTTTTTGTCAAAAAAAATAGTATGTTTTTAAACATACTATAAATTATACTAGAAATGATAACAACCAACCTATTGAAAAACCAATTACCAACATGAATATGCAAAGTAAAATTATTGCACCATTACTAACTTCTTTACTTGCTAATTTTTTTGAACTTTTCTTTTCAACTACTTTAGTATCTTTTTTTGCCATTAAAACTCCTCCTATCATAATAAGGATACCATTAAGTGCTTTTTTAGTCAATCACATTTACCAAATAAGCACATATTATATAGTGGTGAATATATGAAGTGTGAATGTATAGAAACTAATGTTTATAAAGTGTATTTATATAAAACTTATTATAAATATTCTAAAGAAACTATAGAGGGTATGCTTTTAAAAATCTTACAAAAATTAAAAAAAATGTATCATTTTGATATTTATGCTATATTTGATATAGATTGCTATATTGATGATAATTTTGGAATGATACTTGATATAAATAGAGAATATAGTCCATTTTTATTGTATTCTAAAAATACTGATATTAAGATGAGAATGCATGAAGTTAAATTTTTATATGAAACAGATGATTATTTTCTTAAGGATAGAGTTAATAGCAAGATTTATATTTATAAAAATAGATTTTATTTGGATTTAGATGATGAATATATAAAAATATGTGAATATGTGGA
>ERZ1106954.2304-NODE-2304-length-13334-cov-4.005271_pt1 | contig 13334 bp, 18 predicted proteins | sample MGYA00403678_ERZ1106954 | MGnify/ENA primary metagenome ERZ1106954 (study PRJEB35170, sample SAMEA104062445) | human gut metagenome | biome: human gut; feature: human-associated habitat; material: faeces | place: Denmark | collected 2012-08-20 ... | reverse complement strand
TGATCGTAAATTATATTATTGCATTACTGTAAATTCCGCAGAGTCTAAAAGAACTAATAAAGACAACATTGATTCTCTGATCAGAAAATATGGAGAAGAAAGTAATGTTGTCAGAGTCAGGGTAAAAGGATTGTTTCCTAAACAGGATGATGATGTTTATATGCCTTTGGAAATGTTGGAATCATCAATCATCTTGGAAGAGATACCACCAGCTGATATTTGTACTTTAGGAGTCGATGTGGCTCGCTTTGGCGACGATGATACAGTGATCGCAAGAAATATGAATAACAAGATCACATTAGAAAAAATCAGACATGGGCAGGACCTAATGAAGACTGTAGGAGATGTTGTTGTAGAGTGTAGGAATATCAAAGAAAAGTTTAAATATAAAAAAACAATATATGTGATCATAGATGATACTGGTCTTGGTGGCGGAGTAACAGATCGTTTGAATGAATTAAAATCGGAGGGAAAGTTATCTGGTGTAGTGATTGTTCCGGTTAATTTTTCTGCTGCCGTTCCAGACAAGAAAGCAGCAGAAAAATATCATGATATCACATCTTATGCATGGTCCATATTAAGAGACATGTTAGAAGAAAAAGAAACAATATTACCAAATGACACAGAACTTATCGCACAATTGAGTGCAAGAAAATATGATCTTAGTTCATCGGGAAAGATACGACTAGAATCGAAAAAAGCAATGAAAGAACGCATTGGAGAATCCCCAGACCGGGCAGATGCTGTTGTTTTATCTTGCTACAGAAACAAAATTAAACCAATCAGTGTTCCAACGTCACTTATTGGAACAAAAGATAGTTATTGGAGGTGAAATAGCATTGTATGATGAAATTGGTCGCATCGGTCAAAATCGGTGGGGCGGTAGCTTTTATGAAGAATTTCTTCCAGAGTTGAGAGGACAACGTGGAGTTAAAGTATATACCGAAATGGAATCCAACGACGATGTGGTAGGAGCAATTATATTTGCATTAGACACTTTATTAAGACAGGCTACGTTTTCGGTCGAACCACAAGGGGATGATCAGGCAGATATCAAGGCAGCAGAATTTATAGAAAGCTGTATGAATGATATGCAAGATACTTGGACAGATACAGTTTCTGAAATCCTATCATTTCTTACATATGGCTGGTCGTACCATGAAATCGTATATAAGCGAAGATCAGGTAGGACAGGAAATCCTAAGACAAATAGCAAGTATGATGACGGCTTAATTGGATGGAGAAAACTTCCTATCCGATCACAGGATTCTCTATACCAATGGGAGTACGACGATGAAGATAACCTTATTGGAATGACCCAGATGCCACCGCCAAATTTTGGACTTTATACGATCCCACTGGAAAAGGCAATCCATTTCAGGACCAGATCCAGAAAAGGAAATCCAGAAGGGCGAAGTATTCTTAGAAATGCTTATCGTTCTTGGTACTTCAAGAAAGGCATTCAGGAGTTTGAAGGAATCGGGATTGAACGAGACCTCGCCGGTATACCGATGGTTACACCGCCGGAAGGTGTTGACCTGTACAATCCAGATGATCAGGAAGGATCAAGAATGTTGGCATGGGCAAATAGTTTGGTAAGAAACATCCGACAAGACAAGAGTGCTGGTATTGTGTTACCACCGGGATTCAAGTTTGAGCTTGTTTCCACAGGTGGAAGCAGACAAATTGATACGAACGAGATCATAAAGCGTTATGATAGCCGCATAGCAATGACAACGCTTGCGGATTTTATTCTGTTGGGGCATGAACACACTGGATCATTTGCATTGTCCGATGATAAGACAGAGCTATTTGCTGTAGCGATTGGATCATACCTTGACATTATCTGTGAAGCGTTTAATAACCAAGCGATCCCAAGATTAATTGATCTAAACGGAGAACATTTCAAGGGGATCACAGACTACCCGAAGATGGTTCACGGAGATATTGAAAAGATCGACATGAACAAATTAGCACAGTACATCCAGACGATGGTTGGCACTGGTGTATTGATCCCAGACGACGAATTGGAAACATATGTTCGAGAAGCCGCTAATTTGCCACCAAAGGTAGCTAACGATGAAAGATTCATTGATCCTGACAGAGAAGATCAGCAGACAAACGATCTTGGATCACAGGGAAATAATGTACACCCGGAGAACAATCAGGACGTTGCCGAAGATGATGGAAAGGTACAGGAAGCCAAGAAACGATTAGGAAGGAGCTGATTATATGTTCCTATTCCGAAAGGTTAAGAAGCGTGGATCGATGAAGCCAAATGATGTGAAAGAAGCATTAGAGAGGTTTCTTAATAGCAGCAGTCCAGAATTAACACGCTTGCTGGTCAGGTATTGGAAGGATCAGCAGACGGTTTTTACATTTAAAGAGATCAGAGAAGCTATTCAGGCTGGTGTGATCTCCAAGAAATCTGTAGAAGAATGGCAACAGGATTATTCAAAACTGGTTCATGATAAGATTGCACCAGAGATGGTTAAAGCAATGAAAGCTGGTGCTAAAAATCAAAACCAGCACAAAGGAATAGACATTGGATATAAATTTGATGCAGATCATTGGGCGGTATCTGATTGGTTGGAAAAGCACACAGCTGAGCTTGTAACGAATTGTACAAGAGTACAGAAAGATGCAATTCAGTCAATGATCGATCTAGGTATAAGAAAGCATATGGGGACAGATGAACTTGCAAGGTTTATCCGTCCTTGTATTGGTTTAACGAAGCCACAGACACAAGCGGCTATGAAATACTATGAGAATATCAAGGAAGAGCTTACTAAGAAACATCCTAGGACAAGTCCAGAGAAGATCGAGAAAATGGCGAGAGATAAGCAAATGAAGTATGCGGAGAAAAGGCTAAGAGAAAGAGCCGTCACGATCGCACAGACCGAAAGAGCGTTTGCATATGAGTATGGCAGATATCAGCATATAAAGAATCTTGTCGATCAAGGCATATTGCCACCACAGGATAAAAAATGGTCCGCAACGGATAGTGAGAATACATGCAGCACATGTAGAGAACTGAACGGAAAAGTTGTTGGAATGGACGAAGAATTTGCCCCAGGTAATCTACTTCCTCCGCTTCATCCGAGGTGTAAATGCTGTGTTATGTATGTCAATTCAAAATCTATGGCTGCAGCGTATGAAACAGAAGAAGATGAACTGCGAGAGTACAGCACAGAGGAAATAGAGACTCTTGCTAATAAAATGTCAGAGATTGCAGACAAACATCTTGATCTTGAAAGCTCATGGAGTGGAAAGGTCGTAGTTGATGATGATTCTGGTGTTTATGGTATCCAGTGGAACGGAGATATTATAACCAGACATGAAACAGCCCCACATATTTTGTTACATGAACAGTTACACGCTAGATCAGTTACAAAATATGATCGTAAAATGTATAAACAGTATGAGAACATGGAAGAGGGTTCGGTACAGTTTGCAGCACAGGAGATTAGCAAGAAAGAGAATATACAAATTCTTGAATCACAGTACGATCATATGACAGAAGCTTTAAGAAATATAAATAAAGTTGCTGGGTTATTTAAAAATGATTATGATTTTGCAATGAAGCTTATTTCTGTTCCGTTACCAGATAGGTATGACTGGCTGAATAATATGATCTATGATAAAATGATGTTATCAGGAAATATTGAAGATTATCAGAAGGTATCGCACTGGATGGAGGCTTTAGAAAATGGAAAAACATCTTGAATTAAAAGAAAGATTCGATCAGCTAATGAAACAAGATATGGATGTATCAGAACACGAACAAGAATGGTTTGAATTACTGGACGATATGCATGAATGGTTAAAGGATAAGACAATTCCGAGAAATATTCGTAGGCAGTTTGAACCTTTAGGGATGTTAGAAGTAACTATGAAAATCTGTGACGGAATCCATTACGCAAATGGAACTGGACGATATGCAAAGAAAGAAGAATGATGAAGTACAAAGCAATAGAGCAGATAGTTCAGGCAGTGCAGATCACACCCGATATTGAGATGATCGCCCCTGACTGGCTTGCTAAGAAAATGAATACCGAAGAAATTATGATAGATCGTGCACAGCGTGACGGAGCAATCTCCGTTATTGGATGTACGATCTATTTTAATGCACGGAGATATAAAGGCAGCAGACTTGTTGCAAGAATCGGAGACTATGTTGTAAAAGATTCAGTTGGTCGATTAAATGTAGTTCGTAAGAATGACTTTGATCGGCTGTATAAGAAGGAGGAAGCATGAGATATTTTAACGATTATATACGATCCCCAGCACAGACACAGGACAGTATACGAAAGTCCTTGAATCGAGTAGATATTACTAAGAAGGACGAAGAAAAGCAGTACGTCTTTGGATGGGCTAAGATTGCAGTCGATGAGAACGGAAAACAGCTGGTTGACCGCCAGAACGATTTAATTGATCCGGAAGAACTAGAACAGACAGCATATACCTATGTAGAGTTCTATCGCGAAGCCGGAGAGATGCACGAGCGAGGCGGTGCAGGCGTTTTAATCGAGAGTATTATATTCACTAAGGAAAAGATGAAAACTCTCGGTATAGAGGAAGGTACGTTGCCTGAAGGCTGGTGGGTTGGTTTCCACATCACAGACGATGAGGTCTGGGCAAAGATTAAGGACGGAACTTATACGATGTTCAGTATCGAGGGCAAAGCGAAACGTATTGAAGTTGAGGAGGACGAATAATGGAATTTAGAGATGCATTCAAAATTATGAAATCCGGAGGAAAAGTGAAGCTACCATCATGGGGCGGATATTGGTTCTGGGATGCAGAAAAGCAATCAATTATGATGCAGTGTAGACCAAAAGATACTGACAAAGGACAGGGAGATTTACTTGATATTAGAGAGACGCAGAGGGTTGAATATACACTTTCTAACATTTTGTCTGATGAATGGCTAATCGCAGATGAAACAAATTGTCCAGTTTTAGGCGGAGAAGCTACATTTGGATTCGGAGATGCGATTAAGTACATGAAACGTGGACTTAAAGTCAAAAGAAAAGGATGGAACGGAAAGAACCAGTATATTCAGCTTGCAACATGTATTTCGTACACAGCAGCAGACGGAACAATTGTTAATTGTGATCACAATGACATGGGAAATAAAGCAATTGCGTTTATCGGCACGTCTGGTGTACAGATGGGATGGTTAGCGAGCCAAGCTGATATGTTAGCGGATGACTGGATGTTTGCAGATTAGGAGATGATCTCATTCTTAAGATTAAGAAATCACACCGACAGGATGAATGGATCGTATACAACCCTGATTGCTTTGAATTGCACCATACGCACTGTAGGAATAAAAGAGTTGCGATTACAATTAAGAAGAATGTGGAACGTAGAAGGGTTCCAACATCCAGAAATCTAAGAACCTTGGAAAGTCACATAAGACTGACAGGGAATAAGAACTATAAAAGAAAGATTCAGAATATCATTGAAGAAGTGAAATCTGAAATGAGAAACTGAAATTTATTCTAAAATTAAGTGAAATCTGAAATGAAAATAGACCATTTTGTAAAAAATGCAAATTGGTCTATTTTTTGTATCAAAAATGCAATTTTCGTGTTCAAAACTCGAAAAAGTGTCGTTAGAAAGGAGGAAACATGAAAACAAAAGGAAAGACAAAGCTGGAAGATCTGGAAGTAAAAAAGATCGATGCAGTAGATATCGGAGCAGATCAGAAAGCAAATATCCTGATTAAAAAGAGAGGAGGTACAGGAGAGCCGAAGGGAAACTTTTTCAAGAGATTCTTTAATGCGTTTTGTGACAGCCTAGGAGTAAATTCAGAGGATGTCAGGAAATCCATGGAAGATGAAGCAACATCCTTTGATGATGTAATGAACGAAAAAAAGATCTATGACGTAAGGGATCAGATCTGGAATGCTTGTAACTCTCTGGAGCAGTCGATCGTGTCAATCTTACTCGATAAAGAGTGTGAGGATAAACAGGCAGCAATCGCACAGAGCATTGATCAGTTTAAGGCATTTTCGGATGATGCATCCAAGTCTTGGATCAAATTAGAACGTGCAGCAACAGACAAAGAAGATACTGTTGTTGCGGATGATTTTGAGATCGCAAAAATGCAAGAAGTCATTGAAAAATCTTGTGATCCAGAAACTATTAACAAAGAAAAAAAAGAAAAGGAGAATGAAATGGCATTTGATATTTCAAATATGACAGAGGAAGAAAAGAAAGAAGCATTAAAAGCATTACAGGATGATGCAAATGCAAAAAAAGAGGATACTGCAAAAAGAGCTGATATTGATGGACAGGTTCAGGAAGCAGTGAATAAAGCAATGGAAGGTGTTACAAAGGACTTCATTTCTATGATGGAGAAGATCATGGAACCAATCCAGAAGAGAGCAGAGGAAGCAGAACAGAAGTCCTTAGAAGAAGTTGCTAAGAAGTATGAACTCTTAGGAACAAAAGCAGAGGAATTAGTGCCAGTTCTGAAATCCATGAAAGCAACATCCGATGAAGCGTATAACAACTTCATTGCATCCATGGATAACAACCTTGCGGTAATTAAGAAATCGGGTCTGTTTGAGGAAATCGGTAAATCTGGTGGAGCTCACACAGGAAATGACGATACAGAAGGTGTTGCAAAGATGAACGCAAAGGTAGCAGAGATCAAAAAGTCTATGCCAAACCTTACTGATGCACAGGCACAGGATATCGTTATGCAGAATGATCCTGAATTAAGAGCAATGTTCGATAAATAAGAAAGGAGGTACAGAGAAGATGGCAAACAGAACATATGAATACAATCCAACTGGTGGAAGCCCAGTGATCAATGTTACAGCTGGAGCAGAACTCAAAACAGCCGTAGCAGTTTTATTAACAAAAGATGGAGCGAAACTCCCTGAAGCCGGAAAGAAAGCAACAGGAATTGTGCTTCTTGGAGATGAAACAGCATCCAAAGGCGATGATATTACTGTTCAGATCAGAAATCAGGGCATGTGGACCGCTGGTGCAGCGTTTGATTCTGGAGATTTCCTTGCTGTTGATGAAGAGGGATTATGCCAGAAGGCAACAACAGGGCAGTACATCTTAGCTATGGCACTGACACCAGCGACAGCAAAAGGAGACATCGTAAACGTTGCGATCATCCATGCTGGATATGAAGCATAAATAAAGGAGGAATGAAATAAATGAACACAGGACATAACAACGCAGCAGCAATCGCAGTTGATATTGCGAAAGGATGGAAACCTAACTATTACTTAACAAATATGGCAATGTCATATTTTCAGGCACCGGGAATGAATGTTGCACCAAGCATCTTTCCGATCCTACCAGTGCAGGCAAGTACAGGAAATTACTATATTTTCAACAAGGAAGAGATTGCAAAAGATCAGGTAAAGAGAAAGCCTAAGTTCGGAGCAGTAGATCCGGCTGTATTCTCTCATTCAGATGATACTTACAAATGTGAGGTAGATCAGATCATCGTCGGAGTAGATAACATCACAGCTCTGGATTACCAGAGAACTGGAGCACCAGCAACGATTGATCCGAGACGTGCAAAGGTAAAACAGGTTTCAGAACAGATGAATCTGCACCTTGATATGGTCTTTGCAAACAAGTTTTTCAATGCTGACGCATGGGCAAATGTTAAGACAGGAGAAGCAACAGCTTCAACATCTAAACAGTTTGTGCATTTTGATGATGCAAACGCGGACATCGTAGGTCAGTTTGATGAGATGAAGAAAGAAATCCTTTTAAACGGACGTAGAATGCCTAACAAATTATGCTTAGGATACAGAGCGTATAAGGCAATCAAAAATCATCCGCAGTTCTTAGAAAGAGTTACAGGTTCAGGGTCAACACCGAATCCAGCACTTGTTAACGAACAGGTAATTGCAGCGGTACTTGGTCTGGAAGAAGTAAAAGTTCTGTATGCAACTTATAATGCAGCAGAAATCGGTCAGAAAGCCGATATGAAATTTGTCTTTGACGATAACAGTGCATTATTAACTTATGCACCGAAAGAAGTAGATCTTGAAGAACCATCTGCCGGATATATTTATACATGGGATATGCTAGGAAACGGTCAATGGATGGCTACATCACAGTATGATGGACCAGGAGGATCACATTCAGAGTTCATCGAAGGGCTTATGGCAACGGATATGAAGAAAACTTCCGATGACCTTGCAACTTTCTTAACAGGATGTGTATCCAAGTAGGAGGTGCTTTATATGAATTATGTTGCATTAAAACCAGTAAACTTTGGTGGAAAGCGGTATAAGATCGGAGAGACTATTCCAGAGGGTGTCGTAGATGAACGACGCTCTCTTTTTTTAAAGAAGTCTGGACACATTGCAGAAGTAGCGAGCGTAAATGGAGCGTATGCAGAGGATTTAAATGTTAACCCTAACACTTTATCAATTCCTTTATTACAATCTAAGCACGAGCTTGCAGTGAACGCACAGCAGTTATTACAGTTCTTTGCCACAATTCAGAAAACAATGGAAGAGGCAAAAATTGAGATTGCGACCATGACAGAGGAAGCGGTCTTACAGCTGTTACATGAGATTGATTCGAGAAAAGGAATCAAGGCAGCAGTTGAAACAAGACTTGCCGATCTTTCCGTAGATTCCGATATTAATCCGGAAGAAACCGAAGAACCAGAAGAACAGCCGGAAGGTGGCGAGGAGAATGACGTATAACTATTTTCCAGAAGATATCAATTCCGATGATGTTATGAAAATGCGGTTTGAATTGGCGGATACTGATGTATCCAAAGATGAAATGTCAGCTGCACTTTCCGATGAAGAGATCACAGCTGTATTAGAGCAGTATCCAGATAATTTCAAAATGGCAAAATTGAAATTGCTAGAACACATGATGTTCAAATACGGACAGGACGTAGACAACAGTGTTGGTCCTGTCTCTTTTAATTTTGGGAACCGTATGAATTTTTGGAAACAGCTTTATGATGATCTGAAAAAGGAAATTGCATCTTCAAGCGTTGGAATCAAGCCGTATGAGAATGAAAAACGAAAGTATTTCTATATTGGCATGATGAATCATCCGGGAGGTGGACGATTTTGAAAATGGTATCCTTTGGCAGACCTTATCAGTACATGAAGTCTTTTCGTGTTTACTGGCAGGATACAGAAGTCATGGACGATGGCATGGTTGTAAAGGGAAATGAAAAAGAAGCTCCAGATGCGATCATAGACGGCATATTAGCCGAAGCAGATATGAAAACAATGGAAATCTGGAAACAAAACCAGTCCCCGATTAGCCATACGATTGTTTCTTATCATCCAGCAGTCAAGATAAGTAAGAATGACGTGTTATTGTTTGGGGATGATCCTTGTCACGATCATAAGTTTATTGTGAAAGGAACAAAAGACCCAGCTGGAACAGGGCAGTTTTCAATTTACTATGTGCTAGAAAGAAGTGATACCGATGGGCGTAGAAGCTGAATTTCAAGCGTGTGCAAAGAACCTTAATGATAGTATCAAAAGAGAAATGGCTAGAAAGGGTGCGATGGCAACAAACACTCTTAGAAATGTCGAACTTGAAGTATTGTCAAAAGGCGGTTCTGGAAAGAAATATAAACGGCTTCCAAACAGATCATCCGCACCGGGAGAGACACCAGCACCACAGTCTGGTAATTTACGTCAAGATTGGAACGATGAAACCTTGATTGAAGGGAACAGAGTTACAAGTCGCTTGAAAAGTAATGTTAAATATGCTGGATGGCTGGAGGATGGCACAAAAAAGATGGCTAAACGACCCTTTGTCAATCCAATTAAGAAGAAAGCAGAGCCGGAGGTTGTCAAAATCTTCGGTTCCGATTTTGAGGTAACGTTGTGAAACAAATAATTTTCAAGTATTTAAAGGAACTGGGCATTGAGGGCTTAGCTTCATTTAAAAATGCACCAGCAATCTTTTTAGATCAGGCACCCGATGATTCCGATTCAAGATGGGATGGCTCACAATATGGGCGTATCATTTATGGATTGAATCTGAAAGATGATTCCGAACGTAAGGTTTCTGGAACAATGGAGATTGCAATAGCGTATCTGTTTAATAATAAAGGCTATAAAAACTTGCTTGAAGCAAAGAAAATCTTGAAAAAGGCGTTTGAAGGAGTTTTTTTAACCGATGCAGATACAACGATTTCTCTTGTATGGAGAAAATCCGAATCGTTTCAAGAGGCGATTGAAGGGCAAGCGGACGTAGAGGTGTGCGGATCAATTTTGACGTTTGATGCATACGCATTTCCAAAACATTCGTATCTTCCGTTGGATGCAGTCGGTTCTTTGGCAAAGCACATTGACGAACACTGGGATGTGACAGTAATTAATCACACGGAACTTGACGAAATCTGGAAACCAGATGATGAAGAGGTTGTCGTTTATACGAGACTGGATTCTATGCAGCCTGGAACGTTCCCATCGACATATGCTTGTACATGGTTTACAAACAATATCAAAGTTCATGTGATCTCTGGATCAGATGTGAACGCAGATCAGTTTATCATGAATTTGCTTCAAGATTTACAGGAAAGGGAGCGGTTTGTCATGGACGATGGATCGCCGTTTTTTGTAAATCAATTAGCATACAGCACAAAGTTTGATCCTTTAAGAGATGGACAGGTAAGCGTGAGAGGACAGTACGGAAAGCTTCGAGAAATGGACGAGGAATCAGAAGAAATAAAAGGAATTACAATAAATTAGGAGGTAACAATGGCAGAAAAGAAAGAAAATACAAAAGCAATGCCGGAAGTTGTTTACACTGTGGAAGAGTATGCAGAAAATCCACAGGTCTTAGGAGTATCCGAAGATATTATCCGAACAGCATTTGCGAAAGCTGGTATTAGAGAAGCAACACAGAGTACAGCAAAGAAACTTGTAGATACATTTAGAAAGAAGGAGGTGTAGAGACTTGTCTGGATTATTTTTAAAAGGCGAGAAGAAGGAAAGAGCAGGCGTTTACCGCAGGCATGAGCAGATCACAAATAATGGTGTAGCATCCGCAATGAATGGAGTTTTTTGTATTCCAGTTCATGCAGACTTTGGGCCGGTTGGAGAAGTTCAGAAGATCACATCTAAAACTGATCTGTATTCTTTATATATGGAGAGCGGAACAATTGATGCAGCAGCCTTATTTAGTGCTGGAGCAAACACTGTATATTTATACCGCCTTGGAACTGGCGGAAAAGAGGGAAGCGTATCTTTACAGACAACAACTTCCACAAATGCAGTCACATTAAAAACAAAGTATCCTACAGCCTTAAAGTTTTCTGTAACCTTAAAGCAGAAGTTAGGAGATGCAACAACAAAAGAGCTTTCTGTTTATAACGGAGCAACACTGGTTGAGAAAGTAAGCTTTGTCGCTGGTACTGGTGTAAATGAAGCCGCAAACCTTGTGGAAGCAATGAAAGACAGTAAGTATTTATACGCTGAACTTGCTTCTGGGGAATCTGGAATTATGCAGACAGTTACACAGCAGGCGTTAACTGATGGAGCAGCCCCAAACGTTACAACAGAAGATTACAGCAATGCTTTTAATGCATTTGAAGCATACGCATGGAACGTTATGATTCTTGATACTGTTGAGGAAGATGTTAAGACATTAGCGAAAACGTATATGGATCGTATTCATTCAAACGGAGCGTTAGGTATCTGTGTGCTTGGAGAAACAGCTGGAAAGTCACTTGCAACCCGACTGGCAAATGCTAAGGCTTATAATGCACCATATTTCATTTACTGCGGTAGTGGTTATTATAATACCGCCGGAGAAAGAGTAGAGGGATATCTTGCAGCGGCAGTGCAGGGTGGTGTGATTGGTTGTAAAGATTCCAGTACATCAATCGTGCATGTGGAGATTCCTGATGCAGAATCATGCATTGAACAGCTTACAAACGAACAGTATGTCAATGCGATTAAATCAGGATTGCTTCTGTTATCCGAAGGACAGGAAGGACAGGTCTGGTTCGATTCTGGGGTTAATACTTACACAGTGTTAAATGAGGACGACGATGAGGGCTGGAAAAAGATTAAACGAACAGCAATTCGTTATGAGGCTTTTGATCGTATTAACCGAACATTAGAACCACTGATTGGAAAGATCAGCAATACATCTGATGGCGTTGATAACGTAATTCAGGAAGCAAAAAAAGTATTGGCTGAAATGAACAGAGAAGGAAAAATCTTAGATACTTATGAGTTCTTCGAGGATACGGATAATACACATGCAGCAGATTATGCATACTTCATTATTCGTATTGATGATGTAGACAGTATGGAAAAGATCTACTTAACTTATCAGTTCCAGTATATTTCACAGTAGGAGGTTATTATAAATGAGCGGAAAAGGTTTTGATACTAGAAAGTTAATGACTGGAAAAGATGGCAAATTATTTGTCACAGTTGATGGCACATCTGTATGGTTTGCCTCCGTAGAAGAGTTTGCCGTTGGAGTAAACTTTTCAAACGTAGACTTCCATCCGGCAGGAGATATTCAGACTTATGGTGTCCCAGACAGTGTTAAATTTACAGCATCATTTACGGAAGCTGTAGTAAGAGACGATCTTACAATCCAGCCTATGTTGGATTCAATCAAAAATGGGAAAGTTCCTACATTCAGCCTTCAAGCTGGTGTAACAGAGCCACTTGCTGGCGGAGAAAGCAAATATTTGTTAGATGAGTGTATCCCTGATGGAGATACAAACATTCTGGAGGTAAAACCGGGAGAGATCATCAAAAGGCAGTGTCAGTTTATTGTAAACAGCGTACCAGATAGCATTAAAGCACTGGTATAGGAAAGGAAACAAAATGGCAGAGAAGAAAGAAACAAAAATCGAAGTAACAGAAGAAAATGAAATGGACCTTATCACGGGTCTTTTAAAAGCCGCAGAGTATAAAACAGAAGTACAGCAGCCATTGAATATTACAAGAAATGGACAGACATTGTTTAAATTTAATGTCCGACCATTATCTTTCGATGAAATTGCACAGTGTAGAAAGAAAGCTACAACTTATATGGCAAACCCAGGCGGAGCTTCACTTCCTCTCGTTGAGAAAGAAGTAAGTACAGCTGATTACATGGCATGGAAGATTTACACTGCAACAGTAGCGACTGACGGAAAGAAATTCTGGGATAATTCAGCACTGAAAGAAGGATTAAAGAAAGCTGGTCATATGGTTATGACACAGAACGAAATTATCAAAGAGGTGTTAACAGCTGGAGAGCTTGAAGCTGTCAGCGATGCTATTGATAACTTATCTGGAGGCGGTGTTAGTGTAGTTGACTACGCAAAAAACTAATTGAATCCAGTCCGT
>ERZ1106954.2303-NODE-2303-length-13336-cov-8.788495_pt1 | contig 13336 bp, 11 predicted proteins | sample MGYA00403678_ERZ1106954 | MGnify/ENA primary metagenome ERZ1106954 (study PRJEB35170, sample SAMEA104062445) | human gut metagenome | biome: human gut; feature: human-associated habitat; material: faeces | place: Denmark | collected 2012-08-20 ... | reverse complement strand
ATGACCGTTCCGACATTTGATACATCTAATTCTGTTTTATACCTCATAATCTGTTCTTTAATAACTGAACTGATTTCTTCCGGTCTTAAATTCATAGGGTTTTTGCACCTCTTTTCGATATAATTTGGTAATTGATTCTATAAATCAATTTTCTGAAGCTGTCTGGAAAGTTCCAGAAGCTTATGTTTTATACTGCTGTCAACTACTCTGTCACCAATCCTGATTATCATTCCTCCGATAAGTGATTCATCGACGCTGTAATGAATTTCAAACTCCTGATAATCCGTTGTTTCCAATAATCTTTTAAGAATCTTTTCTTTGGCCGCCTTATCAGGTTCCACAGGTGTTGTAACGTATGCCGTCCCGGCTTCTATTTCGTCAAGAGCTTCGGCAAGCAAGGACGCTCCGACTTCGATCAGTTCCTCGGTCAATTCTCCTGCCGTTTTATCGCCTATCGTCACGCTTTGGCTAAGTATAATATCGCCTGTATCCATACCTACGTCGGTTTGCATTATGGTAACGCCGGTAACTTTATCTCCGTTTAAAATTGCGGACTGTATCGGCGAGCTGCCTCTATAATGTGGCAAAAGCGACGTATGAACGTTAACTATGCCGTACCGAGGCAGATCGATTATTTCTTGCGAAAGAATCTGCCCGTAAGCTGCGGTAATAAAAATATCGGCGTCTATTGCCTTAAGTTCGTCTACGCTTTTTTTAATCCTTTCGAACTGATATACTTTTATTCCGTTTTCGACGGCGTACTTCTTCAGCGGGGTCGGCAGCAAATTTCCTTTTCTATCTTTAGCCCGATCCGGTTGCGACACTACGGCGGTTATCGTATGCTTAGGCGGTATTCTTTTCAATATTTCCGCCGAAAACTCCGGCGTACCCAAGAATAATATTTTCACTCGTTGTCACCGCCTTCTCCGTGTTCTCTGTCAATAAACAATATACCGTCAAGGTGGTCTATCTCATGGCAAAACACTCTTGCCAAATCGCCGTGAGCTTCCAGAATTTTGACGGCTTCTCTGGCAACGGCCGGTGCACTGGAAAGGCCGGGCGATTTCATGCCCGCCAGATCGATGAAGCCGGGTGCGCCTTCCGCTTCGCCGATAACGAAGTCGCCCGTGTCCACATTGGCACGGACACCCGCAAAATTGCGGATGGACTCGCTGAAGCGGATGTTCGGCACGCTGCGGCGCGCTGCGGCGCTGACGAAGGCCAGCCCGGCGGCGGTGCAGGCGGTATCGTCCCCTTCCACGGGGTCGGCGTTCGGGCCGACGATCAGGTTGCCGTGGACGGTGGGCGCGACCAGAACGCCCTTGCCGTTTTCGTTGGGGCACTGGAAGATGACGTGGTGCACACGGCTGCCCTCGGATTTGTCCAGCAGGTAGTATTCGCCGCGGGTGGGCTGGATGGTAAATTTGTGGGGCGCAGCCATATCGTGCACGGCCTGTGCCGAGATGCCTGCCGCATTGATGATGTAGCGGGTCTCCACGATGCCATCGGGCGTTGTCAGTGCCCATCCGCCGGCAGTCTTTTCAATGTGGGTCACAGGGCAGCTGCGGTGCAGCTCCACGCCGTTGCGCACAGCTACTTCTGCCATGGCCAGTGCAAAGTCCCACGGGCTGACGATGGCGGCGCTGGGCGCATACAGCGCGCCAACCACATTGGAGGCCAGATTCGGCTCCATGGCAAGCGTTTCCTCTGCGGAAAGCAGCCGGATGCCCGGCACGCCGTTGGCGATGCCGTTCTCATACAGTTTCTGCAGGTGGGGCAGCTCCTCCGGGCTGAGGGCCAGCACCAGACTGCCGCACTGACGGTACGGCACATCCAGACGGGCACAGATCTCCTTGGCCAGTGCAGAGCCCTCCACGTTGAGCCGTGCCATCCGGGTGCCCGGCTCGGGATCGTATCCGGCGTGCAGAATAGCACTGTTGGCCTTGGTGGTGCAGTCTGCCACATCGTTTTCCGCCTCAAAGACCGCGGTCTGCAGCCGGTAGTGTGACAGCTCGTAGGCACTTGCTGCGCCGATGACGCCGCAGCCGATGATCGCTACATCCAGCATAAATACCTCCTGATTGCTCTGTTTTCCGAACAAAAGAAAAAGAGCAGAGCAAACAAAAGGGTTTTTGCTTTCCCTCTTGTTTGTTCTGCTCGATTCTCTGAACAAACTTTTATTGTCTTTATAATAACGCAGTCCGCACAAGATGTCAAGGCATTTGTTCAAAAATAATAGTTACATCAGACGAAAGCGCTCGATCTGCAGGCTGCGGCACCACGCAGCGTGTCGCAGCCATTTCCTGTTTTTATAATACCATGAACAAGGTTCCTGCCGCAATGAGCGCACAGCCGATCAGATTTTTGGCCGTGAACGGCTCATGCAGGATGAAAAATGCCAGTGCCAGCGTGATGACCACGCTCAATTTATCGATAGGAACCACCTTGGACGCTGCACCGATCTGCAGAGCGTGATAGTAGCACAGCCAGCTTGCACCCGTGGCAAGGCCGGATAGGATCAGGAACAGCCAGCTTTTGTGAGAAATATCCCCGATGCCGGTCTGTGTTCCCGTCAGAAACACCATGCCCCAGCTCATCAAGAGCACAACTGCAGTGCGAATGGCCGTGGCAAGCGTGGAATTTACTCCGTCAATGCCGATCTTCGCAAGAATAGAAGTCAATGCGGCAAATACCGCTGACCCCAACGCAAAAACAAACCACATGCTGCTTCCTCCTGTTTTTCTCAACTCTACCATCATTTCAGGCCTATTTCAAGTAAAGGTGTTTGGGATAGCGGTGCGGGAGCATTCCGTTCAGCGGCCTTTCGGCGGGGCGTTTTCGTCCGGAGTGCTGCCGCTGCCGGAGTTCAGGATCGCCACGAACTGCTGCAGCTGCTTGAGGGAGCTTACACCCAGTTTTTCGTAGATGTTTTTATTGTGGAAGCGCAGGGTGCTGTCCTTGATGTCCAGCTGCTCCACGATCTCCCGGGTGCGCAGCCCGGCGGCGTAGCCGTCAAAGATGCGGCGTTCGGTCTTGGTCAGGGTGGGGATGCCCGCCACAAAGGTCTGGAAGGCATCGGGCACCGACTCGTTGCGGCACACGTCCGCCAGCCGGGACAGCTCAGTCTGCATCTGCTGGCGTTCCAGCTGCAGCTCGTCCATCCGCCGCCGGGACTCCCGCCGGTCCTCCTCGAACTGCCGGAACGCCGGCGAGAGGATGTACCGGTGGAAGTTCATGCAGCAGAACACCACGAAAAAGGCGATGAACAGGCCGATGAGCAGCATCTGCAGATTGCCGGAAAAGACCAGTCTCCGGTAGTCTGCCATGGGGATGCACACCGCCAGCCGGTAGGACTGGCTCTCGCTCAGGCGGCACAGCTGGGAGATGCCCGCATAGGCGCTGTCGGGGCCGGTCAACTGGGTCAGCCCGCCGCCCATGCTGCGCAGCACCAGCGTGTTCCGGGGGGCATGGTAGTAGCCGCCGGTGGTGCCGCTGCTGAGGGCGGCATCGGCGGCAAGGCCGTCCCCCGCCGGGGCCAGCAGGCAGCTCAGCCGGTCAAAGCCGGTGGGCTGGGCAAAGTTCTGCTTGAAGTAGCTCTCGCTGATCTCAAAGCCGCACAGCCCGTACATCGTGCCGTCCCGCCCCCGCAGGGGCAGCAAAAACAACTGCACCTCCTCCGAGGTGCCGGGCAGCTCGAACCGCTCGGTCAGCGTGTAAGACTGGTACAGCGGGGCGCTGCCGGGGGTCATCCGGCGGTCGTAGTCCGGGAACTGGTCGGTCTGGAACTCCATGCGCCACTTGCGGTGGGGCATCACGCTGTGGGCCTTGCCCACCTCCGCACTGCCCCGGTACAGCAGCAGGGGCACGGTGGGGGTGTCGGCACCGCTTTTCTGCACATACAGCCCGGCGCGGGAATGCTCTGCTCCCTCCATGCGGGTGTTGACGGTGGCATCCAGCAGCACAAAAGCGCCGGAACAGCCGGTCTGGCGCAGACGGCGGCACAGCGGCTCGATCATTTCCTCCTCCAGCGCGTTCAGCACCTCGGGGGAGTCGTTCAGCTGGGCAAAGGACATCTGCCGCAAAGCAAGCTCCTTGTCCACCTCTGCGCTCATGTCCTCGGACAGGTTCACGCCCATGACCGCCAGCTGGTCAAAATAGCGCTCCATATCGTTCTGGAACACCGAAAACTGGATCTGCAGACTGCGGCTGATGTCCTTTTTGGTGTTGTGCAGGCTGGCAAACAGGAACAGCGCCGCACCAAAGGTCAACACCAGCAGCACCACCAGCAGCAGGCAGGCCCACAGCAGCCGGCTGCTCATGGGGCTTTGGCGGATCTTTTCACGGTGCCGGTCAACAAAGTGCATCAAAGTCCCTCCTTTCCGGCTGAGCGGCAGGCTCAGGCATTGTCACACAGCAGCTGCCATGTTTCCTCGGCAAGGGCTTCCAGCGTTTCGCCGTCCGCAAGGCGCTGGGGGTAGTCCTTCTGGCGCTGGCGCAGGCTGTCGTACAAGGTTTTGGCCTTGGCGTGGTACCCCACGATGCCCGGTTCGGACAGGGGGGTGTTCTGGATGCGCATTTCGTTGTAGACGTCGTACAGCCGCTGATAGCTCTGCTGCTCAAAGGGATAGTCCGCAATGGCGTCAAAGGCGGCGCTGGACACCGGCATGTAGCCGGTATCGGCGGCAAATTCCAGATTGCGCTGCTGTTCGGTGAGCCAGCGCAGGAACACGGCGGCGGCTTCGGCTTTCTGGTCGGTGGTCTTAAAGGCGCACAGGCCCACACCGGCCTGCGGCATCAGGGGCGTGGCGGTGCCTGCGGCGTGGGGCAGGGGAGCCAGCAGCAGGTCGGTGGGCTCGGTGGTGTTGTCCGGGTAGGTGACGAAATCATTGTAATAAAGGATGGCCGCAGAGCTGCCAAGGCCCGCCAGCGTCTCGCCGGTCATCACCTGCGTGTTGGAGTACAGGTCCGAGATCAGAATATCGCCCTGCACCAGCGCCCGGGCAAACTCCATCCACGAAGCGCGGAAGGTCTCGTTGGTCAGATCGTACCAGCTGCCCTTGTACAGCTCGCCGCTGCCCTGTTCCAGCGCGTTCAGCTCCACCAGACGCAGGGGGTAATCCAGCGCGCAGAAGGGCTTGCCCTGCGACCACTGCCGGTAGGCACCCGCCATTTCAAAAAAGCCGTCCCATGTGGCAAGGGTGGAAAGCTGCGCCCCGGTGTCCGCCGCAAACCGGGCGTACTGGGAGCCGTTCAAAAAGATGAGCTGGGTGGATTTGGACACCGGGAACACCACCTGCCGCCCGTCAATGATGCCGTCCTGCACAAAGCCGGGCACATAGGCCGCCATGTCCTCGGCGGTGAACCAGTCGTTCCAGTCCACAAGGTTCTCAATGCCCAGAGCGCTGGCGTCCGCGGGGTGGGCCGAGAACAGGTCCGGCAGGTCCAGCGCGCCGGGCTTGCCGGCCTTGGCGTCCTGCAGCTGGCCGCCGATGGCGGCGCTGTTGGTCATGTTGGTCACGTTGAGCAGGATGCCCTTCTCTCTGCCCACCGTGTCGTTGAACTCGGTCAGCAGGCGGTTCATGGGCGAGTCGGCCTGTTCGCCGTACACATGCCAGATGCTGAGCATGGTGGGGTCCTTGGGCGAGAGCAGGGTCTTGCTGCCGCCGCAGCCCGCAAGTGCCAGACCGGGGACGAGCGCCGCAAGCTTTAAAAATGTCCTTCGTTCCATTTTTCATGATTCCTTTCCGCACATTGCAGCCAGAGGGGGAAAACCGGCACAGGCAGGGCTGCAGCTGCCTGTTTTGGTGGGAAAACACCCCAAAATCCCCCCAATTTTGGGCTTTTTGGGGGGATTTTTTGAGGGGGAAGCCCCAAACCCCCAAAAATTTTTTTGGAATTGCCCCCCAAAAACGGCTTTTCTGAGGGGGCAATTTTTTCCCGGGTATGGTACAGTACAACCAGAAAAAGTCCTGCGCCGGTGCAGAAAGCCTGTCGCTGTGCACAAAACGTGTCAACGGGCAACTGCGGATTCTATTCATAAGGATAGCATAAGATGGAGCGGACTGCAAGTGCAGAGAATACCAAAACCAGCCCCCCTAAAAAGCAGGGGGGACAAAGAGAAAGGAGCACCCCCATGAAAGAGATGAACCGACGCGAATTCCTCACCCTCTCCGGCGCAGCCGTTGTGGCGCTCTCGCTGGCAGGCTGCGGCGGGCCCTCCGCACCTCCCGCACCTCCGGCCTCTGAGAGCAAAGAGATGGCCCTGTTCAGAGCCATCAACGAGGTCTGGTATGAAGTCAACAGAGAAGTAGTCCCCAATCCCAAACTTCAGATCTGCAAGTCTGTGGTCTACTGTCAGGAGGCTGCCGACCTCGCAAAGTTTACAGCCAGCCCCTTTGAAACCTATGAACCTGAAGTAGACGAGGAGGATTTCCGCAAATGGAACTTGCCTGATGATGTATTCCACGAGTACCAACTCCGTGAGTCTGAAATGATACAGGAAATCAGGAACAAATATGGAAACGGAAGCTATCGGGGGACTGTGGGAGTTTCTAACGGCACCCATGATGGTATGCAATTAAATCAACTGTATCCTAATAGTCAGAGCGAGGTCAGGGAGTTTGTGCGGCGTCTGGCCGGGCATGGACTGGCGAGTCTGCATCCCGAGCAGTGGATGATCGGGCTCTACTGCCCCACCATTAAGGGCAAGACCTATACGGTGGCGGTAATGGTAAACTTTGCACCGATCTGAAGCGGGGCAGGGATGCACGGACTTCCCGCAAGTCCCGAACCGTAATCTATAAAATATTGTATCGAAAGGAGCACCCCCATGAAAAAGATGAACCGACGCGAATTCCTCACCCTTACCGGCGCATCGGTCGCCCTGCTGGCACTGGCTGCCTGCGGCAGCACCCCTTCCACGCCCGTAGCGCCCACCGGCAAGGAAGCCGAGCTGCTGGCAGCTATCAACAAGGTCTGGAATGAAAAGTTTAATGCAGGTAAGGTTGACCATGAGCAGCTGATTCTCAATCAGGAGGCGCAGGGAGCCATAAGGTGCTACGGACGTGTTTTTGAAGAGGCCAACGAGACACCGCATACGTTGAAAGACCCTGACCACAAGATCATTTTTGGGGAACTCAATGGACTTGAGGACAAGATACGGAACAAGTATGGCAAGGACAGTTTGGCAGGTATGGCCGGCATCTCCGAACCGTCTCCCGAGAATGTGGTGGCTCTGGAGGATGAGTATTCTTGCGAGAATACTGCCGTTCGGACTTTTGTAGCAAAACTGCTGAACAATTCTGATAGCGCCAAGGCAGAGTTCATCAGCATTTATCTCCCGGTGGTTCAGGGCAAGACCTACATGACCGCTGTTGTGTTCCGAAATAACAAGGCATAAGATAACAAGACATCCCCCTGTTTGCCCCGGGCACACTCCCCCTGTGTCCGGGGCTTTATAGAAAGGAGCACCTCCATGAAACGATATGACCGACGGACCTTCCTCAAGCTCTCCGGCGCATCGGCGGTGATGCTGGCGTTGGCAGCCTGTGACGATAGCTGCTCCTCCGGCTCCACAAGTTCCGGCTCTGCCACAGAAACGCCTCCCTCGCCGCCGATCCCTGTGATCCGGGACGGGCAGAAAATTCTGACCATTTTCAACGCAGAGCTGGCCCGGCGAAAGGTGGAGAACATCAAGTTCGAGTACAGCAAGGGTCTGGAGCACGCCATTCAGGCAGATGTGCAGATGTTTGTGGATAACGGCAGCCCGGAGTTCCCGTCGGACGAAGGGCTCAGGCTGCGGATGGAGGGCGACTATGCCGCAAAGATGTGGGAAGGTCTGAACGAAGCCGGTTACAGTGCCGGCTCCACGGCCATCTTCCGTATGCTCAATCAGTACCGGGTAGGCGTGGATTTCGACCACGAAGGAAAGCAACGTTACAGCTTGGATCGTCTCTCCCCCGCCACAGAGGCCCAGTTCCAACAGTTGGTGGATGAACTGATCAAGGACTACGGCGGTGTGCCGGGGCTTCATGAGGACGACCCGGTGGTGAATAAGGTAGGCATCACTGTGGTGGATATCAACGACAAGACCTATTGGGCCGCCTACATCATCGACAAGTGGCAAGGCATCGGAGACGGCTGAGCCATACCATAGAAAAGGAGCCCGTCATGAAATACCAACACCTTGTAAGCCTTGTATTGGCTGCCGCGCTGCTGACCGGCTGCGGCGGCACCCAGAGCAGCCCCAGCGCCGCTGCCGACCAAAGCTCCGACCATAGCCGGAGCACCCCCGGCGCGGTAGCGCGGGCCGACCAGACAGACCGCATCACCGACCAATACACGCTGGAAAAGAACGTTTCGGGCGTGTGGGGGGAGGAAGCGGTGCAGTGCATTTCCGTCCATGTGCCGCAGTTGGAATGCGACAGCCCGGATGCCGCCTGCATCAACGATGAGCTGAACGCCATCTATGCGGCGGATTTCCGGGAATATGAGGCCTACGAGGAGGCCGGGCAGCCGGGCGGCGAGTACCCGCAGATCGGTGTGGGCTGGGATGACTGGTGGTACGGCGACTGCGTCAGCCTGGTGGTGCGCAGCCGCTACGGCGGCACCGCCCCGTGGCGTTACAGCGGCTGGTGCTTCGATTTTGCCACCAGCCGGCAGCTCACCGTGGCCGAGATGCTGCAGCGGATGGGGCTGGACCCGGACGAAGTGCAGGCGCAGGTGCAGCGGCAGGCCATGCAGGCCTTTGACCGGGATATGGCGCAGGGTGCGTATTACGATAGCCTGCGTCTCGGCGGAGAGCTTTCGCAAATGCGAATGGATACGCTGGAATACAATGAACTGGAAAACCTGTGCCTACTTTTGCCGGAGCAGGATCAACTGGTGCTCCGGGTTAAGTACAGCTGCGAAGAAGGCTGGCAGCAGCTGGATGTGGAGATCCCGCTGACCTCCGCCGCCCCCGCCGACACCCCGGTGCTGACCGACACCTACGACGGTGTGCAGGTGCAGCTGAAGGGAACGCAGGCCACCATCACCCTGAGCCCCGCGCCAAAGACCGACCAATGGGGAGACATTGGCATCCGGGTGGAACAGGAGCACAGCTACCCCATCCTTGGCTCCTATAATGAATATGTGGACGTGTGCATCGGGGAGCAGGAGGACGGCTTCTTCCGCCCGGTGGTCTATCTGTTGACCAAAGACGGCGTGGTGGAGTATGTGGACGTGCTGCGCTGCCTGCTGTACGGGGATGCCATGGTCTGCCAGGACCCCATCTACATTGCCAACAACGGCGTGGCGCTGGAACGCAGCGGCAGCGAGGTGAACCTGCGCCGGGCGGATGGCTCTGTGCTGGAACTGGCTCCCCTGTCGGCAGAGTGGAGCGCGCAGGAGATCCCCTATTCCGTCACCGGCTCCTACAACTACACCGCCGAAACCGGCTGGAGCTGGATGGATCTGACCAGCGACGGCAGCGTTCAGCTGGGCGTGCAGGACAACAGCCGCATCTATCAGGGCGACGCCTCGTATCTGGGCGTGGTGCCGGAGGGCGTGGAGCTGGGCATCTCTGCCGACGAGACCGAATCCGGGCAGACGTCCATCGAGTTTGTGGCGGCGGTCAAGACCGACCTGTACTACGAGACCCTGAGCGTTACCATGATCGCCGGACAGAACCCCTTTGCCGAGGGGGAGACCCAGCTGCAGATGACCCGCAGCTACGGCTGAGAACACAGGAGAAGGACCATGAAACACAAACGCCTTGCCGCTGCGGTGCTGGCGGCGGCTCTCTGGCTGACCGGCTGCGGCGGTGCGGCGGCTCCCGCTGCCCCCGCAGGCTCCGGCACAGCTTCCCAAAGCGCCGCAGATACGGTGGTGCAGACAGCACAAAAAGACCGCATCACCGAGCAGTTCACGCTGGAAAAGACCATCCAGCTGTACGAGTGGGACAGCGCACAGAAGCTGACCATCCATGTGCCGCAGCTTGCGTGCGACAGCCCGGACGCCGCTTATCTCAACGATGAGCTTGCTGCCATGTATGCGGCAGACTTCCGACAGTACGAGGACAGCCCGGAGATCGAGCCGCAGCAGGACGAGTGGAGCCCGGAGATTTATATCAACTGGGACGCCTACTGGTACGGCGACTGCGTAAGCCTTGTGGTGTTCCGCTACGACGGCGGTACCGACCCGGGGTATTCCCGGGGCTGGTGCTTCGATTTTGCCACCGAAAAGCAGGTCTCCGTGGCGGAAATGCTGCAGCGCATGGGGCTGGACCCGGATGCCGTGCAGCAGCAGATGCTGCGCGAGGCCATGCAGACCTTTGACCGGCGCATGGCGCAGGGCGGCTACTACGAGGGCCTGCTCAGCGGCGGCAATCTGGCAAGCATGCGGATGAACACGCTGGAAAACAACCAGCTGGATGACCTGTGCCTGCTGCTGCCGGAACAAAACCGGCTGGTGCTCCGGGGCGGGTGCAGCTCCCCCGCCGGGTCGGGCTGGCGGCAGCTGGATGTGGAGATCCCGCTGCAGGCTGCTGACGACCCGCAGCCGCAGACGGTGCTGACCGATACCTACGGCAGCGCTTCGGTGCAGCTGGAGGGCACGCAGGGCACCATCACCCTCCGCCGCACGCCGGAGACCGCCGCATGGGACGCGGATTACGGCATCCGGCTGGAACAGGACCGCACCTACCCCATCCTTGGCATCTATAATGAGTATGTGGATGTGTGCATCGGAGAGCTGGGCGCATCCTTCCACCCGGTGGTCTATCTGCTGACCAAGGACGGTGTGGTGGAGTATGTGGATGTGCTGCGCTGCCTTATATCCGGAAATGCTCTGGTCTGTCAGGACCCCATCTATATTGCAAATCAGGGCGTGGCGCTGGAACGCAGCGGCAAAGAGGTAATTCTGCATCAGGAGGATGGCTCTGTGCTGGAGCTTTCTCCCCTGACGGCAGAGTGGAACGCGCAGGAGATCCCCTCGGAGGCTGTCGGTGCCTTCAACGACATGTCTGACAACCAGTTTGACTGGATGGACGTGGAAAGCAATGGTTCCGTCCAGATGGGCGTGCAGGACAACAAGGTTTTCTATCAGGGCTACGCCGACTATCTGGGCGTGGTGCCGGAGGGCATGGTGCTGGGCGTCTCTACCAGCGAGACGGCGGACGGGATGCCGGGCATCACCTTTGTGGCGGCGGTGAAGTACGACCTGTACAACGAGACCCTGAACCTTACCATGATCGACGGGCAAAACCCCTTTGCCGAGGGAAAGACCCAGCTGCAGCTGATCCGCTGCCCGGATCCCTGACCCCGGCGCAGCTGAGCCCGCAGACAAGGAGGTGCAAGATGAAACACATCGCTCTCTGCGGCGCGCTGGCAGTTTTGCTGGCGGCGCTGCTGGCAGGCTGCGGGGCAAGGGCCGCGGCCTCTGCCCACCCGGCTGGCAGCCGGGAACTGAAATCGACCCCGCCGGATTCCATGCACGCCACCGCGGCGATCACCGAGCAGTACACCCTTGAAAAGGTGGTGCAGGCAGAGGACGGCGGCACCGTCCGGCTGAACATCCATCTGCCCCGGCTGGAAAGCGACAGCGCCGACGCCGCCCGCATCAACGCCGAGATCGCCCAATACTACGAATACGATGTGCAGGAGTACGCCGACTGCCCGGAGGCAGCCGATCCGGACGTGTGGGACATCTGCATTGAGATGAACTGGAATGCCAGCTGGTACGGCGACTGCGTCAGCCTTGTGGTCAGCAGCTGCTATGGCGGTACGGATGCACCCTTCCACAATGGCTGGTGCTTCGACTTTGAAAGCGGAAACCAGCTCACCGCCACCCAGCTGCTGCAGCGCATGGGGGCAGACCCCGCCGCGCTGGAAGAAGCACTGTACCGCGACGTGAAGCGCCGGGATGAGCTGGACCGGCAGGCAGCCTGTGAGCGGGGGCTGCTGCCTCCCGACAGCCTGAAAGAGGGCAACACTGCATGGTGGGCCACGCTGGATGAATTGCCGTTTTCGTTTGACGAAACAGGAAACGTTTCCTTTTTCGTCCGCCGGTTCAGCGCCTCCCGGGAGGAGTATGTGAACGATGCCCCAACCATCCCGCTGGACGCGCAGCCGCTGCCGCAGGACTGGGAGCAGCAGGTGCTGGCCGAGTGGATGGCAGTCACGGCGGTGACGCAGGGTGAAAGCTATGCCCCCGCCGACCGCAACGAAAGCTTTACCCTGCGGCTGGAAAAGGCCGAGATCACCGGCACGGTGACCGTCTCCTTCATCCGGGAAACATACGTCAGCCCGCAGATCCAGTCCGCTGCCGAGACCCGCACCGGAGAGCTGAATGCCGGCGCTGTGACCGGCTGGGACGGGGAAAAAAGTCAGGGCTGGAACCTGAAATGTCTCAGCGAGGACGGCAGAAGCAACTGGACCATCTCCATGATGGAGGACGGTTCGCTGCGGATGCAGTCCACCGGCCCCAAAAAGGGCAGTGAGGTCTGGTACGTTTTTCAGCGCACCGAGGCGTGGGACGACATCGGCTACACCGCCATCCCCCGCAGGCTGTGGGGCACTTACCGTGCCGGAGACGAGGCCGCAAAGGGCATCCGCTGGATGACCTTCCTGCCGGACGGCAGCTGCTGCATGAGCGTGGAATGGGACGGGTGGAACGGCACCCTGACCGGCACCGCCGAGGGAACACAGGGCCGCACCGAGGACGGCACCGAGCTGCACTTCACGCTGACCGACACGGACGGCAGACCCTGCGAGTTCTGGGCCATTTTGCTGAACGATGACGGCAGCCCCAGCGGCTGCAGCCTGAAATACCGCGCCGGAGAAGTGCTGTTTGACCGGGACACGCGTCCCGTTTACTGGAAAAACGACTCCCCGGATCTAACCCTTGTACCGTGACCGAAACCGAACGCAATGCGATGACAAAGCGTTGTCGCTTATAACAAACAAATAACAGGAGGAAATTACTATGGGTCTTATCAAAGCAGGTATGGGCGCACTGGGCGGAACCCTTGCAGACCAGTGGAAGGAATTTTTCTACTGCGATTCTCTGGACAAGGATGTGCTGATGGTCAAGGGCCAGAAGCGCACTTCCCGCCGCAGCTCCAACAACGGCGAGGACAACATCATCACCAACGGCAGCGGCATCGCCGTGGCAGACGGACAGTGCATGCTCATCGTGGAGCAGGGCCGCGTGGTGGAGGTGTGCGCCGAACCGGGCGAGTTCACCTTTGACGCATCCACCGAGCCCAGCGTGTTCACCGGCAACTTCGGCGATAGTCTGGCAGCTACCTTCCAGACCGTAGCCAAGCGCTTTACCTACGGCGGCGACACCGGCAAGG
>ERZ1106954.2299-NODE-2299-length-13342-cov-3.069165_pt1 | contig 13342 bp, 7 predicted proteins | sample MGYA00403678_ERZ1106954 | MGnify/ENA primary metagenome ERZ1106954 (study PRJEB35170, sample SAMEA104062445) | human gut metagenome | biome: human gut; feature: human-associated habitat; material: faeces | place: Denmark | collected 2012-08-20 ... | reverse complement strand
ATCCTCGGTCTCGGCGCAAAGCTGTTCGTCATCGCCGGGCCGGTTCTCGTCTACGGCATCACCGCGAGCGTCCTCTACGGCCTTGTGCTGCTCGTGCTGAAGGGAGGCGGCGCCGGATGATCGCACACGCCGGAAAACGCACGCTCACGCTCGAAAACCGTCCCTATCTGCTGTCGCACGCCGCCGCAGTCGGCAAAAAGGAGGGGGAAGGCCCGCTCGGCAGCCGTTTTGACTTCGTAACACGGAACGACCGCATGGGACAGAAGTCGTGGGAGCTTGCAGAAAGTGAGCTTCAGCGCACCGCCATCGACCTCGCGCTGCGCAAGGGCAGTCTGCGGCACTGCGACCTCGACCTGATCCTCGCCGGAGACCTGCTCAACCAGTGCATCGGCTCATTTCTCGCCTCCATGCACTCGGATGTCCCCTACCTCGGTCAGTACGGCGCGTGCTCGACCATGGCACAGGGACTTGCGCTCGGCGGCGTGCTCGTCGAGTCGGGCGCGGCCGCACGCCTTGCCGTCTCTGCCTCCTCGCATTTCTGCTCGGCAGAGCGGCAGTACCGCTTTCCCCTCGCCTACGGCGGTCAGCGCACCCCTACTGCGCAATGGACCGCGACAGCGGCCGGCGCGGCCGTGCTCGGCGCTGAAGGCGGCTCCTCCGTCCGTATGACCCACGTGCTGTTCGGAAAGATGATCGAGCTCGGCGTCAAGGACGCCAATAATATGGGGGCTGCGATGGCGCCCGAAGATGTGAATTTAGACCCATACATTTTTCGGCGCGCTGAGCGCTGTGTTTTGTGCTGATATTCGTGAAATACATAACATTCTGCAACATATTTTTCACCGTCCCGGATATATGGGACGGTGATTTTTTTGTAAAATTCGTATTATGATACTGTCTCAGCCGAAGGGGCAGCGGAAGCGCTCCCTTCGATCTGCAAAAGGCGAACGGCTGCGTTTCGCACGCAGCCGTTCAGGGTGATAGCAGATTCGAAGAATCTGCCCTTATAGAGGGAACTCGAAAAAGTGGAGGTGAGATATGTTGCTTGAAGAAAGTTATCTGACTGAAAAAACAAACCTCGAGTAATATGGTCTACACCATATGAACCGTATCAGTTGCCCATGGCGGCCATCAGATGCGGCACGAACATGGAGATCGGCTGAACGAAGGTTACGAGCATCAGCACCAGAATCATCATCGCATAGAACGGCAGGCAGGCCTTGGTGGCGTGCTCGATCTTGATGCGGCCGATGGAGCAGCCTGCGAACAGCGCCGCGCCGACCGGAGGCGTGCACAGACCGATGGCCAGATTGAGGATGAGCATTGCGCCGAACTGTACCGGCTCCATGCCGAGCTGAGTCGCAACCGGCAGAAGGATCGGCGTCAGGATGAGGATCAGCGGACCCATGTCCATGATGCAGCCGAGAATGAGGCACATCACGTTGATGAGCAGCAGGATAACGATCTTGTTGGTGGAGATGCCGAGCAGAGCGGTCGTAACCATAGCCGGGATCTTCAGGTAAGCCAGAAGCCAGCCGAACATGGAGGCCGTTGCGATGAGCGCCATGACCATGGCGATCGTGCGCAGGGACTTGCGCAGGATGTTGCCGAACTGGCGCAGCGGAATTTCGCGGTAAACAAAGAAGGTGATGATGAAGGCGTAAACAACAGCGACTGCTGCGGACTCGGTTGCGGTGAACCAGCCGAAGATAACGCCGCCGACGATGATGATGCAGGTCATGAGACCGAGCAGCGCATCCTTCGTGACCTTCCAGATCTCCTTGACGGAGAGCACTCTGCCCTTGGGATAGTTGCGCTTGCGTGCGATGATCGCGGTCATGATCATCAGTGCGATGCCGAGGATGATGCCCGGGATAAGGCCGCCCATGAACAGCTGGCCGATGGAAACGCCGCCGCCTGCCGCCATGGCGAACAGGATCATGTTATGGGACGGCGGGATCATAACACCCTGGCAGGAGGAGGTTACGGTAACTGCGACCGAGAAATCCTTGTCGTAGCCGGAGTCAGTCATCATCGGGATCAGGATGGAGCCGATGGACGAGGTATCCGCAACGGCGGAACCGGAAATGCCGCCGAAGAACATGGACGCGAGGATATTTACCTGTGCCAGACCGCCGCGCATCCAGCCGACGCAGGCATTTGCGAGGGCGATTAGGCGGCGCGAAATGCCGCCCTGTCCCATGATCTCGCCGGCAAGGATGAAGAACGGAATGGCGAGCAGGGAAAACGACTGAACACCGCTTACCATTCGCTGAAAGACCGTTGCGAGCGGAATATTCAGATAAAGTGCGGTGAGTGCCGAGGAGATACCGAGCGTGAACGAGATCGGCATGCGCAGCATCAGCAGGATGATAAAGCTGCCAAGCATAATGGCAATCGCAATCGACATATCAGGCATTGTGGTTCTCCTTTCCGGACGTTTCGTCCTCGTTGAAAATCTTCTTTTCCTGCTTTGCCGCGACAAGAAGCGCATTAAGCAGGATGAGCAGGCCGGAGATCGGCAGGATGACGTACAGAACGGCGCTCGGCATCTTGGTGGCCGGGAGCGTCGAGCTCTTGGTCATCTGCATGATAACGATGCCGTAGTACAGCATAACGCCGCCGAACACAGCGATCAGCACATGGTCGATGGACTCAATGATACTGATGACCTTTTCAGGCAGATGAGAGGTGAACATTTCAATGCTGATATGGATCTTCTCCAGAACGCCGATGGCCATGCCGATCAGGCTGAACCAGACGAGCATGAGCGTTGCGATCTCCTGCGTCCACGAGAAGCCCTGCTTGAAGATATAGCGCAGCACGACATCGCAGAATACGACGACCGTCAGTACAACCATACAGATCATGGCGAACCATTCCAGCGCCTTGAACAGACCGCGGAATGCCTTCCGTAAGAATGCCATAGGAACGACTCCTTTCCATTGGTGAATCGGTAAATGAGATAATGAAAGGGCAGCCTGACGGCTGCCCTTGTCCACAGGGAATCAGGCGAGAGCCTTGACGCGCTCTACGATTGCCTTCTGCTCGTCGTTCAGGAAGCTGTCGTACATCGGTGCAACGGCATCCTGGAACTGCTTCAGCTCATCATCGGTCAGGGTGGTCAGCGTGCAGCCCTTTTCCTCGGCGATCTTTGCATTCTTTGCCTCGGAGTCCTCCCATGCGGTGCGGTGCCACTCTTCTGCTTCCTTTGCGCAGTCGAAGATGATCTGCTGGTCGTCTTCAGAGAGCTTGTCCATGGTCTGCTTGGAGGCAAGGATCATATCCGGCATGTAGGAATGGCCGTCATAGGTCCAGTACGGAGCGACCTCATAGAAGGACATCTCGATGTAGGAGGTCATGTTGTTCTCAGCGCCGTCTACAACGCCGGTCTGAATGGAAGAATAGGTATCGTTGAACGGGAGGCCTACGCCGACGCCGCCCAAGGATTCCATCATCTTGAGCATCAGGTCGGACTCGGATACACGGATCTTCATGCCTGCGAGGTCTGCCGGGGTGTGGATCTCCTTCTTGGAGTTGAAGAAGTTGCGGGAACCCGGATGCAGGTAGGTGATGCCGACGAGGTTGTTGTCCTTAAAGGTATCGAATACCTCCTGGCCGATGTCGCCGTCCAGAACCTTGAACAGGTGGTCGACGTCTTTGTACTCATACGGCATCTGAAGTGCGTTCATGAGAGGTGCGAACTCAGCGGATGCACCGGAGGATACGCGGGTGAAATCCAGACCGCCGAACTGGCACTGCTCGATAGTGGAGCGCTCGTCGCCAAGCTCGCCGGCGAAGTGGCACTCGATCGTGATGCGGCCGTCGGTCTTTTCCTTTACCGAGTCAGCGAAACGCTGGCAGGCCTGCGAAGTGATGTGCTCTGCGTTATGGCTGTTTGCCAGGCGGAGCACCATGGTGTCGCCCGATGCCGCCGTGCTGTTGTCAGCCGCTGCATTGCTGTCCGTTGCTGCGCTGCCGCCGCCGCAGGCGCACAGACTGAGCGCAGTTGCAAAGCTCAAAATCGCTGCAATTGTTCTTTTCATACTCTTTTCCCTCCGAAATTCTCGTGTGCGAACGGATTTTGTTCTCCGTTCCTGTGATTTCATCTTACCGCAGTTTCAGTTGTTAAGAAAGTGTAAATTTCTGCGCAACCACTGCCAATTTTCCGCCAACATTAAAAATGCGCGTGCTAATTTTGTGCAAAAATAACAGCGACAGCCCGTAATTCCCGCTGTCGCCGCTGCAATATTCCTTATTTTCCCTCGTCTTTGACCTGATTTCGATAGGTGGAAGGCGTCATGCCCGTCACGCGCTTGAACACTCTGAGAAAGTAGTTCGATTCGATGTAGCCGGCCGAGTGGCCGATGTCGCTGACACTCATATCCGTCGACCGCAGCAGATCCTTCGCCTTGTCGATGCGGTAAGCCGTAAGGTATTCGAGAAAGGTATGCCCTGTAAGCACCTTCACCTGTCGTGAAAAGTAGAACGTGCTCATGCCCATGCTTTCCGCCGCATCATCGAGCGTAATATCCTCGGTGTAATGCTGCGCGATCCACACGCGCAGCGAGGTCTCGAACGGCGAGGCATCCTTTTCCGGTTCGTGCTCGACATGAAAAAACTTTCGAAGCGTCTCGCGCAGTGTGGTCTCGGATACCGGCTTGAGCAGATATTCCCTGCCGCCCGTGCGCAGCGCCCCAACCGCGTAGTCAAAGCGGTCATATGCCGTCAGAAACACGATATGCGTGTCCGGCAGCTGCTCATGAAGGATTGCCGCTGCTTCCAGACCGGTCTTGCGCGGCATCTCAATATCCATAAAGATCAGAGCCGGACGCATCTTGAGCGCCATCTGCACCGCATCGTTGCCGTCGGCCGCAGTCTCGATCAGCGCTTCATCACCCATGATGCCGCGTAGACGTGAGACAGTGGCCGCGCGGCTCTTCTCCTCGTCCTCTGCTACCAGAATCTTTATCATGCCTTCATCTCTCCTTTTATGATGATTTTCGCGCAGGTTCCCCAGCCGATACGGCTGAAGATACGAAATTCACCGCCATTGAGCTCCATGCGCTCCGCAATGTTCGCCATGCCGACCGAGCGGCGCTTCCCGTTTCCGGTGTGCGGATGGCGCGTGTCAAAGCCGCAGCCGTTATCCGTCACGGTAATGACGACATCCGCTCCCACTCGCCGCGCCCGGACGCGGATCTCGCCGTCCGAGATGCCCTCCTTCAGTCCATGCAGCATGGAGTTCTCCACGAGCGGCTGGAGGATGAACTTCGGCACCGTGACGCGCTCCAGTCCCGGTTCGATGCGGATTTCTGTGTGAATGCGGCCGCTGTACCGCGTTTCCTGCAATTCGATGTAGTCCTGCAAAAGCTCGACCTCACGCCCGAGTGAGACCATCTTTTCATCGCTCTCGAGCGAGTAGCGGAAAAAGTTCGACAGGCGGATGATCAAGTCCTCGGACAGCGGTGCGCCCTCCTCTCGCGACAGCGCCGCGATGGTGCTGAGTGTGTTGAACAGAAAATGCGGGTTGATCTGGCTTTGCAGATGTGCGAAGCGCCCCTCCTGGAGCGCACGCTGCATCTGCGCTGCCTCCGCTTCCTTTTTCCGCAGATTTTTCTCCATTTCGGACTGTTTTTCGAGGGCGTGAATGGTGCTGCGTATCTCCTGCTGCATCAGATTGAACGATCTGGCGGTTCGTCCGAGCTCGTCCCGGCCTCGTATCTCGAGCGGCGGCGCATCATACTGACCGACACTGATGCGGTCGGCGGCGTGACCAAGCTCGGTGACCGGCCGCAGCACGCTTCGGACGAAGATCATCAGCACAACGCAGACCATCAGCGTGATGATGATGAGAAAGGTGAGCAGCTGACGGGTGCGGTGCCCGTTAGCTGTGGAAATCTGCTGCCACTGCCGTCCGCCCTGCTCCATTCGAGTATGCAGCAGATCGCGCGTATAGCCGTCGATATAGGCCGACTGCGTTTTCATAGAGAGATACTGCCGCATTTTCTCCTGATCGCTGTCCATCGCAAGCAGTTCATTTTGAGACTTTCGGTAATAGATCATTGCATTGCTGATTGCCTGCTTTAGAACAAACTGTGTCTGACCGTCTACACGAAGATTCGGTATCAGTTCACGCAGACATTGATCAGTTCGGGTGCGCGATTCGATATAGTCTTCGAGCGCGTTTACCGACAAACTCGGACGAATATAGGTTTCAAGCGCCACGTTTTCTGCCGAAAACGCATTCATGAATCCTGTAATATCCATATATTCGTTCATGATAACGTCGGACTCTGCGCTGAAACCGCGCAGCTGCTGTGTGGCGAGGATAACCAGCGTCCACAGAGACACCAGCATGATCCCCATCAGTAAAATGCTCTTGACCCAGATGGATACGTCTGTCCATCGGCCGAGCAGATGTCGAATGCGCTTCATTCTCCTTCTTCCCTTCCGCGCCGCGACTGCCGCGGCAATGCTTCTATAGTATAGCGCAAATGAATGGAATGCGCCACAGAAAAAGTCGAAAACGTACATTGTCAATCGGTGAAGCATATTGCCTTTCGACAGCTGAGTCGAATTTGAACCCGTTCACGGTCATTACCGTCCGATCGACCAGAAACAGACAATCCCCCTTGATACCGGACTGGTATCAAGGGGGATTGTATCTGCGCAAATGCTTTTCTTATCCAAACACCGGCGGTGAGACCTGCCGGTTTCCGTGTTCCCTGCTTTTTAGACTGTCCTGCTGTTTAATCGGCCCAGACTTCTTCTGCAATCTCCTTGACGAGCGCCAGCTTGCTCCACTGATCCGCATCGGTCACAAGATTGCCTTCCTCGGTGGAAGCGAAGCCGCACTGCGGGCTGAGCGCCAGCTGCTCGAGCGGCACATATTTGGAAGCCTCGCGGATGCGCGCGATAACGTCTTCCTTGTTTTCCAACTTGGCATCCTTGGAGGTTACCAGACCCAGAACGACCTTCTGCTTGCCGATGTAGCGCAGCGGCTCGAAACCGCCGGCACGGTCGCTGTCGTACTCGAGGAAAAAGCCGTCCACGTTGCAGTGGCCGAACAGGATCTCCGCTACCGGCTCATAGCCGCCGGTGGACGACCAGGTCGAGCGGAAGTTGCCGCGGCAGATGTGCATGGTGATAACCATGTCCTCCGGCTTTGCTTCGAGGACCTTGTTGAGCACGTAAACATACTTGCGGCCGACCTCATCTACGTCGATGCCGCGCTCTGCATATGCCTTGCGCTTCTCAGCCGAACAGAATTCGCCCCATGAGGTATCATCGAGCTGTAAATAACGGCAGCCAGCAGCGTAGAACGCCTTTACCGCCTTCTGGTAAGCAGCCGCCAGATCGTCCAGCAGGACCTGCTCGTCCTTGTAGCGCTCGATCGGCTGGTAGTCGGTCGAACGAACACAGCAGATCAGATGCAGCATGGACGGAGACGGAATGCACTGCTTGGGCTGTACGAGGTCGGAGGCGACGCTCTGCAGGAATGCAAAATGCTTGAGGAACGGATGATCATCCGGGAAATCCAGCTTGTCCACGATCTTTACGGTCTCGGCCTTCGGCTGGAAGCCCTTGAATGCGACGGAGAAGTGCTCGGACTTGACCTTCTGCGTACCGGTCAGACCCCAGAGGAAGTCCATGTGCCAGAAGGAACGGCGATACTCGCCGTCGGTGACAGCGTGCAGACCGACATTCTCTTCCTTCTTTACCAGACCGGTGATCTCGGCATCTTCGACCCTGGCCAGTTCTTCAGCGGAAATTTCGCCGGCTTCAAATCTGCTGCGTGCCTCGTGGATGGCCTTCGTGCGCAGGAAGCTGCCGACAATATCGTAACGATAAGGAGCGGGATTTTTCATGGGGATTGTCCTTTCTGATCTATGCAATGAGCAGTGGCTCGTTTATTTTATGATATTAGTATAAAGGCTGATGGCCCATTTGTAAAATACGAGAAACTCGTCATTGTCCATAGTTTGAAACTATAGACAGCGGTTCAACGCAGGTATTTATTGGATGGCATATAATCAAGTTTTCAAAGGTGAACAGGCAATAGACAAGCCATCCGGACTCTGAACTGCACCCCATTTTAGCAGATGAGGACTTTCAGGATGCAAGCGCGAATACTGTGGATGAATTTTGGGGCAACGCACCCGAAGCCGATATATTCTGATTTGTGCACCGTCGTGCGAACAATGCGCAAAAGTAAAGGGCGCTCCTGCTGGAGCGCCCTTGGACTTGTGAGAAATTATGCAGTTGGCAAAAACGTGGCAAAACCGGTGAATTTATCACGATTGGCGGTGATGAAATCCGCAGCTGCGCCGGTCAGGTCGAGCGTGCCGAACGAATCCTTGTTGACGCTGGCCTTGTATGTGGGATTATAGCTTTTCAGCGTTGGTGTGCCTTTGATTTGGAGGGTCAGGTTTCCGGTGACGGAGCCGCCGCTTTGTTCGCCGAGGAACTGATTCAGCTTGACGCCGTCTGCAACATGGAACGTTACATCGCCGTCCAGTTTCGCGCCCATGTACGCGCCCGCGAGGTTGACATCCGCGGTACCGCCGACGGTAACGTCCACGCTAGCGGTATGCGTCGTGCTGCCTCTGCCGCTAGCGATAACAGCAAAATTACCGGCCTGTACGCTGATGTGCTGCGTGCCCGCTGCGGTGCTGTCTACGGTACTGCCTGCATACAGGTTGTAACCTGTCCAGCTCCACGCAGTCTCGACATCGTTCGAGACCGTGAGATCATGGCCGTTGGCATATATCCGGCTGACGGAATAGGTGATGTTCTCCAGTGTGAGATCACCATTCAGCGTCAGCGGGGAACCGGACAGCTTATACTTGGTCTCACCGGCCGAACGGATGGTGCACGCGACATCCGGGAGCTTGTCCTCCTCGGTCAGCTGCACATCATCATTGAGCACGATCGTGCCGCCTTCCTTGACGGCGGCAGACGCCGCAGACCAGCTCTGATAATTCGTCCCGTCCACCACGAAGGCGTTTTCCTTGACGCCCTTGGCGAACGTCAGATCCTTGCGAACGATGCCGGACCATTTGCCGTCCTTTTTCGCCGCCGCGCGGATGTACAACGTTCCGCCTGCAATGTCCCCGATGGACACCGAGAGCGGATTTTCGTACTTTATGCCGGTTTTGGTCGGGTCGGAAACGGTGGAACCGGTCAAGGTATTGCTATTATCCACGGTATAGTAGATCTCCGTGCCGTTGGTCGGGCAGTCAAGCGTTACCGTTACCTTATCCGCATTCGCGTAGGTGTTTTTCTCCGGCGAGACGGTGAGCATCGGCTTGGAAGCCGTCAGCGCCTTATTCAGTGCCGCCTGCACTGCTGAGAGGACAGCTCGGCTCTCTTGCTCGTGCCCCTCAATTGGCTTAACGCCTTCGGTGGTCTGCGCGAGATAAATGCGGCTGAACAGCTCGGGCAAGAAGTCCGCGTACTGTTCACTGTGTGCAGAATCCAGCTTCAGCGAAGTGATGTAGTTATAGTTGTCATCATTCGGGCTTTCGGTCACGATGGTAGCCGTAATGCCGTCTGCTTCGGCGGAAACGCCGCTGTATGTTGCGGTATACGCCGCGTTGCTCAGCGGATTGGCGAATACATAGAACTGCCGAACCACATCCGAGTGAGTGCCGTCCTTGGCAAAGGCGGCGGCGCGGACTTCGATGACCTGGCCGCTCGGATGGTTTGTTGGGTCGGCGGACAGGCGGACACCGATATCACCAGACCTGCCGATGGAAGCCGCTTTGGTGCTGTCGGCAGTCGGGTCAGTACCGTCGAGTGTGTAGCGGATGGTGGTATCATCGTCTGCGTTCATGGCAACGTCGATATACTTATAAGAAGCATTCGGTACGCAGGTCTGCTCTGTGAGGGTTGGTGCGAGCACAGTAGATTCGCTTTTGCTGACCGGCGCGGAGCGCAGTGCCGCGATTGCCGCATAGCGAACGGCATTTGCCCAGACGGTAGCACCGGAAACAGCGTCGATTTCTTCCGTGGTGTGCTCTGGATCGCCGGGAACGATGTGCATATCCAGCAGATCGTAGAGCGTTTTGCCGCGCAGGATAGCGGGCATACCGTAGTCGCTATTCATTATGCCGTAACCGGACCAGAACGCATGGTCGGAAGCATCGTCAATGCTGCCCTCGGTGCCGTTGTCCTGCACGCGGGTGATCTTGCCGTTGGTAGTTGTTACGCGCACACTGACCTGATACGGTCCGCCGGACACACCGTCGTCCGTCACTGTGCCGATGTAGGTGCGCGTGCCGGAGGTCAGACTGGGGATCGCGACAAACTGCACGGTCTTTTCGGTGACATCGGAAGCCTTGCCGTCCTTGACGGCGATGGCCTTGACGGTAACGGTGCTGTCTGCGTTGATGTTCGGCTGAATGGTCAGCGTTGTGCCTTCAAGGGTTTTTGCAGTGTTCCCGTCTACGCTCGGAGTGCTGTCGTCGGTGGTATACCGGACGATACAGCCATCCCCGGCCGAAACATGAAGTTCCGCCGGGGATGTTGCTGCATACAGCAGCTGCGTCCGAGCGTCTGCCGCTTTCAGGGCTGGCGCAGAGGGCGACTGCTCACTTTCCTATTTCGAAAGAGCGTTCTTGACGGCTTCCTTTACAGCGTTCATAGAAACCGTTGCACCGGAAGTGGCATCGACACTATCTACAGTGTCTTTCGTTACACCAACAAAACGGTCGAAATGTCCGAGTGCGATGTTCCAGAAATAGCTGTTGGAATCTGGGGCGGTGCCATTATCAACGACAGAAACTACCTTGCCGTCAGAATCAAAGGTGACGGTAACTTTGGCAATATAACCAAACGATACGGCTGCTTCGCCGTTAGCCGTCTTATTAGTAGTAGACTTGCGCTCATTCTCCACGGCGGCAATATAACCCGGCACTTCCTGAATCAGTCCATCAGCAGCTGCCTTGGTGGCATCCTTATCGGCAAGCAGTGTTACAATCTCATCATAATGAGCCTTCAAAGTGGTTTCCGCCGGAGTGAGATTGTTAGAATCCTTTGCAGCATCCAGCAGCACCTTGGCCTGATTGCGCAGCTTCTCCAACTGCGTTTTCTGTTCAGCAGTCATCGACTCTACGGCCTTGGGCAGATTGTCTGCGGTGACAGTCACTTCATAGGTAGTATCGCTGTAACCCAGCGCGTAAACGGTAAGGGTCCACTTGCCCGTGCCGTCCGTGCCCTCCGGCAGCTTGAAGCGCAGAGAATCCGTCAGACCCAGCTGGATACCCATGGTCTTGTGCATCCAGTTGTCAGCTGCGAACTTCGTGCCGTAGGTCGCGAGCGGGGTGGTATTGCTTTCATCAGTGCCGTAATACTTCCAGACAACGGTCTGCATATGGCTGCCGAGGTCGCCATAATACTTGGTGTTATCCTTCGTGTTATCCAGATCAACACGCAGCATTTCGCCGAAATTGCCGGAGTATTCCTTGACTGCGGCTGCAATACCGGCATCCGCAGTTTTCTGAGACTGTCCCTGAATACCGGAACCGGTGCCGGTCTGGCGCTTGCCAAAGGTATAGCCGTTTTTGCCCTTGGTAACAGCCTTCAGGCCATTGGTATTTGCATCAACAGCAGCAACCAAATCAGTATAAGCAGACAGGTTGTTTTCGCTGTAACCGCCCTGCATGGTTTCGCCGTTCCTGGTAACAGTGTACTTGGTGCAGAAGTCAGCAAAATCAGAAGCGCTGACCTTTACCGGAACATACTTGATGCCGGTGATGTTGTAGCTGGTAATGCCGATCTCAGTCTTATTATAGGTATTTCCGTCGGCATCGATAAAAGTATTGCCTTTACCCTCATCCGGCCAGCTGACCGGATGATAATCTCTGTCTGCGGTATGGATAACTACATCCTGCTGGAAGCTACCGCGGTGCAGACCGTGGTTCTGGGTCGCACGGGAAACCGCATCAAATGCGCCCTTGTCGTGCTCTTCGGTAACACTGCCATCTTTATTGCTGGTAGTGCGGTCAGCAACATCCGAAGAAGCAGTCCAGTTATTACCACTCAGGTAAACACCCTCGCTCTGCCAGTATTCATCATACGGAACAGAAGCGTAAGCGTAAACATTCAGCTTGATCTGAGCGGTAATATCGGCATATTTGCCGCTGTCATCATGGATTACCAGCTGATAGGTACCGCTCGGAATATCGGAAGCGCTCTCGTCCCAAGTAATCTTACCGTCTGCATAGGTAAAGAAGTTGGACGCCTCGCCGTTCACCGTAAAGCTGTAAGCTGCGGTGAAATCGCTCGGCAAATCATTGGAAAGTGTTACAGTAGTTTCGCCAGCAGCAAAATCTGCTTCCGTAACCGTAGCAGTTGCCGCCTGTTGCGGAATATACTGCTCCTGCGCCAGATTGAGCTTGATTACGCCGTCGTCGGTGTAGTAGGTGACTGCGCTGATGGTCTTGCCTACGAGGGCGGAGTCAGCCTCGAAGCCAAGCTCGATCGCATGCCAGATTTCGGCTACGTGACGCAGGCCGTAACTGTTGCCGTCCGTATCGGTCACGACAACGGCGTAAACCTTCTGACCCTTCGTGATTTTATCGCTTTCGACCTTAATTTCGTAGTCGGTGTGATGGCCGGAGGTCTTGAATTTGGCAATGGTTGCAGTACCCTCGGACGCCGCGCCGGTCGCCTTGCCGAACGTCCACTTGCCGTCCGAAAGCGTTGCTTCCTTGTAGAAAGACGGCGTGCTGCTCAAGTAGTAATACGAGTGGCTTTCGGACTCAAACAGCGCGTTCTGTCCCTTGTATTCGGTCGTGGAAGTCTTACCTTTGAGCGTTGTGGTAATGCTTACCGAGCTGCTGTCCGTGACCTGAGTCAGACCGGAAAGGTCGCTCGTCTTGACGCGAACCGGATAAATCACGCCGGTAATGTCCGAACCATCGGCATTTACGTGGTACGAACCTGCCGCGAGACCGGAACGGGTCTTATTCATGGTCGCGGAAGAAACTGCGTCAACCGCAGGTGCATTTTCGTTCAGCTCCGCCTTGTAGAACTCGTCATACGGGATATTCATCAGCACATAGCTGTAATCGCTGCGGGACGAGCTGCTGCCGCCCGACGAGCCGCCGCTCGAAGTCGAAGCAGTACCGACGGTTTCAGTCTTGCCGGATTCTACAGCCTTATCGCCCGCCTTGACACCGGAAACGCCGCTGCCGGCTGTTACCTTGGTACCCTTGCTGGTGACGGTGACATTGTTCGCGTTGGCCTGTACGTTCGTTACCTTGCCGTCGCCCGTTACCTTGGAGCCTGCCGCAGATACGGTGACAGTGCCGACGGATGCGTTCTTTTCGACGGT
>ERZ1106954.2295-NODE-2295-length-13347-cov-17.172284_pt1 | contig 13347 bp, 29 predicted proteins | sample MGYA00403678_ERZ1106954 | MGnify/ENA primary metagenome ERZ1106954 (study PRJEB35170, sample SAMEA104062445) | human gut metagenome | biome: human gut; feature: human-associated habitat; material: faeces | place: Denmark | collected 2012-08-20 ... | reverse complement strand
CCTCCATATTGTCGTTCTTAATCTTCCCGGCGGTGCCCTGATAGTCCACATTGTATGGGGGGTCTGTGAGCAGCAAATCCATTTGTGCCCCCCCCACAAGCTTCTGTACGTCTGCCAAAGACGTGCTGTCTCCGCACATAAGGCGATGGTCTCCAAGCTGGTACACATCGCCAAGTTTGCTCTTCGGCTCTGCCGGTAAAACAGGATCGTAGTTGTCCTCTACCACTGACATGTCGAGTTCATCACGCAGACCCCAATCAAAGTCAAAAGCAGACAGGTCAAGCCCCGGCAGCTCATCAGCCAGCAGGTCAAAGTCCCAATCGCTCTCGTTGCTCTTGTTATCCACATCCGCAAGCCGCCGTTTTGTGATTTCCATGCTTTCCTCCTGTTTTGCTACCAGCCCCCACCCCTTGTCCTTACATAGCAGACTTTACCCGCCCCGAAGGGCATACACTTACTGGCTCAGGCTCGCCCGGTGTTGTCGCCGATTTGGCCTGATTTAATCGCTCACCCCATGCTCACGCGAACCATTATTGCCGCACTTTCAGGCGGGCTTTGCCCATTGCCAAAGGCAGCGGCTCTCCTCTTTTGTTGCAGATGGTGAGGATTTGCACCTCACATAGCCTAACAGTGTCGGCCTCCACCGCTTTGCTGGGCGGCACCCGAACTGTCGTTTGTAGCGTCTACCTATTCCGCCACATCTGCATATGTCCCCGCTGGGCCACATCGTTGAGAGGTGCGCGGGGTCCTGTGCCGCATGAGAGGTGCGACCTCTCGGCCCTGATCGTGCGTGCGTGCGGCATATCGCGGGGGCGGTGTGAAAAGATGAAAAGCACCGCGCCCCGCTATGGCGCAGGAGGTAAGCGCCATAAATGAGAGAACCGCAAAGGCTTTTACACCTCTGCGATTCTATTATCTCATAAGCAAATGGCTTTTTAAGGCCAACTTTTAATCATCGAGCAACCCGTAGTTCCGTGCGACGCACTTGATAAAATCGGTATGCCATCGTCTCGCCGTCCGGTCGGAACAGTTAACCGCCATTGCCGCCCCTTCGAGCGTGTGGGTCTTATCCCAGAACACGAGGCGGATAAATTTCAAACGCTCTTCGCCGTCTTGCATTGACTTTGTTTCGCTCACCGCTTTCCGCACAGCGTTGTTTTCTAACAAAGACACTCCATGCAACTCCTGCTCTCGGTCGGGGGCATAGCGGCGGATAATGGCTTTTACATAGCCCCACCAACTGTAACGCGGCTTACTCATGACGCCCCAGCTTTCTCTTGACCCACGCCCATAGGTTGCGCCACGGGTGGGCTTCTGCGTAATTGGCGCGCTGCTCAGCATTGCTCCATTTCTGGTGCATATAATCGCGTTCTTCTTCAACATGCCGGCAGCCAACCGTCACTCTCGATACTTCTGCATTCGCCCGCCCAAGTGCTGCCTCGGCGTATCTTGCCTTCTCGCGCAGAATATCATTGTCCGCTTTCAGGTTCGCGATCTCGTTTGCCTTGTTGATGGCCTCGCCGTTCATTTGGCTGATCTGCTCAATCAGATCGGCGTTCTTTCGCTGCATCGCCGCCTTTAAGTTTGCATACTCGGCAAGCAGATCGTTCTTCGCGTCAATGCAGTTTTTCAGCTCGACGACTTCCTTTTCAAGCGCCGCAGACTTCTCCTGCGCGTCTTCCACCATCTTCGCCATCTGGTCTTTGGTGTACTTCTTCACATTGATGCTCATAATTTGGCTCCTTTCATTCGTAGCTGTTCTTCCCGCCCCCGGTCGCTCACGATGCTCACGACCTTCACGTCGCCGTAGCACTCAATGTCCATGGCGATGCGCTCCTTGATGCCCTGCGCGTCAGCGGCGGGGACGTTGGCTTTAATCGTGATTGTCAGCATTTGCGCCCTCCTTTCCGTCCATCTTCGCGCCGCACGCAGGACGGTAGTTGGTAAATTTAGCGATCAGGTTATATCCCCGTTTGCACTCTGGGCAGATAATAATTCCACTCTCATCTTCAATCCACTGTGCGTGCACCACTGGCGCAACGTCAGCGGCGGGGGCATCCTCGATCATGTCGATTGCGTCACCGGTGCCGCACGCACGGCATCTTACTCCGTTGTAGCTATTGCATCCTATGCAATAAACTTCTTTGATGCGCTTAATTGTCGCCTCGCGGCTTATGAATTCAGCCATTGTCAGCCCTCCTGTTCCATGTTTCGATTGCTAATAGATGATTCAGGTACCAATGTGTTCTCGGTTCGATTGGACAGTCTCTATTTGGGCAGCATGCCCGAAAGCAGTGACCGTTTCTCTGCATAACGCCCTTGGCTCCGCAAAACGGGCAGGATTTTAACTCAAACATTCTTCATCTCCTCCACATAGCACCAGCTCTGCGGCGGGCGCTTATCGCAATCGCAACATTCCCCGCACCCGAAGGCGCTTGGCTCACGATTGCAAAGCCGTTCTGCCCAAAACTCAAACAGGCACTTCGGCGCGTCGTAGATGCGCAGGTCGGTAATGTGCCAGCCGTAACCGACATTTTCGCCGAGGTAGTTTCTGAACTCTTCTGAGGTTAAACAAGTATCTTTGAGCCGATTGTCGAGCTGCTTCCCGCTATCGTCCCAAAATCCGCAGATGTTCACACGGGTAATTGCGTCGCAGGTAAACTCCCCGATGACCTTGCCGTGCTGCTTTTTCTGAGCACTCGGCACAACGCCGCACCGTGTGCAATAGATGTAGCACTTAAACGGCGTTTCCAGCTTTGGCCGCGTCTTGCGCACCTCAATGGTCTTTTCGCCGCTGGCGATCTTCTCCACCCACTTCGGGCGGATGCTCAGCATAACAGCTTTACTCATCCTTCATCACCTCCATCTGCACTCGTCACAGGCGCCCTCGTGTGCTTGTTTGTACTTCCCGCAGTATTGGCATAGTTCGTTGATAAGCGCCTTGCGATCTGACGCCAGATCCTCTATCAAGTCAGCGGCTTCCGCCAGGTCGTCGCACAGGGTAATGGGCGTTTCCCACTGGTTCCCCTCCGCCCATTCTGCGTGCTCACGCAGCGCATTCACGAGGTTTGTATCTCTCATAATTCCTCCCTTATGTCTCCGCCCCATTGCTCCGCCATAGCTTTGGCGATGCCAGGGAAGGTTTTGCTTCTTGCTTTTGCCGTACGCGGGTCATTCCATCGCATAATCTTACCAGTCTCGTCTTTTGCATAGTTTGCGCTTGCCCCCACACTGTATCCACCTGGCAAAATATCTCCTGCATCTACAATGTTTGTCGGTCGCAAAGCGGGTAAGCCTTTTAGCCATAGGCAAGTCTTTTTTCTTGCGTGGTGCCCGAATTCATACGGCTGGATAATACAGTCAGGCTTACGATAGTGTGTAGACATATATCCGACCGGATTTTCTACCGCGATTTTACAAACGTTGGCATTTACAAAGGCCATGAAAAACGCCGCAGCTTCTTCCCGCAACTGCACCCGTCCGACCGCCTTTTCGCCATATCTTTCTGTGTTAAACCAGCGATTCCCTGTAACGGTTAGGTAAGTGCACGGCGGGTGCGCGATCAGCAGATCCCACATGCCGACGTCATGCGTCTCCCCGTCCATGGTAGTCACTTGCCCTCCATCGATAGCTTTGAGCGCATCGCCCAGAATATGCCACTCAGGGTGTCCGCCGGACGGCTCCTGAATGTCACAGGAATATGCCTCATGCCCCAATGCCCGGAATGCCTTGCAGACTTCTTGCGATTCCTCGCAGGCAACTAAAACCTTCATCTCAATACCTCACTCCGATATAATCCAGAACCCGACCGTATCCGAGCCCCTTTTCATTGGGCTTCCATAGCCCATCCGTGTCCCATTCCCCGCCGCCGATGCAAAAGTCGTAATGCTTCGGGTGCGTGTGCTTCATGCGCTCAAACCGGTTTTCTCCCTTTTCGAGATGAGCACCGAACGCGCAGAACATGCAGCCCGTGCGCTGGCAGCCCGTGCAATGCAGCGGCTTTTCGATGAGCGTTGACGGATAATCATTTTCCCCGTCGCTCGCCACGATGTCGCCGTATACACTGCAATACGGGATGTTTTCGCCCTTTAGGAACGCAAGCACGTCCTGATCTGTCCAGAAGCTCATTGGCTTACTCATGGGGCGCTTGCCGTCAAAGGCGTTGCAGCCCGTGCGCTTCCACTCTTTTTCTCGCTGCTGGCTCTCGCTCGCCATCATCGCGGTAAACGGCACACATCCGCTCGTAGCTTCGTATCGCTTGGCGGGGGCTTTTTTCATCACGTCGCAGCATTGCTCGCTAATGCGGAACGGCGCATCCTTGAGATAATGCCACTTGTCCGCCAGTTTCATCGTCGAACAGTAAACGCCCTCCCGGTTGTATCCGGTCAGATACAGATTGACCGTTGCATCGTTTTGCCCGTGCGCGTTTTGCAAATCGCGGATAAAGCGCGCCTGTTTTTTGCCGATGACGGGATAACCGTACTTTGTCAACACCTGCCGGATATTCATCTTCGGCCTCAGCCGCACAAGCTGCACGTCGATCCGTGTGAACTGCCTTTGCAGCCACGCCACATAATCGTTGGCAAAGTGCTGGATTTCTGGATACTCAAGCCCCGTGTTGACAAATACCAGCGTCAGCTCCCACGGCGGCACCCTGAAGCTCGACAGGTAACGCGCCGCCAAGTATGCCAGTACCGTGCTATCCTTACCACCGGAAAATGACACATAGCACTTTCCATTCCATGCGGTGTACCACTGGTCGAGCTTTTCGTAAGTTAGGATTTCTTTGTCTTCCAAATCGAGGGCTAAAAGCTGTTTCGCCGCCTCTTTCGGAATTGGCTGATTCCCATACCCGTTCATGTCAATTTCTCCGGCCGCATCAGCGGCTTGAATACTGTCTGCACGCCCTGCATCTGCGGCGTCAGCCACACGCACCACATGACATCCATGAGCGGGCTCGCGCCCTTTTTGCCGTTCCGTTCCTTGAAGAGGAAGTCCGGCCGCCACGTCAGCGGCAGCACGTAGCTCGGCGGAATCTCGCGGAAGAGCTGTGCTCGCTTCGCCGCGTGCCAATACTGTGCCTTGAGCAGCATCGCAAACGGCTTGCCGATCTCCGCCGCGTGGCGGATAAACTCGTCCGCCAGCGAAAACGGCGGATTCGTGATAATCCAATCAGCCGCAGGCGCGTTTCCCGGCTGTCGAGCGGTCAGGAAGTCTATCCCGTCGCGGATATCCGTGCCGTAGACAGCCATCCCGCAGTTCGCCAGCGCTCGCACCATGTCTCCTTCCCCACGGGCCGGTTCCCATACGACCGTTTCTCCTGGCAGCTTGAGAAAGCGCATCAGCGCCACCGTCACCTCCGGCGGCGTCGGGTACAGGTCGGCCGCCTTGCGCGCCTTTGCCCCGTTCCCGCCCATGATCTGGCTCGCCTGAATACTATTCATCGCGCACCTCCTGCAAAAAGGCTCCCCTGCGAGGCATATTCATCAAAGCGCTTTTCCTGCACCTCGAAGTAGTACTTGTCGATTTCATACCCCACAAAGTCGAGCCCAAGCTCCAACGCGGCGATACGGCTGCTTCCGCTGCCGAGGGGTGTATCGAGTATCTTGTCTCCGGGCTTGGCGTACTTCTGCAGCAACCACACGTAAAGCGCCACAGGCTTCTGCGTCGGATGGATGCGCTGCTCGTTCAGCGCCTTATTCCCTTGCTGGATAAACCCCTCTGCGATGCTTTTGCCCTGCATCATGCCATTCCACATGTAGCGGAAAAGCCGCACGCTGTCATGGCAATTTGTAGCTGCGATCTCGCAATCGCTAAAAGGGCTGCCCTCGTTGCACTTGTCCCAAACAATGCGTCCCGGCGCAAAGTGATAGTCAAAATAGTTGCAGCCCCAAACGATATAGCGCTTTGCGACACGTTCCAACTCATCGAAATATTCACGTGTCGGAATATCCCACTTCGGCGATATGGGGTAGTCGCGGTGCACTCCAATTTTGCTGACCTTGCGGCCATAATATCCGCGCCGCTCCGGCCCGCTGAAATACGGCGGATCGACCACAGCGAGGTCAAAAGCCTTGTCCGGCAAATTCTTCATTGCCTTCAGGCAATCGATATTTTCAGCAATGTTCATGCGCGCGTCTCCCCGTAGATCAGGGCGTCAAGCGACACGTCCAGCGCTTCGGCGATGTACAGATACGTCGGCATTTTCGCATACCACAGTCCGGTTTCGAGGTTATGTATCGTGGTCAGCCCGACGCCCGCCTTGTCGGCAAGCTGCTGTAATGTCATTCCGCGTATCGTACGCCATGCCAAAATACGCTTGCCGATTTCCTGCTCAGTCGGAACGCCCTTCGGTGCTCCGCTCTCGAGCAGTAACGAGCTTACGGGTACACCAAACACCCTCTCCAATCTCCCAAGCGAGTCTAACCTCGGGTAACACCGTCCCGTTTCCCACGAAGCGACGGTGCTTTGCGGCGCGTCAATATCCGCCGCAAAGGACAACTGTGACAGCCCTTTCTTCTTGCGCAAATCGCGGATGCGATGGCCTAACTCCATTTCTGTGATCATCTTTTCTTGCTCCCTCATTTCAGTCGCTGATAGCGCCGCGTCTTGAACTGGCGCACTCCCAAATAATCGTCTTTTGCCTGCGTCTGCCGCTTCTCTTCGGCCTTCGCCGCCCGGACCTTCGCAATATCCTCCGCATAATACGGGCAATGGTCCTGGCAGCCGGGATAGCGCACGGGTGGCAGGCAGAAGTGGCAGTGCTCAAAGCTCATGGTTGACCTCTACGCTGCTGATCGTCACCGCCGTAAACGGCTCACCGTCCGTGTAAACCTTCCTCCCGCAAACACTAAACACGGCAGAATCGTCCTTGTAGGCGTAACCGTTAAGCGCGTCCAAAACCGCCTTGATGATGTTATCAATATCGCCACGCTTGAGGTACGGGGTTAAATGTAGCTTTTGCCTTTTGCTCTTCGCCGTGCCGGATGGGATGGAGTAATAAGCATTGACCATCACGTCAAGAGCTTCTCCATCCTCAAACGGCTTTTCCCCGCACTTGAGCCATGCCGCGCGAATTTCTCTCTCGAAAATCTGCGTGCCTTTTGGGGTGTATGTCCCATGCCCCGTAACACGCGGTCTGCCCTTCGGCACGGGTCTTCCATCCACGGTAAATAAAACTACTCGCTCCATGCGTCACCCTCCCATTTCGGCGGCAGCCGCTTCCCACGTCAGCCCGTGTTCTCTCGCATAACGCGATACACTCGGCATGAATTCCTCCTGTTCGGCTATCCTCTCGATGTATGGCTTCATCCACGCTACCGAGACGCGCGGGGAAACTGCGCCCCTGATTTTTGCCAGCACTTGGCCGACTTTCGGGGGAAATCCCTTCGCATCCTCGGCAATCAGCGCATTCACCGCGTCCATCGCCTCGGCAGGGTCTTCACTGCCCAGCATGTCCGACCAGAGGGAAACCAGCTCTTCGGCTTCTGCGCGGGTCATCTTGGCATAGGCCTGCGGATAAGCCTGTTTTAACCGCCCTAAAAGGCCAAGTACGTCAGCTCTTTCCACGGTTCTTTTCCTCCTCCAACATCTCGGCGAATACATCGCCGCCGACAAACGGCCTATTCTGCGGTGCTTTGCCGCCCTTGTTCTGCTCTTCGGCGAGCCAATTAGTAATGAAACGCTTAACCCCCCCGCGCGTCTTTCGCTTGGTAGGGTTTGCATCGCACCACCCCGCCATGTGTCTGAGCTGTTGTAGAACGTCAACGTTCGGATAGAGCTGCGACCATTTGGCCCTGTCGTTCTCCGACACGTCGAAAAAAGTCCCGTCATTCAGCGGCAAAGAAATCACCGGCGGCGCGTCAGCCGCTTGCGGCTCAGCGCAATATTCTCCCTTGCTATCGTTAGATAGCTGGATATCGGTTTCGGTATTGGTATCGGTATTGGTTTCGGTATTGCCATTTTTGCCATTGGCAGGCATGGCTTTGCTATTTTTGCCATTAGCAAAAATGCGTTTGCCATTTTGCCATCTTGCGGCAGCCCCAGCCTTGCCAGCTTTGCTCCTCGTTGTAGCAATATCGTCATAGCTTGCCTTAAAGCGGTTTTCCTGCGCCATCATGCGTTTGACAAAGAATCTCTCATTGCCACAAAGCGCTATCTGCTCTCCCGTCATGCTGTAAACCAGCAATGCCCGCGTTAGCCGACCGAACTCTGCATCGTTGAGCGCATCCATCTCCTCTAAATAGTCATAGGGGAGTGCTGCATAGTTTCTTGCCATGCCTCCACCGCCTTAAAACGGTAGATCGCCGTCGTCCTCACTGATCACCGCAAAGTCGCCTGCGGCGCTCTCTACGGTGAAATGCGGCTCGGTAGCATCGTTGCGCTTGCTGTCGCCGAAATAGATATTGTCGGAAATAATCTCGGCGTTGCGGCGGTTGTTGCCATCCTTGTCCGTCCAGTCGCGAACGGTGAGCTTTCCCTCGACCACGACCATGCGGCCCTTGCTCAAATACTGGCAAGCAAACTCTGCCTGCTGCCGCCACGCCACCACATCGAGGAAATAGGTTTTCTTTTCGCCGGTTGCCTTACTCTTGAAATCGTCATCGACGGCAACGGTGAAGCTCGTGACCGCCGTACCGTCCTGCGTGCGGCGCAGTTCCAGATCGCGCGTAATGCGCCCCATGATGCAAATTCTGTTCAGCATGATTCTTCCTCCAAATAGTTTTTCTTAAATACCGACATGAACGTGTCATGGCCATAAAGTTCTTCGAAACGCTTCTGACACTCGCGTTTCAGCCGCATATCCAGTTCGTGACCGTCTTTCCCGTGCACGCCGTAGTCAGCCATATTGTGCCAGTCAGCACGCAACCACACCCAGCAGCCCCAAATATCGGACAGCTGACGGCGACCGCCGCCGTAAATGTGATGCCGTGCAAGGTTTGTCGAGAATCCTGAGATATAACATTCTCTCTTGTCCTGCATGATGCTTTTAGTCATCTGCCCCATTCCTCCTTTAGTGCGTCAAGCTGTTGCGGGGTCAATGTCTCAATGCCCAGCTCCTTGCAGTCCTGCACGATGTTGTCAATCAGGCGTGACATTTGCTTTGTGTCAAAGGTGGACGAGCCGTAATACAAGACCACGTTCTTGCAGCCGTCAATTTTGCTGTCCATCACTTCCGTCTGCCATCCGATACCATTCTTGTTCCAGCCGTCGCATAGCTTCTGCACGGCTTTCTCGCGCACGCAGACTGTTTCTGTGTTGCCGCCAACGTCCCTGACTTCTCGGCGGTAAATCTCACTCTTGGGCGTTCCTGTGGCTTCTGCAAGCTTGTCCAGCAACACCCATGAGTAAGCATTGGCATCGAGGCTCCGTTTCTCACGGTGCTTTTTGACGGTCACGTCAACGTCTACCTCGTGCAGCTCGTCATACAGTGTGCCGACGTTCTCCCGCGTAGCGATGGTGAGTAAATACCTACCATCGCGCGCAAGGGATAAATCATGAAGCCGGGCTTTCATTCGCTTTTCTCCTCGCCATCATGCACGACCAACAGAGCGGCGCTTTATAGGTATTTATCGCGTTCTCCGCAATCTCGGCAACGGAATATAACTTGCCGCCGTGCGTCACCGGGTAGATAGGCATTCCGCAGTCCTTGCAAGTATTTTTCTTGACCTCTCGCTTGTACTGCGCGTTAAATGCGGCCATCTCTTCCTTGGTCGGTTTCTTATCCTGCTTGGGCGCGTTTTCTGCTTTCACATCGTTTTGGGTTCTGGTGTCATCAACTGGGTCGCGGAATGTATCGCTTTCTGCTTCGCTATAAATGCCGGAATACGCCAGCTTTGAGAGTTTCAAAACAACGCGGTCAAACATTCGCTTAAATGCCATCGCATAAGGGTAATCGTTCTTGCAGTTTTTCTGCGTGACTTCGCCCACCTCATATAACCCCTGATCTTTATCGCAATAGGTAAAAACCAGCGCGCCGCCGTATCCGCACTTATCTTCGGTAACGGACATCGGATTAAACGGCTTTTCCAATTTGTCGTTGATTTTCAAGCAGCCGTTGTGAGAGATAATCAGACCTGTATAACCCATCTTGCCGCTTTTCGTCTCGTTCATCAGAATCCAAAAATCTGCGGGGGAAAGTCCATACTTCCCGCTTTCGATGATCTCACAAGCCTTTTTCTTGCTCTCTTTGTACTTGTCGGATTGCCAAACTGGGATTTTCTTCCCCTGCTTTTGGCTGTATTCCTCTACGTTCTCGCCAAAGTTGTACTCCATCACTTCACCCCCATGCTCATGCCCTGCACGAGCGTTGCACCGTCGATTTCGGCGCCGCTTTTCAGCAACGGGGCAAGGTCAGTCTTGCTCACCGTGGGGGCGTTGTAAGTAACCTCGCCGTCGTGACCGTTGGCGAGCATCCACGCCACCACCGCGCCCATGTCGGAGACCTCCACACTGGTGGTTTTGCGATAACTGATGGAGCATCGGGGAGTGGAAAACTTCTCGCCGTTCAGCACAGAATCGAGATATTTTTTCTTGCTCTCTGCCGCGCGCTCTAAAGCCTGTCTGCGCGCCGCAAGGGTCTTCTCTTCTTCGCGGATCGCCTTTGCTTCGGCAACGTCGTTTTTAATCCAAAGCGCGATGTTCTCGATCTTCTGTTCTCTTGCCATGTTCAGCTCCAAGAGCTTTTCAACGTCAAGGATTTCGCCAGTCTCGGCATCTACACATTCCGCAAGCGCGGAATCAATCTGATAAAGATTCATCTTTTACCTCCGTAATATTGTCTGTGCCACAATAAGGGCACACGGTTTGAGTGGTAATCGTCCAGTTCTCATCGTTCAGATTTTCGCGGTATGCATAAAGAGCTGGCTCTCGGAAATCAGCACCGCACGATTCGCAGTGCATCATTCCCCCACCTCCAAATACGCCATTGCGCTCTGCACGCCGAAGATGCGCGCCGCCTGATGGTCGTTGAAAAACACGTCGATGTGGTTGCCGTTTACGCCGCCACCGCAGTCCTCCGAGATGTAGCTGTGCTGCGTGCCGTCCGGCCAGATCAGCAGCACGCGCGTTCCATAAGGGATCACCTTCGGATCGACCGCGATCGTGCGTCCCTCGGTCGCCAGCGTGCCGGTCGCGGTGTAGCCGTTTGCCCACTTGCCGCAACAGCAGCGTCCGGGGCAATAGGCCGTGAGCGTAAACTCGCCAAGAAACACGTCGTTGCACACCGCGCTTTCGGTCGCGGGAATGTCCCACGCGGGATCATACTCCTCTACGATGGGGGATTCTTCCGGTTCCGCATCGACCGCCTGTGCGCTGGTGGCAAGGATTGAGATCACGATCAAAAGGATCGTCGCGCCCAGACACGCCGCCGCAAACAGCGCCGATTCATCGGCCTTGCGCTGCTCTCTCGTGCGCTTGTCGTGCCGTCTCATCGTCTGCACCCCCTGTCGATAAACGGCAGCAGATTATACAGCACCTTGCACACCGCGCACGCGCCGATGACGGCGAGGCCCGTCGCAAAGTCGCAGCCGTTGAGCGCAATCAACGCAGCGGCGATGCCACCGAAAAACAGCGTGTCAGCCATGCTTTTCTCCCTTCTTCTCGTTCGGCACAAGGCCGACAAACTCAAGGCCGCGACCGCGCGCGTAAATCTCGCCCATGATCGTCCCCAGCTTTACAGGGTCAGGGGGCGTGACCCAGATAATCTTGTATTCAGGCTTTTTTCTCATTGCCTTTTCCTTTCTTCCGTGCTACAATAAGCACGGACACAATATCTTGTGATGAGATTTGTCCCACCCGCCCCGCTCGATGCTGCAACATTGGGCGGGGCATTTTTTTACTTTTCATCGGGCTTCAAAAGCTCGTCCACCGTGCAGCCGTAGAGCGCGGCGACCTCCGGCAAGCGGCTTGCGCGGGGGCGCTGCTGTCCGGTCTCCCACATATATACCGCTGCGTCGGATACCTTCAACTTCTCGATCACCTGCTGGACGCTCAGGCCGGCAGCCAATCGAGCGCTGCGAAAGCTCATGATTTCACCTCCATTTCTTTATGCAAACTAAAAAACTTAGCGAAAGAGCAAGAAAAACTAAGTTTCCCTTGACGACTTGGCAAACTGTGATATTATAAAGGTGCCAACGATCATAATATTTTTTCGCAGTCCGCTAAATGTAAGGGGGCTTGGATTTTTGTTACCCTTTATGCTAACTAGTATAAGCTAGTAATACTAGTTTGTCAAGAAAAACTTAGAATTTTGCTAGTTAAAAATTAGCCAAACTAGGCGGTGATTTTTTGGATAGATCGCCAATTGTTACAAGAATAAATGCTTTGCTTGCTAAGAAAAACATTTCTAAAGCAGAGTTTTACGAAAAATGTAATCTAACTTCTGCATCGTATTCCAATTGGAACACAGGGAAAACGCGCCCCAAAATGAAAAATATAGAGAAAATTGCAAGATTTTTGGGCGTCACTTCTGAATATCTCCTTTATGGGGACGGAGAAGAAAAAGAAAGCGCCCCCGATCCGAAGACCAAGGGCGTAAGTCCTACCGTTCAAGAGCTGTTTGATTTTATCGACACGGCGACCGGCGCCGAGCTGAACGAGTTGTTGCGCTATGCGCAGTTTTTGATGAGCAAGCGATGAACGATTGGTTGAAGGACGGGTTTGAGACCTGCCATATCAGCGAGGAAGAGTCCGCAGCCGGGCAGCTCAAGAAATTAGAAGAAAAGCGCATCGATGAGCTTCGCCAATATGTTGCCTACCAACAGGCCGAGAATGACCGGAAGGAGAGACAGGCGGTCATTGATCGCCAAAAGCAGAGAAAGCACGACTTTGTCGTTGCCGGATTCTCCAGCGTCACAAGCGTTTTGCTTACCTTGTTTGTTGAGCATTTTCATAAAGTTCTCTCCTTTGTTCTTTCGATTTTCTCCTGATCTCGCGCGCAGCAAGTAACAATGCGTTTTGCTGCGCATCGCTCATAGTGAGAATTTTTTCTTTCAGCTTTTCTCTAATTATTGTATCACATTTCGCGTCGTTACACAACATCTTGCGTCCCTCCGTTTGGCTCTAAGGCTATTTTTTGCTCCTCTTCCGCGAGGATGCGCTCAATCAGCGCGAGCATTTCGTCTTTCTGCTTCGGCGTTAGGAGCAGATAAAGCGCCGCCGCCGCTTGCACCTGTGCGTCCATGCTTTGACCTCCTTTTCGGTATTCATACCTATTCCCACAACAGGCGTTTGCTGCACGGTGCTGTGCAACAATTAAGAAATATTGTGGAGCAGCGCGCAGCCGCAGGATCACTTTTTATTTTACTATATGTCGATTATTGCACTTTGTGCAGTCGAAAATATAAA
>ERZ1106954.2286-NODE-2286-length-13407-cov-5.078865_pt1 | contig 13407 bp, 7 predicted proteins | sample MGYA00403678_ERZ1106954 | MGnify/ENA primary metagenome ERZ1106954 (study PRJEB35170, sample SAMEA104062445) | human gut metagenome | biome: human gut; feature: human-associated habitat; material: faeces | place: Denmark | collected 2012-08-20 ... | reverse complement strand
TGAACGAAAAATAGATACAAAAGTCCGAAATATAGGACAGCAAAAGTGCTACAATGATCTCAGAAAAGGGGTTGATTGCAAAAGTGAAGGTAACATTTTAGGGGTAAAAAAGTGGTTATAGGGTGACGTTCACCTCTGCAATAAGCGGTATAATAGTTTCGGTCACATCCTGCGGAAAGCAGGGAAACATGAGTCGAATGACATTGTCGGATCGAATAGAAATCGAAGCAGGGATATATGCGAGAAAAAGCCTGAGTGAAATAGCCGAGCAAATCCACAAAAGCCGACGATATGTGTCGGAAGAATTGCGAAGGAACGCCACAAAGATCCCCGGTGAACATCCATTAGGAAAACGCTGCCGAAACGCCACAGGATGCAGACGAGGCGGTTTGTGCGGGAAGGAAAATTGCCACCAAATGTGCTACACCTGCAAAGAAGTGGACTGCCAGACAGTATGTAAGGCATACAATGACGATCCTTGCAAGGAGTTGCAGAAACCGCCCTACGTCTGCAATGTTTGCAGCAGACGCAGAAAATGCAAGTCCGACAGAGTATACTACACCGCACAGCAAGCAGATGCTGTGGCAAAGCGCCGGTACGCAGAGGCCAGAAACAAGCCACAGATGCAAAAGGAAGCGATGGCAGCTCTGGATGCTCTGGTAACACCGCTCATTAAGAAGGGGCAGCCCCTGACTCACATCTATGCGGAGCATGGAGAAGAGCTTCCGGTAAGCCAGCGAACACTGTACAACTACATCGATTCTGGGAGATTGAGTGTTGGAAATCTGGATCTTCGCCGCAAGGTCGGGTATCGTCCCAGAAAGAAGAAGCAGGCGCCAACAGAAGGATTCTTGAACCAGAAGTACCGACAGGACAGGACTTACGAAGACTTCTTCACCTACATGGCACGGCACCCCAAGGCAACCTATGTGGAAATGGACACAGTGAAGGGCTGCCGGGAACAGGGAAAACGAATGCTGACCCTGATTTTCGTAGAGCAAAACCTGATGCTGATTTTTCTAATGCGGGATGGTAAAGCAGAAACCGTAGTGGAACAATTTGACTGGTTGACAGCGGCACTGGGCTTGGACACCTTCCGGAAGTTGTTTCCGATAATCTTGACTGACAACGGCTCTGAGTTCAAGCACACCAGAGAAATGGAATTCACTGTGGACGGCCAGCGACGGACAAGGATTTACTACTGTGACCCACAGGCCTCCTGGCAGAAACCTCATGTAGAGAAGAACCACGAGTATATCCGCTATGTTCTCCCTCGCGGGAAGAGCTTCAGCCCCTACACGCAGGAAGATATCATTCTTTTGCTCAACCACATCAACAGCACCAGACGCAGCAAGCTGGGCGGCAAGACGCCGTTTGAGCTTGCGGACAGCGAGGAGTTCCTGAAGCTGAAGGAAGTGATGGGACTCAAGGCAATACCGGCAGATGAGGTGGATCTGACACCTCGACTGCTGAGAAAGAAGTAAGCAACAATAGCAAAGCAGGAAGTGACCGCACATAATCCGTTCTGGCGAGGTGACGTTCACTTCTGCAATGGAGGCCTTCATCTCGTCTGCTTTGCTATGCTTAAATACATGAAATCTGCCGTGAAAAGGGCGTAATCTGATGTCGAATTGCCCTCAAGGCGTAAGGACTTCCGCCATCCTTGAACTGCACCTTACAGAATTGATAATATCCGCCGCCATTACCCGCAGGCACAGTCTTTTCATAAAAATCTGTCCAAGGCGCGGATTCTTCCTCCGGTTCTTCGTCCTCGTCGTATTCTTCGGCTTCTTCCGGTTCTTCCGGCAGGCGGATCGCTGCCCAATATGGCTCAATCTCCTTGGCAAAGTCAATTCCCGGTGCGCTGTCATCGCGGAAATAGTTATAAAGACGGCTTGTATCGTCCAAAAGTTCCTGCAAATCATCGTCTTTCCCGACGCGGCGTTCCGGCGGCAGATTGTCGAGTAGATTTCTCCAGAACGAACCGAGACGCTTCTCGGAAATCTCACCGATTTCTGCAAACATAACCTGCTTCGCGCACAACGCCTGATACTGGATCGAGCTTTTTACTGTCCTCAATCGCGGCCCGTAGTTTATCTTTGACTTCTGCCTGCGTTCTACCAAGCACACAGCCGCTTTTGTACTTTCGAGCACGCTCCGGTTACTGGGGTCTTCAATCTAAAGTTTGTTGTATTTCTACAATAATTAGAGCAGCTTCTTGTGTATGATTGATAATTGCAATTTATATGTATTGCATGTATAATCGATTTAAGTTCAAACGATAAACTTTAATACACAATTTTTCCGTTTATATAATTTAATTACGGATAATAGTTTTTTTAAAAAACTTTTTATAGGGCGAGCCTTGTTTCACCGTATCCCAGTAAATTGCATGGTCAACCTAGAGCAGACGTTGTACAGGTATTCTGTTTGCAACACCTAGGGGTTGATTGAAGGAACGACAATCGCAACCAGTGGAAATATTCATGATATCAGCTTTTCTCTCCGTCACCCCCCTAGATTTTATTCTGTCGAAAGAGGGACTAGCTGTTTTTGTCAACATAAAGTGAGTTACTCTTAGAGTCCTGTTTTCCCAGACCTATTTTATCGCGTTATGGATGAATTATTCGGTGTTTTGCGCCAATAAACATTATACGAGGAGAGAGCGTAGTGATTCAGCAGGCTGGCCTTAATAATGAGAAGATTCAACAATCGAACAGATCATTAGTGTTAGACATGATTATTCGGCATTATTGTATTTCAAGAAAAGAACTTGTCGATATAACGGGGCTCAAGAAGCCAACTATAACTAATATTGTTAATGAGTTTCTTGGGTGTGGAATTGTGACTGAATGCGAGAAGCACAAGACGAATGGTGAGAGAAAAACAAAGGGACTTGTTCTCAGAGACGTTTCAGCAAAAATCATTTCAGCCCGATGGATGCGTTCATGTTTTAAAGTTAATTTATACAATTTGTCAGGCATTGTGATTGATGCAGAGGAGAGTAACATCTCAGCGGATGTGTCGATAGAGAGAACTACAGTACAAATTCTAGAAACACTAAATAAACTCATCGGCCGTCACAGTAAGGAGCATATTCTGGGGATGTGTATAGGGATTCCAGGGCCATATCTGCGAAATGCACATTCAACGAAGGCGATTGTTGTTGGATATGAAAATCTGCAACAGCTAGATATTCAGAAGTTCTTTGAAGACAATTTTGATTTTCCCGTTATCACCGAACACGACTCGCACCTTTCAGCTTTGGCTGAGTGGAGATATCTAAGCAAGGAGGAGCAGAGCAAATGCCGATGCTTTCTTGCATTACAGTCGATAGGAATAGGCATTGGCGCAGGTGTTATTTTGGATGGAAAAATCGTTGAGGGCGCATTTGGTATTGCCGGCGAAATTGGCCATATTGGGGTCAATTTTAATGGGATGAAAAATGTATACGGAGAAAGAGGAACTCTAGAGTATTATGCATCATCTGAAAGTGTAAGGCAATATGTGAGGGAGCGATTGAATGATTATCCTACTAGCAATCTTTCTGCACATAGTACCTATCAAGAAATTCTGCAGGCTTATTATGATAGAGATCCTCTTGCAACATGGGCTTTTGATCTCCTTGCATGGAGGCTCGCGTATGGGTTGCTCAGCACGTTTTTTATTCTGAATCCAAATAAGATTGTAATTGGCTCAGATTATCCTGCCTCGGAGGAGTTTGTTAATAAAATCAGGTTCGCCATCAAGACAATGGTACATTCTGAGATTTCAAGCAGAATGGATATTCGCTATTCAGAAATCGATGATGATACGACGTTACTTGGGGGATATTACTTTATTCTAGAAGATTTTAGTGAAAAAAAAATCTTGTATGAAATGATAAAGAAAGCCATCTGAGTTGGCACGGAATTTATTGGTTATACTATGCTCAGCATACAATATGACAATAGAAGCGCCTGGAGTTGTTTTGATTAAGGAAAAATTGCCAATTCATTGAGGTGGAAGCAGGTCATGCAATACAAAAAAGAAAGGGTGATGAAGTTTGAACCAAACTAGTATTCATGGTCCCTCCTGAAAAGGCTGCGACTATGCCCCAGAAGCACAATAAAACAGCATAAGCAAAAAACTTAATTCACTTCGAGCACCAGTTGATTCCAAAATATTCCACGTGAATCATCGACTAAATTATACAGTCGAAAGCACTCTCAAGTCACATAATCGTATAGGTGTTTTCGCAGAAAGGCAGATTATAAAATATGAAAAAATGCAAAAAAATGCTTGTGACTCTTCTAGTAATGATCATGGTAATCAATATTTGTGCTTGCAGCAGGTCGAGTACACAAGTATCAACGAGTAGCGACACTGTATTAAAGGAACCAACCAAAATTGTCTTCTTTACAGTTGCGGAAACTCTTGACGAAGATCAAATGAAAGCGCAGTTTAAAGAGTTCGAAGAATCAAACAATTGTGAAATTGAGATTGTTTTTACTTCTTCATCTGATTTTAAGCAGCAGTATACAACAATGGTAGCCAGCGGTGCACAAATTGATGTCATGGGTATCAATATTCAGGATATACGATATCTGTACGATACCGGTGCGGTGTTGCCTTTGAATGATTATATTGAGATTGATAAGTCGAAGTTTGTAGAGGGAGCACTAGATGCCGCTATATGGAATGATAACGTCTATGCAATCCCTTATGGCGCATTTTATACATCCATGGGGCTTTACTACAACGAGAGACTCTTCAATGAATTAGGATTTAACGTGCCTGCTACTTTTGAAGAATTCTATGACTTGGCTGACAAAGCACGTGAGGCAGGATACTATGCTTCAACCTTCCAGGCGGGCAATATGTACGATTTACCTGTTCTTTACATGTTATGTCTTGGCCAGCTTGTAGGCGGCGATGGGGTAGGCAATATTGAAAACATTTGCATGGGCAAGGCTAAATATACGGATGAGGTTAATGTAAGAGCAATGCAGGCACTTGCGGATCTGGCTGCCAATGGCGTATGGGATGACGGTTTCCTTGGAACTACGGAAGGTACTGCTGCAATGGCATTGTTCACTTCCGGCCAGGCGTTGACTTACATCACCGGTTCATGGAACCTTACTTCCATGAAGTCCGTTATGGGAGATGACCTAAAAGTCACTTATATGCCACTAATTGACAAAACCGCAACGCACTTTACAACTTGTGCAAAGAACTGCCCTAGTATCTGTATTTACTCTGGTGTTGAGGAGTCTAAGCGTCAACTTCTCGCAGATTTTTGCGAATACATTTCTGGTGCGTCTTATCAGCAAGAGATTCTCAATCTTCGCTGCAACGGAGACTTGAGCAACTCCTTTGATATTCCCGTGTATTTGAGCGTTGATGGAAACGACAATGAGATTCTTAACTATATAAAAGAGAATTTCTTACCTATTGGCCAAGATTTTCTTGATTGGTATTGGCCTCCTGAGGTAAATGCAGAACTTGCTTCTCAGATCCAGGCTGTTCTTGGCGGGGAAACCACAGCGGAAGAGGCGATGGCTGCTGTACAATCTGTTCAGGATAAGCTATTTGAGGAAGGTTATACATTTTCTCCTCGATAATTGGTAGGGAGTAATCAATTGGATAACATTGAAACGTGTGGCATACCAACGCTTACTGACTATAGTTGAAACCGAAAATCGCTCATACGATATGTTCAGCATTACATCTGTCATGGTTAGCTCACTCCTCTCAAAATAGTTTTAATCATTGTCAAATTATTGTCAAATTATACTCTAATAGCAGATCGGTTGAAACTGTCCTCAGCGGAAAACACAATGTTCACGGAGCTCACCGAGACTCACTCTGGTTTCGGTGAGCTTTCGACATAAAGAGCAGTGTTCGTTAACGCCTCCAGCTGTTTCGTATTTATGTTAACGTCTCGTTACCCTGGCAGATGCCAGCCAATACGACGAAGTCTCACGCAAACCATCATTAACACGGAAATTGCATTCAGGAATGGCCCTACTGTACAAATCTCATAGTGAATTTTATGATTTAGCCGGCGGGTCATGGCTGCTACATATTGTATTGTCTGTAATTTACAGGCAGTCTGAAAGATTGGTGAATTGACATGAGTAAAATAGAAAGAAAGAACCTGCGGGATGGGTATTTATTTTCTGCACCTGCATTGATTTTTTTTGTTGTGTTTACAATCTATCCTCTTTTATATGGCTTTGTCATATCATTGTACCAGTGGAACGGGGTAGGAAAAAAAACGTTCATTGGGCTAGGAAATTATGTGGGGCTAATTCAAGATTCTGCATTTTGGGCTGCGCTACAGCACAATATAATTTATGCAGTGGGTGTAGTTACAGGTAAGGTTGTTATTGGCTTGCTTTTAGCGATTTTGCTCACCCGAAAGATGAAGGGGATTACTTTCTATCGGATCTGTTTTTTTATGCCGATGATGATGTCTGCTGTTGCAGTTGGATATCTATGGGCTTATGTGTATAATTACAATTTTGGATTAATTAATAGTTTTTTGAAGGCCATTGGTGTGCCAATGAATCACTTGCCCAAGTGGCTTGGCAGTACGGATACTTCGCTTATTTCTGTTATCATCGTTGAACTTTGGCGGTGGGTGGGTTATCACACGGTAATCTTTATTGCAGCTATACAAGGTATTCCAAAGGAACTGTATGAAGCGGCAACAGTGGACGGAGCTAATGCCCTTCAAACGCATTGGTACATTACATTCCCGCAGCTGAAGTCAACGATTATACTGAATGTTATGTTATCCTTGATCGGTGCGATAGGTACATTTGATTTGATTCATGTAATGACAGATGGCGGCCCCAATAAATCAACAGAGATGATAATGACATATATGTATAATCAGGCGTTTATCGGAGATAGATTTGGTTATGCATCAGCAATCGCATATGTTGCATTTTTGATTATACTGATATTTACCATATTGCAAACGAAAGTAATTACGGAAGGATGATATAATGAAAGGGACGAAACAATATGTAAATAAGTTCTTACAGCACATTCTTTTGATTATTTTAAGTATTGTTTTTGTATATCCGGTATTATGGATGATTCTGGTGTCTTTCAAAAATGAAGCAGAGTTTTATACCGACCCATGGGGCTTGCCCACAAAGCTAAGATGGGAAAATTATGTTGTTGCATTTAGGAAAATCAATTTATTTGAATGCTATGCAAACACGTTATATGTGGCCCTCATTTCCATCATTGCAATTATAGTATGCTCATTTCTATGCGCATATGCACTTCAGAGGATTCGGTTCAAAACGTCCAAAATCATTTTTATAAGTATGGTCAGTACAATGGTTGTTCCGTTACAAGTCCGGCTTCTTCCTTTATATATGCTTTTGAAGGAGATGGGCTTAATTAGTACATTTGGGTCGTTAATCCTTCCATATATAAGTTCCGGCATACCGTTTTCAACATATCTGTTGTACACGTTTCTTAGGCAAGTACCATCGGCGCTGGATGATGCAGCAGAAATTGATGGTTGTTCAAAACTGAGATTTGCGATTCAAATACTATTTCCGCTTACAAAGCCCGGTATCGCAGCAGTTGTTATATTTCAATTTATGAACATATGGAATGATTTGTTTCTTCCACTAGTAATGATACAGACGGCTTCCAAAAAAACGATTGCCCTTGGGCTTTTAAAATTTAACGAGATGTTTGGACGGACTGATGTTATTGCACTGTTTGCAGCATTAGTCATGGTTAATATTCCGATAATCGTTGTGTATGCGCTTTTTCAGAAGCAGTTTATTGCTGGTCTGACTGCGGGCTCTGTCAAGAACTGATTGCGCGATGTGCGTGCACAATAATGATGCGGAAGAGAGGATTAATATAAGAATATGAGATATATATACATTCCCTATGAGATGGATGCCCCGGAAAGAAGAATCACTGTACACATGGGCAAAGCGTCTGTTTTTATTAATACGAAGTTAGCTGTGCAAACAGTAGATGCTTTTATGTGTTTTCCGATATTTGATGATTTTAGTGAAGTTACATTCGAAGCTGATAACGACACATTGATTAGGGCTGCTTACATATCTAGGGTTTGCCGAGAGAATGATAGAGTAAAGCTTAGACCAATTATACACCTGACACCTGATACCGGAACCTTTCTAGCGGTAAAGTCTGTTGAAAAAGCAGATGGTATCTGGCGCTTGTCTGCACTGTGTGATACTGTTTCTCAAAGTGGTAGCAATGCAGTTGCTATAAATGAATATGAATGTTCAGACTTGCTTCATTGGACCTTCGTTCGAGCTGGATCAGCGACTGCGTTTAACTGCGATACCTTGTTTTGTTGGAAGGGGGATGTCATCTCTGAAAAGAAATTTGTCGATAATGAAGGGCGAACAATTGTTTTCGGGATTGCAAAACCAAATACAGATATACCTGCACCGCTCTCGAACTTTATCAGCATTCCAGCTGTTTGGCAGAATGGACGGATGCAGCCGGCAAGAGAACTTGAGAATTTGCGGGTATGGAAACGTTACTGGCAATGTGAACCAATTGAAAAAACTTTCGAATTTGAGGCACGATTTCAGGTTGTACCCTATCCTGGGAATTCGAAATGGCCGCGAATGAGTATTCGTGAGAGCACCTGTACGCCTATGGACATTCAGGCACAGTCTGCCGAAGCACAGATTACCTTATTTGTAGGCCAAGAACCTTATATAGATATCGATTTTTGCGGTCTTACTTGGCATTGGGATGCTCACAATGCAACAATTGAGCGCGAAGATGGATATAAGCTTTCTCTTAAACCAGACCGAGGTAAAATTTCATTACATATGTTCTCTGACTCAATTGCACATGAGACATTCACACACGCAGGCGATGCAATTATTAGTTCTCTGTCAAACGGAAGAGGTATTGTGAAATATAAGAATGAGGAGGAGTCTATTTTTAAATTCACTTATCAAAGGGAACCATATATTCGCATTAGTACGCCTGGTAGCACAGCTAAACTGATTGAATTGAACTTCTATGGACTTAGAAGGGCAGGCTTCTCACCTAATTCTAAAAAAAAGGTCGCGCAGCTACGTAGGGGCGAACTCCTATATACTGCCAAGAATTATCGAGTATACGACAACTGTATAGAGGATGACATTTACGGAGAACCGGCCGCATGGGTCGCCGAGGGTGGCCGAAAAATATATTCTCCATTACGGCTTTTGGAAGATTTCCAGGAGCCTCAAAACAAGTGGTGGAGAAATAAGACCAGAGTAACTGACCATAGTGACTGTTTCACGGCACCGGAATATACAGGAAAATACCCGGAATTAAAGACGAAACTTCCAGTGCTCGCAGCGGCGTATAATGTTGCGGTAGACGTTCTTCTCAAGGATGTTTCCGAAGATTATTGCTTGCCTGGTGAAGAAGGACTTCTTGCTGCTTCCTTGGAGCAAGGTCTTGGGGCAGGCGGAGGGATGTGGGTGAGGGACACAAACCAAGCTGCGTTTCGTTCAATGAACCTTCTATGTCCTGAAGATATTAGATTTTCTCTTTCTCAAATTGTAAAAAAAGGCGTTGCTAACGGAAATGATGGCGCAGCAATGCCAGCCATTGGTATTTGGGATTATTATCTAGCTACTGGAGATAAATCTATTCTCTTTGAAACGTTAGCTGGAATTATTAAAAATGCAGAAGACACGGATAGAATATTCAATGAGGAGCGGAATCTTGTTCCAGCACCTGACGTTTTAGATGCAATTCCTGAGCCGGAATTGAATGACGGCTTTTGTTTTGCCACAAACGTATTCTATGCCCATATGTATATCTGCACAGCAAAAATTTGCATGGAAACAGATACAGAACCAGAAAAGTGTGAGTTCTGGGCTAATCGTGGTGAATCAATGCTTAGAACATTAAACGCAGAATATTGGAACGAAGAATGCGGATGCTTTTCAAATGGTCCCAAGGGGAGCGTTTATTATAATAACGGATGGTGGGAATCCACAGGAGCTGAACTATCCATCTGGCCAAAATTTAGAGTTTCGGATTCTCGCCAACGTAGAATAGTCTTACAGAATATTAAGAAGAACCCGCGAGCATTTACGGATTACGGTATAAATATGTTTCCTTATAAGGAATATGGGAATTTCTTTTGGAATCAGGTATGGGTCGCATGGGAACAGGGAATTGCAGTTGCTGCTGCTACCGAAGGAGATCTTGAGTTCCTAAGTGCAATCATTTTTCAGCACATCAGGAGCAGTGTTTTGACTCGAGACTTCCATGAATGTATTGATGCCGATACCGGTCGTATATGGAGTTGGCCAGGTCTTGCATGGCATGCCGCTGGATTCCTTGGTTATCTTGTGAGCGCATTATTTGGAATAGTTTATGATGAAGGCGGGATGAAAATAGCTCCCGCGATACCCGAACAGTTTGCTGACATCGGTATCGGAAATTTACGGTACCGAGATATGATGCTGAATATTCAAGTGAATGGATGGGGGAAAAAATACATTTGTCGCATTGATGGAAAAATGTCTGATGGCTTTATTTCGGCATCATTGCAAGGCATTCACAACGTAACTTTTGACTGCGTTGACTAAACGGAAATGTGCTTATCGGCTTAACGCAGTCGGGCAGAAAGTAGATGCAAGAGTCCGCAGTATTGGACAGCTGATATGATACAATATTGCTTATTCAAGAGGGATCAGAATCGCTATGATAGGCATATTGCCTAGTTACCACTCTAAACAGTATGGCTCGTCAAGCAATTTTTTACAGCTGACAGTGATTATCCCTCTCCTGTTCGGTATTCCTACAAATTCATTTTGCCCAAAAGGACTCAGTTCTTTATATCTATGCGAGAGATTTTGGTTTGCTCATCATTGATAAATAAACCACAGAAGAGGTTATATTGTGATTAATAAACGATATGTAATTGGTATTGATTTTGGATCTGACAGTGCAAGAGCTCTGCTACTAGACTCTGCTAATGGTACAAAGCTTGCGGAGGCATCCAGTTTATATCCACGGTGGGGAAAAAAGAAATATTGTAACGAAGAACTTGCACAATATCGTCAGCATCCTCAGGACTATATTGATGCATTAGAATCAGTGTTAGGAAGCCTTGTAACACAGGTGGATTCGGCTGTCACAAAAAAGGTAGTCGGTATTTCGGTTGGCACTACTGGATCAACAGTATGTCCGGTAGATAGAAAGGGCGTTGCACTTGCTTTAATTCCCGAATTTGCAGAGGATCCAGACGCCATGTTTCACTTATGGAAGGATCACACGGCTGTTGCCGAGGCAAAGGAGATAACTTCTGCTTTTTCAACCGGAGATGTTGACTACACTAAATTTCAAGGAGAATACTCGGCGGAATGGTTTTGGGCAAAAATCCTACATACAACAAGAAAGAATTCCAAAGTAAAGAATTCGGCGTATAATTGGGTCGAACAGTGTGATTGGATTGCAGGAGTTCTTGCTGATAAGCTAAATCCGAAAGAAATGGTATACTGTGCATGTGCTGCAGGGCACAAAGCTCTTTGGAACAGTTCGTTTGGGGGCCTGCCAGAGAGACGCTTGCTCTTCACTATAGATCCTTATCTAGGGCAAATATATGATATGCATTCCCGCCAACCTAAAAATGCGGGATCAATAATTGGACAGATATCCGGGCACTACGCAAATTTATTTGGCCTGAATGAAAAAGCTATTGTTGCCACGGGATCACTTGATGCACATGCTGGAGCAGTTGGTGTTGGTATTGGAGAAAACACGCTAGTAAAGGTTATGGGAACATCCACAGTTGATATGTTTATCGTAAAGGATAAAGATATTGACGGTATCAATATCCAAGGCTGCTGTGGGACTGCCGAAAATTCGATTATTCCAGGATATCTGGGTTGTGAAGCTGGACAAAGTGCTTTTGGCGACATCTATGTGTGGTATCGTAAGATATTGATGTGGGGCTTGAATGATGTTATTATCCCAGAGGAGATCATTTGTAGAGAAAAACTGGAGATAATAAAGAATTACCTTAGTTCAACAATTATTTGTGAACTTGAAAAGCATATAAAATATGATAGTACACAGTCGCTTATTGCACTGGACTGGTTCAACGGCAGAAGATATCCAAAACTCAATGAGAGAGTGACTGGAGCAATTATGGGATTATCTCTAGCTACAAAAGCTCCTGATATCTACTGCGCTATAGCTAGAGCAACTGTATTTGGTAGCAAGAGGATTTTTGATTCTTTCATCAATGCGGGAATCAGAATTGATAAGATTATATGTGTAGGCGGGGTTGCAACAAAATCAGATTATTTGATGCAAATGCTCTCAGATGTGCTTAACTTACCAATTATGGTATCCGGAGAAAGGCAGGGCTGCGCATTAGGGGCATGCATTTATGCAGCTGTTGGTGCGGGGGTATACTCGACTATCCAAGAGGCTCAAAAACAGTTTTGTGAACCATATTCCGCCAAGTTCTTTCCCAAGGAAAACATGCACGCCAAATATATGCTGGAATATGACAAGTATTTATCTTTGGGTGAGTATGTGCTTTCTATCAAGATCAACGACGTCGACCCCAAGGCAATCTACAACTTCTCGTTTACGGTTGCTCCTATGCACTATTATTCGGGCACGTGGCGTGGCAAAGATTACGTTGCGGCATTCAACGGGACGACGGAATTCGGCCTTGAATTCGGTGAAATCAAATTCATGAACGAAGTTATCAACGCATCCAACAAAGTCGGTCTCCCCGTCGGCGCAGGCACGTACAAAGCGTCCAACGCAAGCGGCAGCGGCGAAGTGACGAGCGACACGTTCTTCAACAACAACATGGTCTACTACGAGCGCAATCCGTATTTCGAAACTCTCGGCAGCGGAATCAGCAACGCAAAGATCAAATACGTGCGTTACAAAGTCGTCGAAAGCGACCAAATCATCAACGCATTGACCAACGGCGATATCGACTTCGGTGAGCCCAGCGCAACGCAACCCAACATTCAAGCTGTCAACAATGCAGGTCTCGGACACGTCGAAATCGCAACGAGCGGTTACGGCTACGTCGGGCTCAACCCGAGATTCGTTCCGAACATCAACGTGAGAAGAGCAATCATCAAGGCGATGAACACCTCGCTTATCACGCAAAACTATTATCAAGGCGGCCTTGCGGAAATCATCTATCGTCCTATGTCCAAGACGAACTGGGCATACCCAAAGGACGCGACGATCTATAAACAAGACGACGTCACCTATGCTTACGACAGCACGGGACAAGAAATCAAACAACTCGTCGAAGATGCGGGTTACGTGTTCAACGGCACCTGCTACGAAAAGAACATCGACGGATTCGGCGTGGATACGCTCAACTACAAGCTCACAATCGCAGGCCGAATCCGA
>ERZ1106954.2278-NODE-2278-length-13427-cov-3.028268_pt1 | contig 13427 bp, 10 predicted proteins | sample MGYA00403678_ERZ1106954 | MGnify/ENA primary metagenome ERZ1106954 (study PRJEB35170, sample SAMEA104062445) | human gut metagenome | biome: human gut; feature: human-associated habitat; material: faeces | place: Denmark | collected 2012-08-20 ... | reverse complement strand
ATTCCGCCGTTCAATGCTTTTTTAATACTCGTCTTCATTGACTCATTTTTACTTAGTTCTTCTGCATATAGTTCCGGATAACCGCCATAGAACAAAAGTCCCGACAGATTTTCCGGAATCTGCTTATCGTAAAGAGGAGAAAAAGGAATCAGTTCCGCTCCCATCTCCTGCAGCAGTTCCAGATTATCCTGATAGAAAAAACAGAATGCATCGTCACTTGCAAGCCCGATCCGTACCGTATCTTTTGTTCTAACCGATTCTGTACTATACTGTGCATTTTCCGCCAAATTTTCTACCATTTCTGATGTATATCCTTGCGTTTTCTTTTCCTGCAGCTCCGGTGCATTTTCTGCCAGTTCCAGAAGGCCTGCGATATCTACACTTTTCAGAATCTGTTCTCCCAGTCTTGTGAGTTTGTCTTCCGTATCTTTTCGTTCTTTTGGAAGCTTCAGTCCCAGATAACGGCTCTCCAGTGCACAATCTTTCATAACCGGAACATAGCCGTAGACCTTGATTCCTGTCTGCACCTCGATCATCTCTTTCATTCTTCCATACATCATCGGAGACAAACGGTTCAGAATTACGCCTTTGATACGGCTGTCTTCTTTATAATGCAAAAACCCCTGGATACACGGCACTGCAGACACGCTTAGTCCTTTACAGTCCAGGATCATCACAGCCGGGGTATCGGTAATTCTGGCAATGTCATAAGCACTCGCCTCTGAAGAAATCCCTGCGATCCCATCATAGTATCCCATAACACCTTCCATTACGGAAATATCTGCTCCGGCACCATTTTTTTTCAGAATCTCTCTGACTCCATTTTCTCCACACAAAAAGGAATCCAGATTATAGCTGCTGATGCCGATCACAGTCTTGTGGAACATTGGATCAATGTAATCCGGCCCGCACTTAAAAGACGCAGGATTTATCTTCTGCATCTTCATTGCTTTCAATATTCCGCAGGTCAGCATGGTTTTACCTGCGCCACTTCTCATCGCAGTAATCAGAATTCTAGGAAGTTTCATTACTCAGATTCCTCCATTTCTTCCCGGATTTTCTCCGGTGTCAGATCTCCTACAGAGATCACTTTCGTAATATCCTCCACAATATCTCCGGCCATATCTCCGGTCATATCTTCCGGTTCCACCTCGTCCAGATTGATTTCTTCCAGAACGAAATCGTCTTCATTTTCCGGATCAGCTTCCTTTTTTGTCGGTCTGCTCGTAAAGCTGATCACATAGATCGGATTCTGTCCATTCATCATATGATAACTGCCCACTTTTTTCGCACGGCTTACCGCTACCTGAATGACTTCTGCCTCTTCTATCTCATTCTCTTCCGTATATTTTAACACCTGCATCATCGTCTCGAGTGAGATTGCATTGAGCACCACCCGTACAAATGGGTTCTTCTTCCGGATAGCATCCAGGATTTCATACAACTTTCCTTTACTGCCCCCGATAAATACGCAATCAGGTGCCGGCAGTTCTTCCAGTGCCTCCGGCGCCATACCTTCTATCACATGCAGATTATCCACGTGCATCCGCCTTGCATTTTCACGGATCAGTTCCTGCGCCTCCACTTTCTGTTCGATTGCATAGACGTTACCTTGCGTTGCAACCATGGCGACCTCTACGGAAATAGAGCCTGTTCCTGCTCCGACATCATATACAACTGCATCCTTCTTAATCTTAAGTTTAGCAATCGAAATGCTTCTTACTTCTTCCTTGGTCATCGGTACATCGCCACGTACAAATGTATCATCCGGAATTGCCGGAATCACCGGGCTTTCGCCGCCGGATTCATTTTCAATATAAAGGACCGCCAGATTCTCTCCTTTGTAATGAAGCAGTGATCTTGCTGTTCCTGTCTGAATCTCTTCATTCTTATAAGAAAGTTCTGTTCCGATCCTGACTGTTACTTCGCCCATTCCATATTCCGTCATTTTTGTCAGGATCTGACGGATCTCTTCTGCATTACTTACAAGGGCGAATACCTTTTTATTCTCCTTAATGACCGCCATCAGATTTTCTTTTCTTCCATGCAGGCTTACTAGTGCCGCATCCTCCCATGTTACGCCAAGCTTTGATGCAAAATATATGATGGATGATACTCCAGGCACCACTTTTGTCTCAATCTGTGGGTCATCTTTCGTCAATTCCAGAATCTTCTTCGCACCGCTGTAAAATCCTGTATCACCGGACAACGCAATCGTTACATTTTCATATTCCGGATTTTCTTTGATATAAGAAATGATCTCATCCGGGCGGTATGCTTCATATATGGTCTGTCCGACTTCTGCCACTGCCTCGATCATCCTGCCTGCTCCGATCAGAAGTTCTGCTTCCTGACAGCATCTTTTTGCTTCCAGTGTAACCTGGTCTCTGGCACCTGCACCGATTCCCACCAGTGTAACTTTCCAGTGATTATCCAGTTCCAGTTCTTTCTGAAGGAATTTGGACATTTCTTCAAAATTCATTCCCTCTTCTTCTTCCGGTCTTCCGATCACAACCATTTTCACACCGGCTTCTAGTGCAGCCTGACATTTCTGCGGGTATCCGCCTGCAAGTCCTGATTCTTTCGTTACCATATAAGCAATATCATATTCCTTTAACATGGCACGATTCATTTCCGTAGAAAACGGTCCCTGCATACAGATGAGATGACGTCCGGAGAATCCAAGTTCTTCACAATTAACTGCCACCTGGCCAATAGACAGAACGCGCGCATATACCCGGCTTTCGTAATCCGTCAGTCTTGTATAGGATTCCAGCTCCTTGCTTCCTGTTGTTACCAGAATATTTCCTTCTGTTTTTTCCAGATACTTTATCGCTTCATCCATATTTTCCACACAGATGCTTTCTTTGGTCTCTTCACTTCCCCTGACCAGTCTTAAATACGGAACCTGCATAACCTCGCAGGCACTTTTCAAGTTTTTGGTCACTTCTTTGGCATATGGATGCGTTGCATCGATCACATAATCCGGCTCAAACACCCTCATAAACTCGCCCATCTGCCCACTGTCCATCCGGTCGTGTGTCACCGTTATATTCTTCTCTTCCGGAAGCAGACTCTCCCCATAAGCGGTTGCCACACAGACGTGCAGTCTTACGCCTCTTCTTCCGAGATAAGATGCTAATTTTCTTCCTTCTGTTGTCCCTGCATATAATAGAATCTTTTTGTCTTTCATATACGATATCCCCTTGGTGTAACCATTTTTTCCCGAATTACTTTTGTCTGTTTATTTCCGATAAATACAGTAGAGAACATATCTACTGTTGTCTCTTTTAATTCTTTCAGTGTCAGTGTCTGCATTGTTTCTCCATCGCGGGCAATATTTTTCACTATTCCGCAGACGGTATCTTCCGCCTTATATTCCAGCATAATCTCACATGCTTTTGCAAGATAGGTACTGCGTTTCCTGCTGGAGGGATTATAAAGGCAGATCACAAAATCAGCTTTTGCCGCACAGCGAAGCCTTTCTTCAATCAATTCCCACGGTGTCAGAAGATCACTTAAACTGATCAGACTGACATCATGTCCGACTGCTGCTCCAAGTACCGCAGAACCTCCCAGTGCCGCTGTCACTCCCGGGATTACTTCGATCGCGACTTCCGGATATTCCTCACCGATTTCATACATCAGTCCTGCCATTCCATAGATTCCGGCATCACCGCTGCTGATCATGGCAACCTTCCTGCCCTGTGCCGCCATATCAATCGCCATACGACATCTCTCCACTTCCTGCCGCATAGGAGTCGTTACGAATTCCTTATCTGGGAAGTGCTGCTCGACCAATGCTGTATATACCTGATATCCTACGATAACCTCAGCACTCTCCAATGCCCTGATCGCTCTGCCGGTCATCATATCATATTCACCCGGACCTATTCCTACCACATATAATTTTCTCAATTTACCACACCTTTCTAATCTCTGCGAGTCTGTGCCTGTCTGTATTCTGTAGAAAAGTCAGGATGATACAGATCACTTCTTCTATAATTGCTATGTGTTACAACATCCCCCACAATGATCAATGCAGTTTTGGTAATTTCCGCTTCCTTCATTGCCTGCGGCAGAGTATCCACTGTGCAGATCAGTTTTTTTTCGTCTTGCCAGGTTGCTTTATATACAACGCCTACCGGGGTATCTTTATGGTATCCGCCCAGAAGCAGTTCTTCTCTGATCTGATGTGCCATGCCTGCGCTCAGGAAAAGCACCATAGTTGCCTGATGTGCCGCAAAAGATGCAATACTTTCCTTTGCAGGAACCGGTGTTCTGCCTGCCATTCTTGTGATAATAACACTCTGGGAAACATCAGGCAACGTATATTCCATTTGCAGACTGGCTGCAGCGCCAAAAAATGAACTGACTCCCGGACAATCATCATAAGTAACAGAATGTTTATCCAGTTCATCCATTTGTTCCCTGATCGCTCCATATATGCTTGGGTCTCCTGTATGTAATCTGACAATTGAAATATCAGGATCAGCTTCATGTGCTTTCACAATTGTTTCGATCACCTGTTCCAATGTCATTTTACTGCTGTCATATATTTTACATTTCTCTGTGGCATAATCCAGCAACTGCGGATTTACCAGTGATCCGGCATAAATGATCATATCTGCTTCTTCCAGAAGTGTTTTACCTCTCACGGTGATCAGATCAGGTGCTCCCGGTCCTGCTCCGACAAAATGTACCATTTTTATTTTTCTCCCTTCCGTTCCAGTAATGACAGACGATATTCTTCAAGATATTCCATCGCCTTTGGCGTTCTGGCAAGTTCTCCCTGTTCATTGGAGAACATAATAACCTCTATTGCAGTTCTGTCGCTTCGTTTGGAAATATAATATGATATCTTATCTATTGCATACTGCATTGCCTGTTCTAACAATCCTGCTTTCAGCAGTACCTGCAATGCTTCTTCTGTCGTAACACATTCCAGAACCGCCCTTGCAGTATCAGCATCTGCTCCTGCTCTCAATGCATGTGCCGCCAGCAGTTCCAGTCTGGAATCTGCACAGGATGAATGTGTATTCATAATTCCACCCGATACTTTGATGAGTTTACCAATATGTCCGACCAGAAGCATTCTCTCAAATCCCAGTTCATTTGCCATATCTATCGTTTCACCGATATAATTGCTGCATTTTACCGCAGCATCAATATCTACAGCATATTGTTCCTGCATAAATCCTCTGCCATAATTTCCGGGTGCTGTTAATAACAGTTTATCATTCTCTGCTCTGCGTACTTTCATTTCCACACGTATCGTATCTATCAATGCTTTCTCACTCATTGGTTCTACGATACCACTCGTTCCCAGCACTGATATTCCACCTTCAATTCCAAGTCTGGGATTAAAGGTTTTCTCTGCCAGTTCGACTCCCCTGGGAATGCTGATCACGACCCTGACTTTGCCCTGATACTCATATTCCTCACATACCTGTCGCACCTCATGCGCGATCATCTGTCTGGGTACACTGTTAATGGCGGCTGCCCCTACCGGCTGATCCAGTCCAGGCTTGGTCACTCTTCCTACGCCTATTCCTCCATCAATTTCTATGTTTATTATTTCTGACACGTGTGTCACTTTTGAGGTGTTTTTATCAAAAGAAACTTCTGCATATACCAGTACTCCATTCGTAACATCCGGATCATCCCCGCTTTGCTTGCGGATCGCACACATAGTACTGCCATTTTCCAGAACTGCTGCATCTGCGACCTCCAGTCTCAGTCTTATGCCGCCTGGTGTATCCAGTTCCACACTCACAGGGGTTCTGCCTGTAAAATGCAAAATACATGCTGCCTGTGCTGCCGCTGCTGCACAGCTCCCCGTTGTATAACCATATGCCATTTTCTTCGTTCCAATGTACCGGTATCCGTCGTTCTCCACTTCTGCCTCCATTACATATATAACAAAGCATTTACAATTGCTGCTGCCACATTGCTTCCGCCTTTTCGTCCCCTGGCAACAATATAGGGCACCTGTGTCTGCATGATCAGCTCTTTTGACTGTACTACATTCACAAACCCGACCGGAGCTCCAATAATAAATGCCGGCGAAATCTCTTCGTTTTCGATCATTTCATACAGATGTATCAATGCCGTGGGAGCATTTCCGATAACAAATACAACTTTTCCGGGCAGGCGTGCCGCCCTTTCCATGCTGACGATCGCCCTTGTCACATGCCTCTGTTTTGCTTCCTTTGCCACATCTTCATCTGCCATATAACAATGAATATCACAGCCATACTCTGCAAGCTTTCTCTTATTGATTCCTGCATATGCCATGTTCGTATCTGTTACGAACGTACACCCCTGCTCTATGGCTTCTTTTGCTGTTTTTATGACATTTGTTGAAAAGCACAGATTATCCGCATAGGAAAAGTCTGCTGTCGTGTGAATACACCTTTTGATAACAGGCGCCTGCAAGGGGTCAAGTTGTCTGTCTCCTAATTCCTGTGTAATGATTTCGAAACTTCTGGCTTCAATATCTGCCGGTTCGATCTTTTCCAATTCAATATGTTCTTTCATCATTGATCACCATGCCTTTCCGACATAATATCATAGATACGCTGCATGTCTAACGCCTGTCGTAATTCATCAGCTAATTTATCATATTGTGTTTCTTTATAGGTTCTGTAGTCCAGGATACGACTGGCAGGTTTCTCAATTCCTTTTGCGGATGCCAATGCATCCAGGATTGTCTCTACGATCTCATGTCTATCAAAAATTCCATGGACATAACTGCCATATACTCTGTCAGACGCATATCCTTCCATCCTTCCATCCGCATCTGATGTGTCTGTAAGTCTGGTAAGGCTGCATGGTGCCTGCTCATACACGCTCTGTCCCATATGGATCTCATATCCTGTCAATGGCAGACCACTCAATGCAGCAAAGACTCCCGGTATCTGTCCAATCCTGCCTTCTACCTGTCTTCGTGATTTTTCTTCATGAAAATAGGTGGTCATGGGAATCAGTCCTATTCCTCTAAACACACCAGACTGTTCTTCCACGCCTGCTTCATCTATGATCTGTTGCCCCAGCATTTGATAGCCGCCACAGATTCCCCAGATTACGCATCCCGGTCTTCCTTTATTGCTGCCATACTGCCTGGTCGAATGGCAGCGCAGAATCGTGGCTTCCATACCGGATTCCCGCAACCATCTCAGATCTGCTATCGTATTTTTCGTTCCGGGCAGGATAATCATATCAGGACTTCCCAAATCATAGGAACGTGTCACATATCGTAAAGAAACCCCGTCTATATTCTCCCATATATTAAAATCTGTAAAATTGGAAATATGCGGAAGCCTTATGACAGCTATGTCAATGTCTGCCTGTGGTTTCATATGAAACCGGTCTGTCAGACTGTCTTCATCCTCCAAATGTATATCCATATACGGAACTGTTCCAATAACCGGCTTCCCCGCCAGTTTCTCAAGCATTTCAATGCCAGGGTCCAGTATCGTTTTATCCCCACGGAATTTGTTGATGATAAGTCCTTTTACCATTGCTTTCTCTTCTTCTTCCAGGAGCATCATCGTACCACACAGTTGTGCAAATACCCCGCCTCTGTCAATATCGCCCACGATCAGTACCGGAGCATTGGCGATCCTCGCCATTCCCATATTCACAATATCGTCTGCCTTGAGATTAATTTCTACCGGTGACCCTGCCCCTTCTATTACAACATAATCGTTTTCTGCCGCCAGTCTTTCATATGCATAGCGGATTTCAGGGATCAGTTGCTTTTTATATGCAAAGTAATCCCTTGCACTCATATTTTTATATACTTCTCCATTGACAATTACCTGTGAACCTGTTTCATTCGTAGGCTTAAGCAGGATCGGATTCATATAGACACTGGGTTCTATTCCTGCTGCCTCTGCCTGCATCACCTGAGCCCGTCCCATTTCCAGTCCTTCACTGGTTATATATGAATTCAACGCCATATTCTGTGACTTAAAAGGCGCCACACGAAATCCATCCTGTTTCATGATCCTGCATAATCCGGCTACCAGAAGGCTTTTACCCGCGCTGGACATTGTTCCCTGTATCATGATTGATCTTCCCATTTTTATTCCATGCCTTTCTCTATCTCAGATCGCAGTTTCATACATGCTCTTCTGATTGCTTCTACCAGTTGAGTGTTCTCCCGTCTGCTTCTGACTGCTGTTCTATACCAGCCTGCACCTAAACCGGCAAAGTTGCTGCAATCCCGCAACATCACGCCTTCATCCATACAGAGTTTCCATAATTCCGGTACAGACTGGAATAAAAGGAAATTGGCGGCTCCGTCATATACTGTCATCAGAATCGATGTTTCCAGACTGATCAGACGTAATTGTTCCATTAAATATTCTCTCTCCACCATCAATGCATGCTGTGTATTTTCCACATATTTTGTTTCCTGTAATGCAGCAATTCCTGCATATTGTGCAGGTAATGATATATTCCATGGCTGTATACGTGCTCTGAGTGCTTCCATCAATTTCTGATTACTGCAAAACGCACACCCCAGACGCAATCCGGGCATCGCATACATTTTGGTAAATGACTGCAGGATAAACAGATGATCTGATTCCTCCAACAATCCTCTGGAACTTTCATATTCCGGTACAAATTCCAGAAAACTTTCATCTATAACAAGAACCGCTTCTACAGACTCGCATCTTTTTAACACATTGCGGATATAATCAATTGATACAAGTCCTCCTGTCGGGTTATTGGGATTGCATAGAAATACCATATCAATAGAAGGCTCTATCTCTTTTATAAAGCCTTCATCAGGCTCAAAATCCTGATCTGCGTGCAACAGATAGCGAAGTACTTCACAGCCATACCCCTCCAGAGCCTGCTCATATTCTGAAAAAGTCGGTGCCATAACCAGTGCTCTCGCAGGTGCCAAGGTCGCGATCAGCAAATAAATCAGCTCTACCGCTCCGTTTCCACATACAATATATTCTCCGGGCAGCTTATATTTATCTGAGATTGCACATATCAGTTCCCGGTTATCCGGCTGTGGATAATGGATTGCTTCTTCAATTCCTCTCATTGCTGCTGCCTTAACAGGCTGTGGCATTCCCATGTAATTAATATTCGCTGAAAAATCCAGAACATTCGGATACCGGTATACATCTCCTCCATGCCTGTTCATTTGATCACCATGCCTTTCATACTACTGTAAGGACTATCCATTTAACTACGCTCATAAGCACCAGCGTTATCCAGGCGGATGCATACATAAGTCTATTCATGACACGAATGTCATTTACTTCTATTGGTCTGATATCATCACCTATTGTCTTCTTATGGTATAGTTGTCCGAAATAATAAGCATCCCCCGCCAGCATTACATCCAGTGCCCCTGCTGCTACAGCTTCTGTCTGTGCAGAGTTAGGACTTGCGTGATTATGCCTGTCTCTGATAAATATTTTCCATGCATTTGGTCCATCCAGTTTCATCAGAAAAGACGCTCCAATCATAACAAGTGCCGAAATTCTGGCCGGAATATAATTTACAATATCATCCAGATGTGCTGCTGCTCTTCCAAAATACAGGTATTTCTCGTTTTTATACCCTACCATGGAATCCATTGTATTTACTGCCTTGTAAAAATAGCCTGCTACAGTTCCACCTAATATCATATAGAACATCGGTGCCACTACCCCATCTGAAAAATTCTCTGCAATGGTTTCTACCGCAGCTTTAGTCACACCCTTTTCATCGAGATTTTGTGTATCACGTCCTACGATCATGGATACTGCTTTCCGCCCTGCTTCTAAGCCATCTGTCTGTAATGCATCATATACTTTCATACTTTCTGTCTGTAATGAACGTGCTGCAAGTACGGCATAACACATGATCATCTCTGCCCCAAGACCGACATACGGATGCATCCAATATGCCGCCATTAACAACAACGCAGGAATAAGTGTTGCTGTGATCAGCACCAGCACAACCAGATAGATTCCCGCTCTTTTCTGTAATTTTTCACCTGCATTGTCTTTTAACAGGTGTTTTCGCAGCAGCTTTTCATATCCGCTGATATACTTTCCTATTATACATGCCGGATGATATGGTGTGTGCGGATCCCCTAATACAAGATCCAACAGGAATCCCCCTATTAATGCATATAATGAATATCTGATGTTCATAACTGCTCCTTGTATACATGCCAAAAACCTGCCAATTGCTGTAATAGCGTCTGAATGTCAAATGGCTTTCCCAGGAAAGCATCCATGCCTGCTGCAAGTGCCTTCTTATGATCCATTTCATATGCACTGGCAGTAAGTGCCACAACAGGAATCATATAGGTATCCTCTCTGTCCATTCTGCGAATCCTGTCTGTGGCTTCCAGACCATTCATAACAGGCATTCTGATATCCATCAGAACAGCATCATAATAATAAGGTGGTGTACCCTGTATCCTGTCTACTGCTTCCTGTCCATTGGCAGCCAGATCAACCAGCATTCCCGCATTTTCCAGCAAATCTTTCGTCATTTCCGCATTCAATTCATTATCTTCACACAAAAGGATTCGTTTTCCCTCTAATATACTGATATCCTCATCTGTCTGAACAATTGTTGTTTTATCTTCTCCTTTGCATACGGAACCCACAAGTTCTATCACCACTTTCGTTCCTTTTCCGGTATGTGAATCGATATTCACCGAGCCATGCATCAGTTCTACAAGCTGTTTTACCATATAAAGTCCCAGTCCGGCTCCACTCATATTCATATTGAATACATTGTCTTCTTTCATAAAAGGGACAAACAGTTTATCTTGAAACGTCTTGCTCATGCCGATTCCATTATCCGTAACTGTATATCGGTTCCTTATTCTGTCCTCAGACACTGTTAATGTTTCTGCCGTTACTGTGATCTTGCCACCATCCGGTGTATATTTCGCCGCATTTGAAATTACATTTGCCAGAATCTGCTCTAATTTCACAGTATCTTCAAAAAAGGAAGCTCTGGTCATATCTTCCACATGAATCTCCGTTTCTAATTTTCGGTCTTCCGTGTAAAGTTTTAACAAAGACCCCGCCATCCTGGCTATTGATTCATATGTACATATCTCCTGTTTAACCTCAATTTCATTTTTTTGCAGTCTGGTCAGTTCCAACAGATCATTAAGCTGACCTGTCAATATTTCTCCTGCATTCTTAATTTTATGCAGATAATTTGTTACTGCTTCAGAATCATTCACTTCTGCCAGTGCCAGATCTGTCATTCCCATAATGGTATGGAGAGGTGTTCTTACTCCATGACTGATGTTGGCAAGCATATCCAGTTGTATCTCTTCTAATCCGTTCGTTGCATGTTCTAATGATGCACTCATATTGTGTATCCCCTTAATTCCGTAAAATATGGTATGTCTGTCTATGGCTGATACAAATCCCCAAACACTTCCCTGCATAATGACTGACAATAAGAAAGTGAAAAGGAAGTATCCTGTCTGCGCATCTCGTTAGTGTCTGCTAACTCTTCTGTATAATCCCGTAACCGGTAAGTGGTGATCTGCCCCTGACCTGATACATTATGTGTAACCAGAGGTTCTACTGCATAGCTGCTGATATATGCATCCGTGTCATCCATGGTGACTGTAACCTGTGCCATTGCTCCCACCATGCGGGCAGCCGTTCCGGCGCCTGTTCCGCTGGTCGCATTAATAAAGTTGCCCAGAGAATAATATACCAGTGTCTCGTTGCCGGATTCTCCTGTGATCCATTTTACCGGTTCTATGACATGTGGATGCGTACCTATGATCAGGTCTGCACCCAAATCTGCAAGAAACTGTGCTTTTGCCTGCTGATCTGCCGTTTCCTGCAATTTATATTCTGTTCCCCAATGAGGACAAACAACAATAAAATCAGCTTCCTGTCTGGCCAATTCCATATCTCTTCTGATATTATCTTCATTCCATAAATCAACTGCATAGGGCATATCCTTTGGCAATGCGATTCCATTCGTACCGTATGTATAGTTCAATATTGCAATTCTGATGCCGTTCACCTGTGTTATATAGATATCATCTGCCGCTTCCTGTGTCTCATGGATACCAAGAACTGCAATCTGCGGATAATGCTCCTGCCAGAAATGTATACAGTTAAGCAGTCCTTTTTTTCCCTTATCCAACGCATGATTGGTTGCATGAAGGATCACGTCAAATCCCGCATTTACCAGACTGTCCCCTACCTCATATGCACCATTGAAACTCGGGTATCCTGATAACCCCAATTCTCTGCCGCCCAGAATGACTTCCTGATTCACAATGGCTATATCCGCTGCCTCTATCTCATCTTTTACATTTGCAAATAAGTGATCATATTGATATGTACCATCATCCATTCGTCCACTCTTACTGACTTTCTCATGTAAAAGCACATCACCTACCATAACAAGTTCTGCCTGGGCAGGTGGTTCTTCCTGTATTTCTTCTGTTTCGGTTTCTTCTGTTTGCACTTGTGGCGACTGTGACATTGCCGGTTCCTCTACCGCCACAGTAGTCATTTCGATATGGTCTGCCTCTGCAATCTTACCGCAACCGGTAAATATAACTGTCAGTGACATGACACATGCTGCGAATAATATCCCGAATTTATGTTTTCTCACCTTTGTCTTCCCCCTTATATTCCCCTATTATATAGACATGTACTGCTATTTTCAAGGGTCTCATAGCCATGTCAGATTACCCTGTTCTTCTGCCACTTGCCACTTCTGAAACGGGTAATAAATATTACAGAACGAATCGTCCAGTCTGCAAACATACCAATCCAGACTGCCATCGGTCCAAACTGAAATGTTTTTACCAGAAAAATACACAGTGCTACCCTGCAACACCACATAGTAACCGTAGACGTGATCATTGAGAAACGAACATCTCCTGCTGCCCTGAGTCCATATGCGATAACAAATGAACAAGTCCATACCAACGGTTTAACAATTGTGATCGCAAGCACCATTTCAAAACACATGTCTGCACTGACCGGTTCCATTCCGGCTATCCATGTAACCGGTTTGGTAATTGCCAGTACGAACAGACAGGATACCAGAATACCGATTTCTGCCACTCCTGTCAGCTTGACTATATAATATTTGGCTTCTTCCATACGCCCTGCACCAATGCACTGTCCTACCACAGTCATTAATCCGATTCCTACACCAATACCAAAAATTCCATTTACATTCTCCAGAATGTTGGTCATTGCCTGGGCTGCAATCGCTGCTGTTCCCATTGTAGATACTGTAGACTGTATTGCCAGCTTACCAAATTGGAACATTCCATTCTCAATGCCTGACGGAATACCAATTGCCATGATCTTCCAGATCAGCGGCATATCCGGTCTGATCTTTGCATATTCATTCACCACAATGGCCTGCCTCGGTTTTCTCAAACACCAGAAAATGAC
>ERZ1106954.2263-NODE-2263-length-13525-cov-4.436229_pt1 | contig 13525 bp, 10 predicted proteins | sample MGYA00403678_ERZ1106954 | MGnify/ENA primary metagenome ERZ1106954 (study PRJEB35170, sample SAMEA104062445) | human gut metagenome | biome: human gut; feature: human-associated habitat; material: faeces | place: Denmark | collected 2012-08-20 ... | reverse complement strand
CTCTTCCGATCTTCGCACCGGACGCTCCGTTTTATTGTATATAAAAAAGCCGTACCCGTCGGCACAGCTTTGTATTTTCGCTATCAGAAAAAGAAAAAGCGGCTGAAACCAGTCGCTTTAAACTTAAGAATTTAGCAATTCGAAGTACATTTTTGATAATTTAAAAAGTAATGCGTAACGAAAATCGTTTTTCGATACAATTTTATTTATATCTGTTTCTATGTCACGACCTATAGAATCAATCATAAATTTCAGAAACAGAAGATTGTCTGCTTTTGTTGCTGTATCTCTTTCAAGTGTGAGATTAACATATTCCATTGCTTGATTATAATTCTTCTGATTAGCCGTACACACATTACTGTTCGTCATTTTTCCCTTTCTGAGTTTACATATTGTCGCAACAATATCATTATTGAATTTTTTACTCTTGATTGATACAAATAGGCGTTCTGCTCCATATATGTGTCAATCAGCTTTTCTACAGCTTTTTTGTAGTCGTTTTCTGCAAATGCTTCTCTGATAGGGTTTACCCAGTACATAAAGTCATAATGGGACAATCCGGGAACATACTCTTTATCTGATTTGCATTTATCATAAACGCAGGTGAATTCTCTCAGAAAATCAAGTGCTTCATCATACGTTTTAACTCCGCTGTGTAACTGTTCTTTGCACAATTTATCAAGTTTTTTTCTTACATTCATTCGTTATCATCTCCATTCTATCATATCGGTAAAAATACGTCAATCTTTTATACAGGTGCGACACCGTGACGCACCTCAAACAATTTAATAAATAAACTCTATCAAATAATTCCCCTCTTTGAGATATTGATTTATAGCAAAGGAACAAGTTGTTCTTTCGTCCGAATACTCTTGCCTTATTTTCGTTGAATAAACCTCTCCGGTATCTAAGTTAGTAAGTCGTATCTCGTTTTGAGAATAGTAGAGTTCCGTTCTTTTCTCATTTTTGATATTATCGCAATTTGAAAACAGCAATTTAAAATGAGAATTTGATAGCAGATTTCTTTTCATATTGCACCTCCGGTAATTGCCACCACAAAGGCGGCAGAGCTTTTCTGCCGCCCGGTGACAATAAAATATTAATGCTGCTTAGCGTTTTCTCTTACGCTTCGATAACGGGAACACCAGCACAACAGCCGCACTCATCATTACCATTGATATGATAATAACTGCCGTCTGCGTAAAGCTGTCCTCACTTGCACCTGTCGGGGGATTGTCCGGTAACTTGCTGTTGTGCATTTCTGCAACGAGCATTGCACCGTCACGGTCAATCGTCAACTGCTTATCTTCGGGTAAAAGATAACCTGCTGACGCTTCATCATTGACTTCGTGAATGTTGTACTCACCGGCTCTTAAATCGTTAATGCGGATTATACCGTTCTTGTCGGTTGTGTATGTTTTCTTGAAAGTCTGACCTGTGTATGTCTTTCCGGTTACCTCAAAATGTATTCCTTCGACCTTATTGTCGTATGAAGTCTTTACAATCTTGATTTCACCCTTCTGAGGCGAGTTGATAAACGTACCCTTGCCAAGCTCATCGTTGGAAACTTCTACGGTTTCGCCGTCATTTACAATTTCGAAATAGTAGAAATTCACATCACGGACGAAATATTCGGGAGCCTTTGTTTCCTGTACATAGTAGTCACCGTATACAAGTCCCTCAAGGCTGTACACGCCTGTTTCGGTTTCCTTTAATGTGCCGACTACGGTTTTCTTGTCCGATTTATAAACTGTAAATACAGCACCTGTCAATTTATTTTCGGGATAGTCCTCATCGACTTTCGTTAATGTGACATTGCCGACAATAACCTTATTGACAAACTCTGCACTTGCAGTTGCGTCCTTAGTTACCGTGATTGTCTTGACCTGTGTCTTAGGCAGATAACCTTCTGCATTGTTGATTTCGGTTATCGTGTACTTGCCGGTCGGCAGTTCTGTAAGTTCAAACTTGCCGTTTGTCAGCATAAAACGTGCTTCTGCTGTCTGACTGCCGTTATATACATACTTGCCGTTCTTTGATACAGCCTTTAAATATGCACCGTCAGCATTCTTTACAGTGAAGTAAACATTCTTTTCAAGCTCTGCCTTCTGAGCTGTTGTCAGCCCATTTGGGTTTGTCCATTTCTTTATGATACTTGCGTTGCCTGTGTCACGCTCGTTTACAAACGTTGCCGTTGCTGTCTGATTTCTTACTACAGTTATCTTTACGGGATTTTCCGACTTGATTGTGTAGTCAAGAAGTGTGCTATACTCTGTAATCGTATAGTCACCTGTAGGCAGTTCAGCGATTGTAAATGTGCTGTTCTTCAAAACGTATCTGAATTCTGTTGTGCTTTCGCCGTTATATGTGTATACGCCGTCTGCACCTGTAGCTGTGATGTACTTGCCGTTGCTGTCCTTTACAGTGAAATACAGGCTCTTTTCAAGCTCCGCTTTCATCTGTGCGATTTCATCGGCTGTCATATCTGCTGTACTGTTGTCAAGTTTCCATTCCTTGATTACAGCACCGTGACCGTAAGGATATTCTTTGAAGTCGGATTTTCCGATTTCATTGCTAACCGATACAGTAGCGTTTGCCGTTTTAAGCGTTACCGGATGTACGTCTGTGTCAAGATAGTAGCCTTCGGGAGCTGTAAGCTCCTTGACATAGTAAGTTGTACCTGTTGCACTGCTTATAGGTAAGTTGTTGCAAGTGTACACTCCTGTAGCTGTTTCGATAATCTCTGCATTTACAAGTGTGCTGTCAGTGTTCGACTTATACGCCTTTGCTACTGTCTTGCAAGTGCTGTCGGTATAGATACCGAATGTAGCACCTGTTACCTTATCGCCGATCTTTGCGTCAACCTTGTTGATAACAATGTGACCGAAAGGCTTGTTTTCAAACGTTGCAGTAGTAGTCGCATTGCTCTTTACTTCAATCGTCTGATTTGCAGGTGTGATATATCCGACTGTCTTGCCGGTCTTGACCTCTATAACCTTGTAATCACCGATGCGGAGATTGCTTATAGTGATTGTACCCTTTGCGTCGGTAGTAAAAGTCTGATCGTAGCTCTGTCCGGTCTTGGCTGTGCCGGTTACTCTGAACTGCCAGCCACTGAGAACACCGTCCGCACTTTTCTTGACTATCTTTATACTGCCCTTCTGCGGAGCATTCGGGAACTTGTCGTTGCCGTTGATTGACACATCGACAACCTTGCCTGCGTCAGAAATTACAAACTGATAGAATGTGTTGTCGATATTGTAATACTTCGGTGCTTTTGTTTCCTTGAGGTAGTATGTGCCTGCCGGGATTTCGTCAAGCTGATATGTACCCTTTGATGTTTCTGTGAGCGAGCCGTATACAGTAGCCTTATCAGACTGATATACAGTAAATTCAGCGCCGCTCAGAAGTACATCGGGATGATCTGCGTCAACCTTTGTCGTTCTGACCGAGCCTAAAGGCGTTTCATAGAATTTCGATGTAGCGTTGTTTGATACTGCTACGGTTGAATTTGCCGTTTTAAGCGTTACCGGGTGTACGTCTGTGTCAATAGCGTAATGTTCGGGAGCTGTAAGCTCCTTGACATAGTATGTTGTACCTGTTGCACTGCTTATAGGGAGATAATTGCAAGTATACTTGCCTGTCGCACTTTCTGTGATTTCTGCGTCTGTCAGAGTATCATCTGTAGCCGATGTATATGCCTGTGCAGGAATTTCACATTCAGCATCTGTGTAAATGCCGAATGTCGCACCGCTCAGAGCAGTGCCTTTTACGCTGTCAACCTTGTTGATAACGATATTCGCATACGGCTTGTTCTCGATATTGACTGTTGTTACAGTATCGGTCTTAACCTCAAGGTCTTTGCTGTTCTCGGTAATATAACCGACTGTCTTTCCGGTCTTGACCTCTGTAACCTTATAATCACCGATACGGATATTACTGATTGTGATTGTACCCTTTGCATCGGTAGTAAAGGTCTTGTCATAACTCTGTCCGGTCTTGGCTGTGCCTGTAACACGGAACTGCCAGCCGGAAAGAACGCCGTCTGCACTGTGCTTAACAATACTTATCGTACCCGTCATTGCCTTGTTCGTAAATACTTTCTTTACTGTGCCGTTAGGTGTTACTTCAAACGTAACGGGGTCGATAGAGAAGCTGTAGCCTGTAGCGCCGCTGACCTCAGTGACCGTGTACTGCTCTCTTGCGGGAAGTCCGCTTGCTATGAAGTTATATGTGCTTGTATTAAGCTTGAGTGACGTGCCTGTATTGTTCTCGCCTTTATAAGTATAACTGCCGTTTGAGCCTGTAAAGGTGAGATATTTGCCGTTGTGCATTATCTTGAACGATACTTCGGCAAGCTGTTCATCGGTGATGTTCTCAACGGCGCCGTTTTCATTAAGGAACTCTTTGTCGACCTGTACAGATCCGGTCTTAAGCTGATTGTCAAGCTCAATGTCATCAAGGTCGATTACGGTGTTTGGATCACCATTGCCCAGGTCAATACGCTGGTCCCGGTTATCAACATCGTAATCCGTACCGCTGTACGTTTCGATTACAGCCAAGTAATACGGAGCGGTGTTAGTGCCGAACGATATAGTCATTTCGCCGTTTTCGTTCAGCTTGAGATCTGTCGCTGATGTTTTGGTAGCAGAGATACCTTTGAATGTGTAGTTGCCTTTTGTTCCGGTAAATTCTACATAGTATCCTGCCGGCGGATTCGAGGAAACACTTCCGCTGTAGCCAAGCACCTGCAGATTTACGGTAACTTTAGCATACTGTTCTTTGAGCTGTGCTTCTGTCAGATTGTCCTCATCAGAGAAATGTTTTCTTATCACAACAACTGGCGTTGATTTATTCGTAAATGATATTGCCTTTATTTCGCCCTTATTGGCAATTGTGACCGTCTTTGTCTGCGTTTTCGGATTGTAACCGCTTGCGTTGTTTATCTCTGTTACAGTGTATGTTCCCATAGGGAGCTTGCTTACATTAAACTTGCTTCCGCTGAGTTTTAAATTGTTCGCTGTAGTCTGAGTGCCGGCATAAGCATACGCTCCTGCCGAGCCTGTAACCTTGATATACTTACCGTCAGAGTCCTTGACAGTAAAGTAAACATTCTTTTCGAGGTTTGCTATCTGAGTAGCGGTCAATGTAGTGTCAGAAAGCCATACCTTCTTTATCTGAGCCGTACCGCTGTCCTCGCTATTTATGAAAGACACGGACGATGTTTTATCTCTTGAGATGGTAATTGTCTGATATGCTTTGTTAACCGAATAGCCCTCCGGAGAGCCATACTCATACACGGTGTACTTTCCGGTCGGAAGGTCGGAAACAGTGAAAGTACCTGTACTGGGATTAACATACAGCGATGTAGCTTTAGTCGATGTTCCTGTAAACGTATATGAGCCGCTGTACTTCGTACCGTTGACAGTTATATATTTTCCGTCAGCGTTTTTGATGCGGAAATATATCTGCTTATTTCTTTCAACGTTGTTGCTTGCGGCTATGGCATTACCGTTGGTGTCTACCCAAGTTTTTATAACCTTGCCCGTACCGGTATTTCTCGTATTTTTGAAAGTAACTGTTCCTGTGCCTCCGGCTGTAACGGTTACTGTTTGACTGAGATTCTTTCTTGTATAATTCGGTATACCGTTGCCGTCATTACCAAATTCGTAGACCGTATACGTTCCTGCAGGTAACGATTTTACTAAAAAAGTGTTACTGCTGTTGAGCTTGAACTTAGTTACGGAACCGCTTGCAGAGTAGGTATACGAGCCTGCCTTGCCTGTAGCCTTCACGGCCGAACCCGAACTATTCTTTATCGTGAAATAGATGTCGCTGTTGCTTGCCTGTGTGCTTGAGCTGTCGTGCTTGTGTTCCCAAACTTTCTTGATCTGAGCTGTGCCTAAACTGTCAGAATAAATAGCAATTTTTGCGGTGCTGGGGTCTCGGTCTGTTACGAATGTTGCAGAACTCTGCGAGCCGCTACCGGAGATCATATACATCGGTGCAACATCAACTATATTATTCTGATACTTACTGCTATTACGTTCAGCTGTAAGCGTTATAGCCGAGCTGGATGGTATAGGCTTTGTTGACTTTATAACGAGCTTTCCTTCGGTGTCTGTAATTATCGAAAGATAGCTGTATTTTTTAATTGCCGTCTGCCAGTCATAATACTTAGACACATTTTTACTATCAGTCAGCGTTATTGTGAATGTTCCATCGCTGTTAGTCGTCATTTTCTGCTTTGGCACATTTGTTACTGTAGGCTTTACAGCGTAAGACGGTATAGTAAGATGGCTTAACATCTGCTCTTTGATCTTGTTATAGCAAGCCTTGACATTTGTAGCCATAGAGCTTGACATATCCTCGGTGAATATACCGACAGCCGTGCTTTCGGAAGAGTTGTTGAACCAACCGTCACAGATATTCCAGGTGACGATCGACGTTGCGATACGTTCAGTATCAGCGTTGTAGCCATATTTTGTTGTACCCTGATAGCCATAAATCAGAGCGTGTTTTAAATTCTGCTGTTGCGTTAACGACAACAAATTGTAGGTCTTTTGTGCCGTATAATCGCTTGTCCAAGCATCCTTTGAGGACTGAATACAATACGCTACCTGTCCTGTTGGGCTACCAACATTGAGTTTGATTATCTGTCCGTATGTGCTTGTGTTCAGTCTGCCGTTGAAGTTATATGAATAATCGTACCAGTCAACATATAACTTCTGATTTGAGCCGTTTACGATATTCATTATTGTAGCCGCAAATGTGTTCAGGCTTATTGCCGACATAGCAATAACGACAGATAAAACTAAGCTCAACATTTTTCTGAGTTTGTTTTTCATACCGATTTCCTTTCTTGGTTTGCATTTGTATATATAAAAAAGCAGTCCTATGAAAAGACTGCTTTGAGTTTTCGTATTTATTTGTACCTTCGGAAAAAAGAAAAGAGCTTTGAACAGTTAATTTCAAAGCTCTAATATATTCAGTTGTTTGCTTTTATTATTTGTCTTTAACCCATACACGGGAAGAATACATAAGCCGTCAAGTCCTGGCAGGCGGTATCATTGCTAATATCAATGCCCCAGTGTTCTTTTGCCCATTGGCAATATTCGCTTGCAAGGCAGTAGTCTATGCAAGTAGAAAAACCTTGACTTTCATTGAATTCATAGAACTGGCAAAGATATTCTATAGCTTGTTTTTTGGAATACAAGCTATCGGGATGATTGGAATAAACCTGCGTCCAAGTGCTGTGTTGATATACTTTGCCTTTTGTTGTACCGACATCTGAGGGTTTAAAAAATGCATATCCATTGTCTTTAGCGTACTTTTCACAAGCCTTTAATATATCTTCACAGTCCTGCTTTGTAAATCTCCAGTTATCTTCGGCAGGCTTGCTTTCCTGTTTCTTCGTTATTGTCTGCTGAGGCTTATTGTTCTGAGCAGGTTTTGAAGCAGCAACAGTAACCTTACTGTCGCTCAGATAATCACTGTGTATAAAGCTACCGTCAGAAAGTTTGAAGTAGCCTGTATCGGTCTTGGCTGTCACTGTCACCTTGTCGTTCACGCTGTACAGCTTAACTGTGTCAGCGCCGAGTACAGCTTTTTTACGGCTGTAGCAGTCGGTATTGACATACTTAGTACCGCTTGCCTTGCTTTCGGTCCATTCGGGTGCAGGCTTTGTTGTAGCGGCGGTTGTTGTCGTTGCCGGCTTTGGCTTTGCCGTTGCAGTCGCTGTTGTGGTGGTGGTAGTTTCAGCTATCTTTGTTTCCTGTGGCTTTGTGGTGGTCACTGCTGTGATAGCTGTGGTCTGAGCAGTAGTTGTTTCTGCTTTCGGCTCGTCAATCCTATCCATCACTGTTCCCGTTATTGCCGGAGCGGTAGTTGTGGTAACTGCCGTTTCGGGTACGGAGGACATTGTGCTGTTTGCACTGCCTGCCGTGCAAGCACTGGTCAGTATTACGCTGATAAGGGTTATTGTTGCGAGTATGGTGTGGGTACGTTTCATTTTGTCCTCCTTTGTGGTGTGGGGTTTTTAGTTAACTCAATTTCTGTAGTTCTTGGCTTGCTCTTCTGTTATTATGCCTTGCTTTAAGAGTTCTTCGAGTAAATCGGCTCTTCCCTCGGCTCTTCCCTCGGCTTTTGCGTGTGCCTTTTCGGTTGCTTCGATATGCAGAGCCTTTTCACGCATTTCCGCAAGCTCTCTTGTCTTTTCGTCCGCACTCATCTTATGCAGCACAACTACTGCGTCCTGTATCTGCTTTACGCCTGTCTGCTGTAACATATCAAGTTCATCCTCCGTTTCCGCATTGATAAGTCTGAGCCATAGCTCCTGCTTGTTGTTCTTGTCGATATTCTTGCCTATTTTCTTCAGCTCGAAGTAATGAGCTGTAAACTTGTCTGTAAGCTGTTCGTTTCTGCTGTCCTCTCTCATTGAGAACGATGAATGATATTCTTCGCAGTCAAAGAGATTGAAGTTGATGATATTTATCGAAATGCACTGGTTCAGCGAGCCGTACACCTCTCCGCTTTTAAGCTGACCGCTGTACAGCTTAGACAGGTAGTAGAGCGAACGGTCCTTGTAATTGCCCTCGTCCTTTATCTGCATTTCAACGTTTATCAGTCTGCCATTGGCTTTCATACGAATATCCATACGGCTGTATTTCTCGGTTATGCTGTCCGGCATTATCTCGGAATTGAGTACAACGAGGTTTTCTATCGAATCATACGGTATACCGAGCGTATCCGATAAGTAAGCCTGTAGTAAATGCTGATTTCCCTCGTCCGTAAACAACTTCTTGAATATTATATCCAGCTTTGCCTTTACTATATTTCTTGCCATTCAATTCGACACTATTTCTTCAAGTATATTGTACCATTAAAACGGCAAAAAGTCCAGCACTTGCCAAAATATACAAAAACCGCCCCGTGAAAAACACAGGGCGGTAAAATATTCATTTAGTATTATCTATCAGTCAGCCAAAAAACTGCTCATAAGTGTATGACCCTCAGCGATATAATCGCCCGTCTTAGCCGCACTCTCCTCGCAGAAGCAATCAACACCGTCAAGCTTCTTTCTGCTGTCATATATCATGAACGGCACAGGAGCATTTGTATGTGTTCTCAGTTCAAGCGGTGTGGGATGGTCGGGGCAGATAAGGATCTTTATATCCTCGTCCTTGAATTCGTCAAGCAGCTTGCCGAGTATCTTTTCGTCAATAAGGCTTATTGCCTTTACCTTATTGTCAACCTCATTACGATGACCGCATTCATCGGGAGCTTCAACATGGATATATACAAAATCCTTGCCGCTCTTCAGTGCGTCAACAGCAGCCTGAGCCTTACCGTCAAAGTTTGTATCTATGTAGCCTGTTGCACCGTCAACCTTGATAACGTCCATTCCTGTGAACTTGCCGATACCTCTGAGCAGATCGACCGCAGAGATCATAGCGGCGCTCTTTCCGTACTTTTCGGCAAAAGGAGTAAGTTCCTTGCGAACACCCTCGCCCCAGAACCATATACTGTTTGCAGGACGAAGACCTCTTTCGATTCTCTTCAGGTTAACGGGATGGTCCTTCAGCAGATCGTAGCTCTTCTTCATCATCTCAATAAGCACCTTGCCGTTTTCGTTCACACCAAGATGCGTCTTTATCGGCTTGCCTGTTATATCGTGGGGAGGAGTCAGCGTGCCTATATCGGTCGTACCGTGATCCCATATCAGACAATGACGGTAGCTTACACCGCTGTAGAATCTGAATTCATCCGTACCGAGCTTTTCGTCAATGAACTTTATAAGCTCTGCGGCTTCTTCAGTAGATATATCGTCGGCACAGTAGTCGAGTATTGTCTTATCCTCGTAAACCGGCTCGTCCGACAGCGTTACAAGATTCGTTCTGAAAGAAACGTCCGTAGGCTTCATATCAATGCCTATACTGCCTGCCTCTAAAGGACTTCTGCCCGAATAATATATTGCAGGATCATAACCGAGTACGGAAAGATTCGCAACGTCACTGCCGGGCTTCAGATTGTCCTCGACCGTCTTTACAAGACCTACTCTTGATACCTTTGCAAGCTTGTCCATATTAGGCTTGTGTGCAACACTCATAGGTGTTCCGCCTATATCCTCACGGGGAAGATCGGCCATACCGTCGCAAAGTAATACTGCGTATTTCATTTTTTGTTATCCCTTTCTTGCATAAAAATCCGACCGAAAATACGGCTGAAAAAACCGCTTTTTCCTGTCTTATCTATTAAAGTATAGCACAATGTCTGCAATAAATCAATATAAAAATTGCAAAGCGACTTGTTTTTGCTTTATCTTGCCGTATCGGTAAGCAGAATTTTACACGGATATTTTCCGACATAAAATCAAAAATATCATCAAGGACGGTGATATTTTGAATATTTCCAAAAAAGAATACGCACAGCTTGCCGACCGTTATTCCACACCGAGCAAGCTATATATAACAGTGCCGAAAGCGTTTGTAATAGGCGGACTTATCTGCTGTACAGGGCAGTTCTTTACCGATTTATATATTATGATAGGAAACGATGCAGATACTGCATCAGCGTACACCTCAATAACTCTTGTGCTGATAAGTGCCTTGCTGACGGGCTTCGGTCAGTATGAGCGGATAGCAAAGCACGCAGGCGCAGGCACTCTCGTTCCTATAACAGGCTTTGCGAATGCCGTTGTTTCCCCTGCCCTTGAATTCAAGACCGAGGGTCTCATTCTCGGTACGGGCGCAAAAATGTTCATCATTGCAGGGCCCGTAATAGTCTACGGCATAACAGCGGCATTTGTCTACGGCATAATTCTGTTCGTTATAAGTCTTTTCGGAGGTTGATATGGCTAAACTGATTTCAGAGGGTACAATAGAACTTGACCGTGGTGTGTCGGTTTATTCCTGCGCCGCAGCAGTCGGAAAAATGGAGAGCGACGGACCTCTCGGCAACTGCTTTGACTATGCCGCAGAGGGAGCAGAGCTTGGACTTACCACTTGGGAAAAAGCCGAAAGCACCTTTCAGCAATATGCCTTTGATATTGCCCTTAGAAAAGGCAAGCTAATAAAAGAGGATATTTCATTCATTTTCGCAGGCGATCTGCTTAACCAATGCACAGGCTCGGCATACGGTCTGCGTGACACCGATATATCATTTATCGGACTTTACGGTGCCTGCTCGACAATGGCTGAAAGTCTTGCAATGGCTTCGCTTTTTGCGGACATGAGGCTCGGAGAATATTTCGCCGCCGTTACCTCGTCACACTTCTGCTCTGCCGAAAGGCAGTTCAGATTCCCTATAAACTACGGCGGCGTTCGTCCCCCTACTGCTCAGTGGACAGCTACCGGCGCAGGCTGTTGTATAACCTCGGTAGCTGAAAAACCGCCTTATGTAAAGAGTGTCACGATAGGCAAGATAACCGATATGGGCATAAAGGACGCAAACAATATGGGTGCGGCTATGGCAGGTGCGGCATACGATACGATAAACCGACACCTGCTCGCCACCGGAACATCTCCTGCCGATTATGATGTAATCTACACCGGAGATCTCGGACAGGTCGGCTCGGAGCTTATGTGCGAGCTTTTCCGCCGTGACGGAACAGAAATCAGCCATAAGCACAAGGACTGCGGACTTATGCTGTACGACCGTGAAAAGCAGGACGTACACGCAGGCGGCTCAGGATGCGGATGCAGTGCCTCGGTACTGTGCGGACATATCCTGCCGCAGATAGCCGAGGGAAAGCTCCACAGAGTGCTGTTTGCCGCTACCGGTGCGCTTATGTCAACAACTAAAGTACAGCAGGGCGAAAGCATCCCAGGCATATCCCACCTTGTAGAAATTTCAGACGCTTTATAACAGGAGAAAATTTATGCAGTATTTATGGGCATTTTTAGTCGGCGGTGCGCTTTGTGCTATAGGTCAGTTACTTATCGACCTTACAAAGCTCACCCCAGCAAGAATACTTGTTGCCTACGTTGTTTCGGGCGTAATTCTCGGAGCGGTAGGCCTTTATCAGCCGCTTGTCGATTTTGCAGGCGCAGGTGCGTCCGTACCTCTCACAGGCTTTGGCAATCTGCTTGCAAAGGGTATGAAAAAAGCTGTCGAAGATGACGGCTTACTCGGAATCTTCACGGGCGGATTTACCGCCTGCTCGGCAGGAGTTACCGCCGCAATGATTTTCGCTCTTGCGGTATCGCTTATCTTCAACAGAACAGACAGAACAAGACAGGAATAAAAACAACCGCCGACCTTACAGCCGGCGGTTATTTTATATTCAAATTTTCATTGACTTTTATTGATAATTATGCTAAAATAATATTGCCACACAATTTAATAATCGAGCTGATGGGATAGGTATGCATTTTTATATGGTAAAAGTGCTTACTCTTATTTCGTATACCTTTCTTAAGGCTCGATAATTGTGTGGCAACAATCGGAGCTAAGCATTTTTCGGTGCGTAGCTTCGTGTTACGCACTTTTTTATTTGTGCGTAATAATTTAGTTACACAAGGAGAGTCAAAATGAAAACAAATTCAAAAATTGCACTGATTAGTGCAATAACAGCCGCAGTCATGCTGACTTCATGCAGTAACAATATTACAGCACCGACTGCATCTGCGTCACCTGACAGCAAATCAACCACAAGCTCTACAAATGTTTCTGTACCTGATACCGGAAACAATTCAAGCACAAAGGACAGCACAACACAGGATACAGCTGTAGTACCGCCCGCCAGCGATTTCAAACCTGACAGCAAATCAACCACAAACTCTGCAAATGTTTCAGTACCTGATACTGGAAACAATTCAAGCACAGAAGACAGCACAGCACAGGATACAGCTGTAGTACCGCCCGCCAGTGATTTCAAATATGAATACGATGCAGTATTAGAAGGTATAACAATAAGAGCGTATACGGGAACAGAATCTTCCATACGAATCCCAACAGAAATTGACGGAGATCCGGTTATTGCTTTTTTGGGAGAAGAATACACCGAAGTTACTTGGCTCGGAACAGGATATCAAGTGACAGGAAATGTACTTAACAAAGCAGTAACACATCTTGAATTTGAAGAAGGTTTCACATACATTTCAGGAATAAGCGGAGAAAATGTTGAATCGGTTGTTATACCCGAAGGAGTAATTGCAATAGGTTCTTTCGGCGAAAAGGTAAAATCAATTTCCTTACCAAGCACTTTAAAATATATTGATGATTCTACATTTTATAATTGCAGTGAGTTATCTGAAATAAATCTCCCTTCAAATCTGGTTAGCATAGGTTATAATGCGTTTGCATTCTGCACCTCACTAAAGGAAATTACTATACCCGGCTCTGTTACAAAAGTTGGAGATAGTGCTTTTTACGGTTGCGAAAATCTGACTACAGTCAAATTTGAAGATGATAATCAAGATGCATCCGAGATATATTTCGATATAAGAACATTTAAGGACTGTGAAAACTTAAAGCAAATTGTTCTTCCCGACAATATAACAGCTATACCCAAAGAAGCCTTCTA
>ERZ1106954.2250-NODE-2250-length-13571-cov-4.092261_pt1 | contig 13571 bp, 10 predicted proteins | sample MGYA00403678_ERZ1106954 | MGnify/ENA primary metagenome ERZ1106954 (study PRJEB35170, sample SAMEA104062445) | human gut metagenome | biome: human gut; feature: human-associated habitat; material: faeces | place: Denmark | collected 2012-08-20 ... | reverse complement strand
TGTACCTGCAGCCTGCGCACCCGATCCTGATGGGTAACAATGCCCATCACCACCGTCCAGGTCCAGGGTTTCCCCGCTGCCAGATACAGCAGCCGGTGGAACTGATTATCCAGATCCATATAGGTATCCAGTGCCCCTGCCTCCAGGGCGCACTTCTGCTTTTGCAGATTCTCTTTCAGCCGGGAAAGATCTTCGCCTCCGGCTTTGCGGATCGCCTCCTGCAGGATAGCACGCTCCGTATGGAAGCGGAGGAACACCCCCTCCTCCACGGCATCCAGATCTATCCGGCTCACCCGGCTGGAACGTTGGGGGTATACCTCCACCAACCGGCTTTCCACCAGAGAAACAATGGCTTCCCGGATGGGTGTGCGGCTGGTGCCCAGCGCCTCGGAAAGCTCCCCATCCACCAGCACCATTCCCGGAGGAAAATCCAGGCGCATAATACCGTTATACAGCACCCGATAGGCATATTGCCGGGCATTTTCCCCGGCCTCTTTCCGGGGGATGGGTATCCTTGGGTCCATAGCTGCTCTCTCCTTCAGGAACGGGTCTGCCGCCTGCTTACATCTGGGCGGTGAGATACTTCAGGTGGCGGCCGATATGGCGAACCAGCGCTTCATAATATTCTTCTTCGTGGGCGGCCATAAAGGCAAAGAATTCTTCCTGGAACCACTCCTGCTGCAAAAGCAGACCGTAGGCAATATGAATGGTCTGCCGGGAAGCGGGCAGGTGAAGATACTCGGGCAGGTAAGCGTCACTCTCCAGTTCAATGGGAGGGATCTCCTCCACTTTAGTGGATACATGATAATACTTCTCCGCCTCATGCCGCTGGGCAATGGCAAAGGTATGGGCCTTGCGGTAAAGGGCGGGATCATGCTCGGCTACCACTTCCATAGCCACCAGCCAGTTGGTACCGGCAGTCTTTACATGGACGTGCCCATGGGTCACCCGGCCCACGGTAGAAAATACGGAGAACTTATCGGAACCGGAGTGTACGGAAAGTTTGTAACCGAAATGGTCTGCGATTTTCTGATGAATATCGAAATCCCGTGCAAAATCATGAAGATTCCCGGCATATTCGATGCCTTTTTCAAATTCGCCGGAGAAATGAGGCGCCACGCTGACGGGCCGCACCCCCGCCTGATACAGGCTGTCCGCCACCACAAAGTGCTCTGCAGGCGTGGTGATGGTCCGGGTCTCGTCAATGGAAAGTTCAAAATCCACAGGATAGGGCTTGATGCTCTCTATATAAGCATAGCACTCCCGGGCATGATCGATAGCCCGCCAGAACACCAGCACGATCCGCCGGAGCTCCTCGGCTTCCAGCGTACCGATAACGGGCAGTTCCTTGTGCAGATACCGTTCCTCATACAGGCTGCGAACCTCCTGGGGCAAGGCTGCATATGCTTCGTCCACCTGTGCCTGGGTAAAGGCAGCAGCGTGGATATCGATATGTTCGGAGCAGTCCAGGGTGATCATGGTGCAGCCGCTTTCGATGGCATACTTGATCTCTTCCTTGGTCTTCAAATGATCACCGTCTGCACCGTATCCCTTTTTATATCCTTCCTGAAATACGCCGAAAGCCGCTGCGGCAATAACTTCTTCAAAGGTACGGTTGGTAAGAGTCAGTTCCCGGATGCTCTGCTGCGCCAGCACGGGGAATACGCCGAACTTTGCATAGGCCTCCATAGCTCGCACATGACCGGGAGTAGCCAGCCCCAGTCTGTCGCCAAGGCCCATGGTGAAGGGATGATCCTTGTGGCTCACAGGGCGGGTATAGGGGAACAAAGCCATAAGCGCTTTGGCATTTTCGGTGGTCAGGCCGCAAAGCTTGATTCCGTCCACTTCTTCGCCTGCAAATGTATCAGCCTTTTCGCCGGCCACGGCCAGGAGCTTTTCTTTTTCTTCTCCGGCCAGGATAATGGCGCAGCAGGTCCCTTCCGCCTCCTCAGCGGAACGGGGGTATACATACAAAGATCCATCCTGATGAAGCTTATCCAAAAAATCCTGAAGCTGCATGATGCTTTTCAAATTCCTTTCCTTTGGTTGCTAAATACAAGTATAGCATGCTCCCGCCGTTTGTCAAACAAATATATCACAAAAAGATCCCATATTTACAGTTATTAAACGGATTTTGCTATTTTTCCGTTCCGGTTGTTGCAATCCTGATATACCAGTGCTATACTGACATCAGACCAGGAAAGGAGACTTCTTATGAAACCCTTTATGGACAAGGATTTTCTGCTGGACACCGAAGCGGCCAAAGTGCTTTACCACGAATACGCCGAAAAAATGCCCATCATAGATTACCATTGCCATATCGACCCCATGGAGATCGCCGAAGATGTGCGCTGGGACAATATCACCCAGGTGTGGCTGGGGGGCAGAACCCCTTCCGGAGGTTACTTTGGGGATCATTACAAGTGGCGTCTTATGCGCTCTGCCGGAGTACCGGAAAAGTACATAACCGGCGATGCCGATCCGGAAGATAAATTTGTTGCCTGGGCAGGCGCGCTGCAAGGCGCCATAGGCAATCCTTTGTATCATTGGACGCATTTGGAACTCCAGCGTTATTTTGATATTCATGCGCCCCTGACCCGGGAGAATGCTTCCCAGGTATATCAGGCCTGCAACCGCCGCCTGCAGGAGGGGGATCTTTCCGTGCGGGGGATCCTGCGTCAGAGCCGGGTAAAGCTGCTTTGCACCACCGATGATCCTGCAGATGACCTGAAAGCCCATGAGCGTATCGCCGCCGATAAGAACTGCCCCACGATAGTGCTCCCCGCCTTCCGTCCGGATAAGGCCATGCGGGTAGACAAGCCCGCCTTTGCCCCCTATATCCGGCGTTTGGAGCAGGTAGTCGGCTTCTCCATCAACACCATGGAGGATCTGCGCCGGGCGCTGCTTGCCCGTATAGATTACTTCGAAGCCCACGGCTGCCGGGTCAGCGACCACGCGCTGGACGGCATGTTCTGCGTGCATGCCGCCGAAAGCGCACTTAATGAGACTCTGCAAAAGGGCAAACGGGGCGAAGCCGTGTCCGAAGAAGCCTACAAGGCTTTCCATACGGATCTGCTGCTCACCTGTGCCCGGGCCTATGCGCAAAAAGGCTGGGTCATGCAGCTGCACTTTGGCTGCATCCGGGATAATTCTTCCAAAATGTTCGCCCATCTGGGCCCGGACACCGGCTTTGACGCCATGAATGATGTTTCCAATGCCTGGGGTCTGGCGGCTCTGCTGGATCTGTTGGAAAAAGAAAATGCTCTGCCCCGCACCGTCCTTTATTCCCTGAACCCCGCCGACAACGGGATCATCGGTACCGTTATGGGCGCCTTCCAGACGGACAGCGATATTCCCGGCCGCATCCAGCTGGGCAGTGCCTGGTGGTTCAACGATCACAGGAGCGGCATGGAACAGCAGCTTCGGGATCTGATGAACCTGGGGAACCTTTCTTCCTTCGTAGGAATGCTTACGGACAGCCGGAGTTTTTTGAGCTATACCCGTCATGAATACTTCCGCCGGATCCTCTGCGGCATGTTGGGCCGCATGGCGGAAAACGGAGAATATCCCTGGGACGAACGGTACCTGGGCCACATGGTAGAGGATATCAGCTACCGCAATGCCCGCCGCTACTTCCGTTTTGATGAATTTATTGACTGATTCGGTCATCACATTCTATTTTAAAAGGAGATCGCTATGAAACGCTATGCCATTGCCGTACCCACCAGTATGGGCGTACGCATCACCCCCGCCAATCGGCAGCCCGTGCACCTGAGCCATGAGTATTATCTGCAGGCCACCAGCGCCGAAACCAACGTAGCCAGCGTTCCCGCCGCTCTGGGCATGCCGGCTCTGGTGCTGACCACCTTTGTGGAAGGCTCCCCCATTGCACAGTTTATCAAGAATGATCTGCGCAGCCGCGGTATGGATTATCTGGGCAAAGAAGTCCCGCAGGGCGGCCCCTGGGGTTACCGGCACCAGTTTAACATTGCGGATTCCGGTTACGGTCTCAGAGGGCCCCGGGTACACAACGACCGGGCAGGAGAAGTGGGCCGCACCCTGAACGTAGAGGACTTTGATCTGGAGCAGATCTTTGGTCAGGACGGTGTGGAGATCCTCCATCTTTCCGGACTCATTGCCGCTCTGTCTCATGAAACGGGCATTTTCTGTCTGGAACTGGCCCGGGCCGCCAAGAAGTACGGCACCCGTATCAGCTTCGATCTGAACTACCGCGCTTCCTTCTGGAAAGGCCGGGAAAAAGAACTTTCCGCCATTTTCAAGGAGATCGCCGGTCTTGCAGATATCCTCATCGGCAACGAAGAAGACTTCCAGCTCTCTCTGGGCATTCAGGGGCCTGAGGCCGGCGGCAAGGGTCTCGCTTCCAAGATCGAGGGCTTTAAGGAGATGATCCTCCGGGTAAAGGAAGAATATCCCCAGGTAAAGCTTTTTGCCACCACGCTCCGCGAGGTCAAGAATGCCAATGAACATCTTTGGGGCGCCATCCTGTATGAGGGCGGCCAGTTCTATGTGGCTGAACCCCGTGAAATTCAGGTGCTGGATCGCATCGGCGGCGGCGACGGGTTCGTAGGCGGCCTGCTGTACGGTGTGCTCAAAGGCTGGGAGCCTGAAGACTGCCTGCACTTTGGCTGGGCCACCGGCGCGCTGGCTACCACCTCTCTCAACGACTATGCACAGCCTGCCGATGAAGAGCAGGTGTGGGCCCTCTGGAGCGGCAACGCCCGGGTCAAGCGGTAAACTACAATCAAAATTCATTTTATAAAGGAGAAAACTATGCTGGCAGATATCGGTTTGATCGGATTGGCCGTAATGGGTGAAAACCTGGTCATGAACATGGAGAGCAAGGGGTTCACCGTTGCCGTCTTCAACCGCACCACATCCAAGGTGGAGAACTTTGTCAACGGCCGTGCCAAGGGTAAAAACATTATAGGCACCTATTCTCTGGAAGAACTGGTACAGTCCCTGAAGAAGCCTCGCCGGATCATGATGATGGTCAAGGCCGGTTCCGCTGTGGATTCCCTCATCGATCAGCTGCTGCCCCTTCTGGAAGAGGGCGACATCCTCATTGATGGCGGCAACTCTCACTTCCCCGATACCATCCGCCGCTGCAAGTATGTGGAAAGCAAGGGAATGCTGTATATCGGCACCGGCGTTTCCGGCGGCGAAGAAGGCGCGCTGAAGGGCCCCAGCATGATGCCTGGCGGCTCTCCGGCTGCATGGCCCCATGTAAAACCCATCTTCCAGGCCATCTGCGCCAAGGTGGAAGACGGCACCCCCTGCTGCGACTGGGTAGGAGAAGACGGCGCCGGTCACTTTGTCAAGATGGTGCACAACGGCATTGAATACGGCGATATGCAGCTTATATGCGAAGCCTACCAGCTTATGCGGGATGGTCTGGGTATGTCTGCCGACGAAATGCATGAGGTCTTTGCTCAGTGGAACAAGACCGAGCTGGACAGCTACTTGATCGAGATCACCCGGGACATCCTGGCCTATAAGGATACCGACGGCAAGCCCATCGTAGACAAGATCCTGGATACCGCCGGCCAGAAGGGCACCGGAAAATGGACGGGCATGGCTGCTCTGGACGAGGGCGTTCCCCTTACCCTGATCGGGGAAGCCGTTTTTGCCCGCTGCCTCTCCGCCATGAAGAGCGAGCGTGTGGAAGCCAGCCATCTCTTCCCCGCTACCGATCATGCCATTACCTGCGACAAGGCCGCTTTTATCGAAGATATCCGCAAGGCTCTGTATGCCTCCAAGATCATCTCCTACGCCCAGGGCTATACCCTTATGCGGGCAGCAGCCAAGAACTACGGCTGGAATCTGAATTATGGCGGCATCGCTCTTATGTGGCGGGGCGGCTGCATCATCCGTTCCGTATTTCTGGGCAAGATCAAAGAGGCTTATGACCGGGATTCCCAGCTCTCCAATCTGCTGCTGGATCCTTACTTCAAGAACACCATCCAGGGTTTGGTCCCTGCCTGGCGGAACGTGGTCAGCGAGGCTGTAAAGCATGGGATCCCCATGCCCGCCTTCTCCAGCGCCCTGAGCTACTTTGACGGCTATACTACCGAAAAGCTCCCTGCCAACCTGCTTCAGGCCCAGCGTGACTATTTCGGCGCCCACACCTATGAGCGGCTGGATGCCCCCCGTGGAGAATTCTTCCACACCAACTGGACGGGTCACGGCGGCAGCACCTCCGCTTCCACCTACAATGCCTGAGCTTGAGCTGCCCTACCGGCTCATCGCCCTGGATCTGGACGGTACCCTCCTCAACCCCCAAAAAGAGCTGACGGAGGGCAACCGCCGGGCCCTGCTGGCCGCCGCCGGCAGGGGCACGCATATTGTTCCCACCACCGGGCGTTTCTTTGAAGGTATGCCCGAAGCTGTCCGTTCTTTGCCCTGTATACGCTACGCCATCACCATCAACGGCGCACAGGTGCAGGACAGGCAGACAGGGGAGGTCCTTTACCGGGCAGAGATCCCCAACCGGCGGGCCATAGAAGTCATGGAGCAGCTGGACACCCTGCCGGTGATCTACGACTGCTACATGGATAACTGGGGCTACATGACGGAAACCCTGTATGCGCAGGGACCTGCCTACATACAGGATCCTCACGTATTGAAAATGCTCCTGGAGCTGCGCAAGCCTGTGCCGGAACTGAAGGCTTTTCTCCGGGAAACGGGCCGGGATGTGCAGAAGATCCAGTTCTTTTTCCCTACGGTAGAGGAACGGGTCCGCCGCCTGCCCCAGATGCAGGCGCTGTTCCCGGATCTGAATGTGTGCTCGGCGCTTGGCAATAATGTGGAGATCAATGCCCCCGCCGCTAATAAGGGAGACGCACTGAAGGCTCTGTGCCGCCATCTTGGTCTGCCCGTTTCGCAAAGTCTGGCTTTCGGAGACGGGCTCAATGATCTCTCCATGATACAGGCTGCGGGACTGGGTGTGGCCATGGAAAACGGCGATCCTGCCGTAAAAGCCGCTGCCGGGGCTATTGCCCCCTCCTGCGGAGAAGACGGGGTAGGCCGGTTTATGGAAACTTTGCTGGAGCAGGGGCTGCTGTAAGTCCCCTCCGGCTGCATACAGTCAGCATTTATTTAACAGAAAGGAAGATTTTTTATGAAACTGCCTCTTAATACGGATCTTGCCGGAAAAGTTGCCGTGGTCACCGGTGCCGGCGGCGTGCTGTGCAGCATGTTCAGCAAGGCTCTGGCCGCAGCCGGCGCAAAGGTCGCCGTGCTGGATCTTAACGAAGCCGCTGCCGAAAAGGTAGCCGAAGGCATTCGTCAGGAAGGCGGTCAGGCTCGGGCCTACTGCTGCAACGTGCTGGAAAAGGTCAGCTGCGAAGAAGTCCATCAGGCTGTTCTGAAGGACTTCGGCCCCTGCGATATCCTGATCAACGGTGCAGGCGGCAACAACCCCCGCGCCACCACCGATAAGGAATACTTTGAGCTGGGCGATCTGGACAGCGAAACCAAGACCTTCTTTGATCTGCAGGAGAGCGGTGTGGAGTTTGTGTTCAACCTGAACTTTCTGGGCACCCTGATCCCCACCCAGATCTTTGCCAAGGATATGCTGGGCCGCCCGGGCTGCAACATTCTGAACATCTCCTCCATGAACGCCTACACGCCCCTTACCAAGATTCCCGCTTACTCCGGAGCCAAGGCTGCCATCTCCAACTTTACTCAGTGGCTGGCCGTTCACTTCAGCAAAGTGGGCATCCGCGTCAATGCCATTGCCCCCGGTTTCTTCTCCACCCAGCAGAATGCCGCTCTGCTTTTCAATCCCGATGGCACGCCTACGCCCCGTACCGGCAAGATCCTGGCCGCTACTCCCATGGGCCGCTTTGGGGAAAGTGAGGAGCTCCTGGGCGGGATGCTGTTCCTTTTGAATAACGAGGCCGCTTCCTTCATTACCGGCGTGGTGCTGCCCATCGATGGCGGCTTCTCTGCCTACAGTGGAGTCTAAGGGCCTATGGAAATCTTCCGTCGTTCCCAGCAGGCGGAGGGACTGACCCGGGAGGAGCTTTCCGCTGCGGTGGAAGCTTCTCTGCAGGGCCGTGATCTGCACAAGGTGCTGATCCTCCCTCCTGATTTTACCCGTTACCATTCCAATGCAGGTCTTCTGACCAATCTGTATTACCACTTTCTAACCGACGCTGGTGTGCAGGTGGATATTCTCCCCGCTCTGGGCACCCATGTGCCCGTAACGGAAGAAGAGATGGATCTGATGTTCGGAGACATTCCCCATGACAGGTTCCTGATCCACCACTGGCGCACGGATGTTGTAAAGCTGGGCGAAGTGCCCGCCTCCTATCTGGAAGAGGTCACCGAAGGGCTCTGGCATGATCCCATTGACGTAGAAGTCAACCGCTTGGTCATGGATCCCACTTATGATCTGGTGCTTTCCATTGGTCAGGTGGTGCCCCATGAGGTCATCGGCATGTCCAACCACTCCAAGAACATATTTGTGGGTGTAGGCGGTGCCGATATGATCAACAAATCCCACATGGTGGGAGCTGTATACGGCATGGAGCGCATGATGGGTCGGGACCACACCCCCGTACGGAAGGTGTTTGACTATGCACTGGAGCACTATATGCAAAAGGTGCCCCTGCTTTGGGTCCTTACGGTTACCACCGCCCCCGGCGGGCAGATCCGTACTCACGGGCTGTTCATCAGCGAAGGGCGCAAGGGGCTGGAAGAAGCCGTAAAGCTGGCGCAGGAAAAGAATCTGGACTTTGTGCCGCCGCTGAAAAAGTGCGTAGTGTATCTTACCCCCAGCGAATTCCGCACCACCTGGCTGGGCAACAAAGCTGTTTACCGCACTCGCATGGCCATGGCCGACGGCGGAGAGCTGATCATTCTGGCGCCGGGCGTAGAACGCTTCGGAGAGGATATGACCGTAGACGCCCTGATCCGGAAGTATGGCTACAAAGGCCGTCTCAACACTCTGGCTGCCTTTGAAAAGCCGGAAAACGAGGATCTACGTTCCAACATGGGGGCTGCTGCACACCTGATCCACGGATCCAGCGACGGACGTTTCTCCATCACCTACTGCACCAAGAAGATCTCCCGGGAAGAGATAGAAGGGGTAGGCTTCCAGTGGGCCGATTACGATGAAATGGCTCGCCGGTATGACCCGGAAAAGCTCACCTATGGCCGTAATACCATGCCCGACGGAGAAGAGATCTTCTTTATTCCCAACCCGGCTCTGGGTCTTTGGGCCGATAAAAGCAAGTTCTGATCCCCTGCCACAGGGGGGACATACCTCAAACAACAGGCAAAGCCCCGGAATCTTATGATCCCGGGGCTTTTGCCGTTTCACTCTCTTTTTTGCCTCCGTTTTTGTGAACCGTTTCAGGCTCCACTTCTAACACATAGCGTTTATAGGCGTTGACCAGAAGTGTATTTCCATAGCGATGTATCCGCTCGGCGGAATCCCCGTAATTCAGGTGCACATGCCCATGGATCAAATACGCAGGTTTCCACTTATCCAACAGCGGATAGAACGCTCCAAAGCCCCGGTGCGCATAATCTTCTCCGTCTCCGCAGCCTCTGGGCGGCGCATGGGTCAGCACAATGTCCACCCCCTGCATCCGGTACAGAGCCCATCCCCGCCGCCAGATCCGGCTGCGCATCTCTCCCTCCGTATACTGGTGGGAACCGCCGTTATAGCGCACGCTTCCGCCCAGGCCCAATATCCGCAGGCCGCCCACTTTTACCACCTGATCCTCTATGCACCGGCATCCTTCCGGGGGATCCTTTTCATAATTCCCGTCATGGTTCCCATGCACATACAGCAGTGGCGCATGACTCATGGTCACCAGAAACCGCAGGTATTCCGCCTTTAGGTCTCCGGCAGAAAGAATAAGGTCATACTCATCCAGCCGTCCCGGCTGAAAATAATCCCACAGATAGGAATCTTCTACATCCGATAGCAACAACAGCTTCATAGGATGGGACCTCCTGCCACGGGAGGCAGCCATTGGCGGTATACCCCCTCCAGACGCACCAGATTCTGTGCCTGCGGCAGCAGTTCCTCAAAGGCGGGAATATGCCCCTCCACGTTATCACACAGCCAGTCCATGTGCAGTATCTCCTGAGGGGAAAGATCCCGATCCCCGTTGCTGCGGCTCTGTGTCTGTTGATCCTGCATCGCCCGGCGGAAAGGCTGCAGCCGCCCCCGGGCAACATCCTCCCGGAGCAGTCCGGCCAACGTCTGCATGCCTTCCGGCAAATGATGGCTCAGCTGCAGATCCACCACGCCGCTGCCCATGCCCCACCAGTAGTTCAGCGCCCGGGGTTCGCTGTCATACACCGTATCTCCCCAGTGCCCCTGCAGGATCCCCTTCAGCAGCTTTTCATAAAATATCCCCCAGTTCCAAATGGGAGATCCCAGCGAACGCACCGTACCGTTGGCCTCCAGCAGATTCAGTCCCCACTGCTCCCGGGGCCGTCCCGGAAAAGGCAGATCCCGGTTGGAGATCAGATCCGCCCCTGCCGCCAGCAGTGCCGGCAGAGAATTATCTTCCACACAGGACCAGCGAAGCAGCACTCTGGCCCGTGGATTAGTCAGGCGAGCTCCCAAAGCAAACGCATTGATCCCCGCCGGTACTCCAAAGATGGGACTGCTGGCAATGTAGCCCAGGGTATCTGTTCGAGTCATAGCTCCGGCCAGAGCCCCGGCAATGAACTTGCCCTCATAGATCCGACAGTAATAAGTCCTGACGCCTGGGTATGGCATGGCTACGGAGCAGTTGAGGATCTTTATATGGGGATAAGCAGCAGCAGCCTTCCGGCAGGCAGTGATCAGACTGGGCGCCGTTGCAAACAGCACCTGTGCCCCTTCTGCGGCGGCACGGGCCATGCACCCGTCTGCGTCCATCCCGTCCATGCCTACCCAATATACACTGGAGCTGACCTTCCCCGTCAACGCTTCCTGTGCTTTGAGACGCCCCTGTTCATGGGCGGCACTCCAATCGCTCTGTTCCGGGGAATATGCATGGATAAATGCAGCATGCAAATGGCTGGGCAAAGTCACGGCCCCCCAAAGCCGTTCCAACACGCCTTTCTGCGCAGGCGCATCCTCCGTAGACAGAGCAACCCCTGCGCCCAATTCCGGAAGCAGAGCGATAATGGACAGCCTCAGCTGCTCCGGCTCCAATTTGAAAAGTTCCTCCGGAGAATAGGCCGTCAGCCAGTTGAGAAACAAAGCCGAAAGTGATGCATCTCCCGGCACATTGGCCCGCACTGCTCCCTGACAAAACCGTACAAAGGCGCTTTTTACCTGTCTCTGCTCCTCCTCGGTCCAGACATGTTCCTTTTCAAAGCCCAAAGCGGCCTGAAGCTTTTCATAAGCACCGGGCTCTTCCAGCCTGAATATGTACAAACCGCTGCGCTGATAAAAGGACAAAAACTCATAATATTGCCGCACCTGCGGCGTATCCTGCCATTTAGGCAGAATGCGCAGCACCGAAGCCGTGACCACTGGTGCATCAAAAAACTTCAATACGCTGACCCGCTTATTCCCCTCCTGCACGTAAAAATGACCCAGGTATTCAAAGCAGCGAACGGGATCCCGGATCCCTTCGCTGCCCAGGTGCGCCTCGCACAGGGTCACCCATTTATCTGCAAACTCCGTATCCGGCTCCAGCAAGGGCATAAAACCGGTAGAAAAGGCTCTTTGCCGTCCGGACGTAGTGATGCCGGTGATCCCGGACATGGGGATCTCCACCAGCCCCAGCTCTACCCTCCCGGCTACACTGCTTTCTTCCAACAGTTCTTCCAGTACCGCCGGATAGGGATATTTCCCTTCACGGATATCCTCCCGATACTGGCTCATGCCCCGCCTGCGGGCCTGCCTGTATTCATTTACAGCCTCCTGTCGGTTCATGCTTCGAGCCTCCTTCCTGTAGTGTCAGGGCAGTATACCACTTTTTTCTTCCGTTGAAAAGAGCCGCTTGCATAAGGAAGGCAAAGACACTGCTATATCCCCGGCTTTACGCTTCGCAGCAAAAAGCGTATCTGCCCCCCTGTTGCCTTTGGAGCAGATACGCTTTTATACTTGAAAGTCTGTTTTGCTTTAGAAAGATCCGTCCTCTTCTTCCTCGTCCTTCCAGTCCGGATCCTGAACCACCAGGAGCTTTTGCACCCGCAGATTCTGTTTTTTCAGTATAGTAACGGTCAGGTCCTCAAAAACGAAGCTCTCCCGGAGCTTGGGATACCCTCCCAGCATCTCCACGGCCCAACCGCCTACGGTGGCGTTGTCGTCATCTACATCCTCTTCGTCTTTTTCAAACTCGTCCAAAAAGTCTACCAGGCGCATATCCCCATCCACTTCAAAGGTGTGAGGCTTTATCTCCTTAAACTCTTCATCGATCTCATCACTTTCATCCCAGATATCCCCTACCAGCTGCTCCAGCACATCCTCCATGGTCACAATGCCCATGGTGCCGCCGTATTCATCGGTAACCACCACCAGATGGCTTTTCTGCTTGCGCATGATGTTGAATACATCATCCAAAGGTGTGGTTTTATGAACGAATACCGGGGGCATGAGCAGGGATTTGATGCATACATTTGGATCTTTCACCAACGCCTTATACAGATGGTTCAGGTGCAGGATGCCAATGATATTATCCGTGGTCTCCTCATATACAGGAATACGGGTATAAGGAGAGGCAAAAGCGGTTTTGAGTATTTCTTCCCGGGTATCCTCCATATCGATGGCTACCAGATCCACCCGGGGCGTGATGATCTCATAGGCAAGCGTATCGCCAAAATCCAGAGCCGACTGCAAAAGATCCGCCGTATCTTCATCCACCACCCCTTCATCCTCAACGGTTTCAATGATGGTTTCCAAATCATCCTCGGTGACGGCAGGTCCGTTATCCTCCCCCTTCTTCCAAAGACGGGATATGCCATGCATAAGCTTCTGCATGACCCATACAAAGGGCGTAAGGAGCAGCGTCCAAACCCGCAGGGGATAGGCGGCTATTTTGGCAAACGCCTCCGGTTTCTCGCTGGCCAGTATTTTGGGGGATATTTCTCCAAAGGTGATGATGATCACCGTCATAATGGCCGTGGCCGCCCAGGCGCCGCTGTCCCCCATCAGGCCCACAGCGATCACCGTGGCCAAAGAGGAAGACCCCATGTTCACCAGGTTGTTCCCCACCAGAATGGCAATAAGCACCCTATCAAACTGCTCTTTGATGCTGCATGCTACAGCAGTAGCCCCGGTCAGGGCGCCGTCCTTATTCTTCCCATGCTGCTTGAGCCGGTTTTCATTCAGGATATTATAGGCTATTTCGGAACCGGAAAAGAAAGCGGAGAAAACGATGCAGACTACAATGGCAAGTATCCGTCCGATCATTGGGCTTCCTCCCCCTTATCGTCTTCATCGTAGATCTCTCCCACCAGCTCTTCCAGGATATCCTCCACGGTGATGATACCCACTACCTTTTGCTGTTCATCCCGCACTACAGCCACATGTGTCCTTTCGGCGCTGAGTGCCTCCAGCAAATCGTCTATGACCTTGCCCGTCTGCACGA
>ERZ1106954.2249-NODE-2249-length-13580-cov-5.372200_pt1 | contig 13580 bp, 3 predicted proteins | sample MGYA00403678_ERZ1106954 | MGnify/ENA primary metagenome ERZ1106954 (study PRJEB35170, sample SAMEA104062445) | human gut metagenome | biome: human gut; feature: human-associated habitat; material: faeces | place: Denmark | collected 2012-08-20 ... | reverse complement strand
CCGAAACAGATGATGGATGATCTGAAATCGCAGGATTATTTTTCCGCATGTATGACATTTGCTGAACTTTGTGATGATTTTATTACACAGGCACGAAATGGAAGCCCATATACAGCAAGGACACTTCCAAAAGATGCATTACCATTCTATTGGATCTTTATTTCCATTGGTGTTGGTGTGATTTTGGCATTCATTATTGTTGGAAGAATGAAGGCACAGTTGAAGACCGTTCGCTTCCAGGCGGCAGCAGGAAATTATGTGAAAGATGGAAGTATGAATGTCACAGAAAGCAGAGATTTGTTCTTGTACCATACGGTAACAAAGACTGCAAAAGAAAAGAGTTCTTCAGGCAGCAGTACACACACCTCATCTTCTGGAAGGACACATGGTGGTGGCGGTACGAAATTCTAGGAAGATTCTTTTTGTTGATTACAAAGAGACATGTTTGCGAGGAAGGAGTTGCTTATGAAAAAACAAAACAATTCCCTATCTGATTGCTGACTATTCTCTTTAGTATATCATTGCTGACCGCGCTTGTTGGATGCAGTTCCCATTCTGAATCAGAGGACTTGGTGATGGATAAACTCCTGCTGTGGTCAAAAGATTTGCCCGATGAAGTTCGAACGAAATACAAGAAATAAATTGAGCCGCCCAAGTGGGCGGCTTACTTTGATAATACGGATGATTACTTACCTTTGATCATGCACTCTGCTGCCACACGGCTGTTTCTGTCATGGGACAGGCAGGCGGTAACAATGGCATCCGGTCAAGAAAAAAGAGCCTACGGAAAACTCCGTAGACCCTCATTGCTTTTCTGGCAAGTATAATAATATCACATCGAAAGAGAAAAGTCAGTGCAAGATCAGTGCAAACTTTTATCAGAATTAACTTCTTTGTTTTCCTAATCGTGTTTAATGTATTTAGTGATAGTATCGATTAATTCCTCCATGTTAATCGGCTTGGAAATATGGTCATTCATGCCTGAATCCAGGGATTCCTGAATATCATCTATAAAAGCATTTGCAGACAAAGCTATAATTGGAATCGTAACTGCATCGGACCGCTCTATACCCAAGGCTCGAATGGCTTTTGCTGCTTGGTGTCCATCCATGTTTGGCATCATAATATCCATCAAAATAAGATCGTATGTGCCTCGTGGATGATTTTTAAACAAATTCACAACTTCTTTTCCGTCTGATGCGCGTGTTACGGTCATACCAGCATCTTCCAGTATTATCGTAGCAAGTTCAGCATTTAGATCATTATCCTCAGCCATAAGAACATGAATACCCGTCAAATCTCTATGCAGATGTTGTTTTTGTTCTGATTGAATAACCTGTTCTGGCAACTCCAGTGGGATCTCCACTGTGAATGTAGAACCTACACCTTTTTTGCTCTCAACAGCAATCGAACCGCCCATCATATCCACATATTTTTTTGTGATGGCCATACCAAGACCGGTTCCCTTATATTGAGTTCTGGCATTAGCATCATCTTCTTGTGAAAACGGATCGAATAATTTTTTCTGGAACTCTTCGCTCATGCCAATACCGTTATCTCGAACAACATAACGAGTTATGATATGTTTCTCATCCGCTCCTGGGTAACTGCTGATATCCAAAGTAATCTTTCCGCCGTCCTTTGTGAATTTCACAGCATTGCCAAGAAGATTCACCAAAACTTCTCGGATACGCACAACATCCGCAAGGACATATGGGTTCTTTGGGATTTCTCGATGTACTTCAAACTTAAGATCTCGATTATAAAGAAGTCCATTCATAATCGCCTGGACGTTATCTGTCAATTGAGTAATGTCCACTGGCTCGGGCGAAATAGTAACTTTTCCGCTTTCAATGCGAGTAAAATCCAGAACGTCATTCAACAAAGAGAGAAGATGATTCGAACTTTTTTGAACTTTCTCCAAGCTATCATGAATATCTGAAACCGTGTTCTGGTGAAGCGCAATGTTTGTAAATCCAATAATGGCATTCATCGGCGTTCTGATGTCATGGCTAATACTAAGCAAAAACGCAGATTTTGCTTTGTTGGCAGCATCTGCTTCCTCAGCGGCGGTCATTAATAATTGTTTTTGTTTTTGCTCTTCTGCCTTGCTTTTCTGGTAAACATAATAGGTATATAGACAAATTAAAAGCAATACAGCTCCTGCGACTAAACCGCAGATGATGGAAATATGATTCGTCTTTTCAACCATTCCATAAGCTGATTGCATATCCATTTCAATGCAAAATGCGCCAATGATTTCTCCTGTCCCATCATGATTTGCGCTTATAGGATAGCAAGCCGTAAAAATCGGACCCCATGTTGTATCAATGATATCCTGAGAGTACACATTCTCCCCAGAAATAGCCCTATCAATATACGGAACCATTTCTTCCTCAATATAATCTCCAGGGTGTCTTACATCATCCGCATCCGGATCCAAACCGTCTACCACATAAACGAGTTTTCCTTCTTCATTTTTTTTAGCGGTGTAAATATATCGAGTAGAATTCAGTGTTCTGATTTCATTGAAATATGAAGAAATATCCTTATATAATTGCTTCTTTTCATCAGATTGATCTTTGATTTGATCAAAATCTTCTTTGCCGATTCTTCCATTCACAAGTTTGTGTACTGCATCTGCACTCGCTGTGTCACGTGTGATTTCTGTTTCAAGGGCGGTCTTAGTGTAAGAACTTTGCAGAATAAATGTGTACAACGCTATTACAAAAATCATCAAAAGCCCCGCAATCACAAAGATACTGCCTGTATTCTTCAGCCTAAGGAGTTTTTTCAAATTAATTCCTTCTTTTGTTTTCTTCATGCTGCTCATTCACATCCTCTAAATCCTAATCTACCAATTTTATCATAGCATATTTTCATGCAGTCTTCAATACAGCAAAAGCAGCCACCACTACAGTGACTGCTCTTTCTCAATTCTATCGCTCCGCGGCACCACGCCGTTCCAGCATATCATTCTGCATTACAAGCTGCGGCTGCTGAGGCGGTATAAAAATATCTGCGTGTAATTGCTCGATATGATGCGAGTCTGTTTCAAAACCTTAAAGTTTCGCCACCGGTTGCAAAACTCGGCGTCATAAGTTATAATAGAGGTATCAAAACCTATATTCAAAACTCGCGGTGTCAAAACCGGGAAAACGGGGGAATTTACATGACATTCGGCTACGCGAGAGTCTCGACCAAAACGCAGGCGCGCGACGGCAACAGTCTGGACGCGCAGCAGGCGGCGCTGACGGCGGCGGGCGCGGAAAAAATTTACACGGACACCTTCACCGGCACGAAGATCGAGCGCCCGGAGTTTGACAGGCTGCGCGCGCAGCTGCGACGCGGCGATGTGCTCATCGTCACCAAGCTCGACCGCCTCGCGCGGTCGGTGTCGCAGGCGTCCGGCCTCATCACCGAGATGATCGACGAGGGCATCACCATCAACGTGCTGAATCTCGGCATCCTGTCCAACGACTCGGTGAACACGCTGCTGCGCAACGTGCTGCTGTCGTTCGCGCAGTTCGAGCGCGACATGATCGTCCAGCGCACGCAGGAGGGCAAGGCGGTCGCGCGCGCCACCGACCCGAATTTCCGTGAGGGCCGTCCGCCCAAGTTCGACACCGAGCAGCTCGACCACGCGATGACGCTGCTCACGGACCATTCCTACGCGCAGGTCGTCAAGCTGACCGGCATCAGCAAGTCCACGCTCATCCGCGAGAGGAAGCGACGCCGTCTGGCGGAGGAGGAATGAGCGCGGCACAGCGCGCAGAGACGCCCTATATATAATAAGGTATAGCAGGCGGTTTTTCGGCCGTCCCGCTCTCCCCCCCGCCGTAAAGAACCCGTTAAATTGCAGAAAGGCCGCCGGAGTTTGCTCCGGCGGCTTTTTTTGCGCGCTGCGGTGCAGAAAACGGCAAATCCCGCAAAAATAATGAAAAAGGACGGGAAGCGGCGCGGAAAAGGCGGCTTTACCCTGGTAGAGCTGGCTGTTACGCTGGTCATTCTGAGCATCCTGTTCGCCATCGCTGTCCCGAACCTGCTCGGGTATATCCACCTGTCGCAGTTCCGCAGGAACGAGTCCTGCGCAAAGACCATGTATCTGTCCGCGGAATCCGCGCTGACGTACTGCCGCACCGGCGGCGAATGGGAGTCGTTTTGCAGACGGGTGAAGGACGAGGGCGTGCTCAACCGGTCGTTCGACGAGGCGGACGGGGAGCAGAAAAAGCTCAGCGGCCGCATCTACGGCATCCGTCTGGATGCGGACGAGTATGCCTCGGGCGAGCTGTCGGGCGACGGCAGTCTCGTCGACGAGCTGCTTTCGCAGGATACCTACGACAAAAGTCTGCTGAACGCCGCGATCTGCATCGAGATCGACGTGGAGAGCGGTCATGTCTACTCGGTCTTTTACGGCACGAGCTGCAAGGGACTGTACTACGGCTCGAACGCGCTCAGCCAGCCGGCGGAGCTGTCCGGCGAATGGCTGGACATGGACAGCCGCGCCAGCTACGACCTCCGACGCGCGGAGCGCCTTGGCTATTACTCGGTGCAGGACGCGGTGAACGTCGTCAATCTGGACGCGGCGAAGCTCAAGATCACCTCGATCAATCTGGTCAACGGCGAAACGCTCTTGCTGGGCTGGTCGAGCAGCGTCAGAGCGCAGAACAGGGCGAACGTATATTATGAGGTGAAGCTGTACAGCAGCGCGGACAAGGCGCAGCTGCTGACCATCCGCGTCCCGGGCAGCGCCCTCAAAACCGGCGCGCAGCCGCTCGAAGTCACGGCCGAGGACGGCACGAAGAAAAACTATACCTTCCCGATAGAGTACGACCAGACCACCGGACGCGCTTCTCTGGTGCTGGACGGCATGATGAACGCGCAGCTCTACAGCAGGCTCGACGAGCTTTCGGGCGAGGACGAGGCGGCCTTCCGCCAGAGCAGCAGCACCAGCATCACGCGCTTCGGCGGCAAACTCGCCGCACCGGCGGAGGTCTACGCGACCGTGCAGGCCTTCCCCGACCCGAACGCGGCATACGACAGCGGCGAGATGTACCAGAAGAGCGACGTCATCGACTCGAACCGCGCCAATACGCTCTTCGGAGACGGCACGAGCGCCGACGGCACCGAATGCGAGGTCAAGGCCTTCCGCCATCTGTCCAACATCCGTTACATGGATAAGGCGGCTGAATTTTCCGTTGCCGCGCGTTCGCTCGACTGGACGAGCGACAGCGTAAGGGTCTACGGCACAGCCGCACACGGCACGCTCACGGTCTCCTCCGGCACGGACATCGGCTTTCCGAGCATCCCGGAGCTGAAAACCGGTCAGACGCTGAACGGCGCGGGCGGTCTGCTGAACCGCATCGCCGCCGTGTTCACCGGCGGGAACGCCGTCAGCAGCCTCCGGCTGGATGATACCTCGATCGACGCGAACGCGGAGTATCTCGGCCTGTTTCAGAAAAATTCCGGCACGATACGCGGTCTGCGCCTGCTCTCGCCGCAGGTGGACGTCTCCTCGGCTACGCTCAGGGGCGTCGGCGGCGTCGCGGGCGTCATCGAGGGGAACGGAACGACAACCGGCCTGTCCGCCTCGGGCGCTGTGACCGGCACGCTGCCGGTCTCCGGCGAGGCGCGCGGCATCGGCGGCATCGCAGGCTGCCTTACTGTGTCCGGCACGGCCGTCAAAAACCTCACGAGCCGCGCCTCTGTCACGGGCAACCGCTCGGCCGGCGGCATCGCAGGCTATCTTGCGGGCAGCGGTCAGCCGACCCGTCAGGATCTGCGCGACTGCACGAACGAGGGTCTGGTCCTCAGCAGTGCGGACGCGGACAAGACCTCGCTCGCGGGACGGTACATCGGCGGCATCGTCGGCTACGCTTATCATGCCTCGCTCGGCGGCTGCACCAGCCGGGCAGGCCGTGCGGCGGACTATGAGTATACGCAGGCCGACCGGAGCAGGCTTCGCGGCAGGTATGTCGGCGGCATCGTCGGCTACTGCAACGGCAGCGTGCTGTACCGCTGCTCCACCGGGGCGGACGGCTATGTGCTCGGAAGCGAATACGTCGGCGGTATCGTCGGCGGCGCGAACGAGGGCGCGAACAGGCTGCTGCTGCATGACGGCACGGCCCGCGTTACCGCGAACGCCAGCTGCGTCATCGGCAACTCCTATGTCGGCGGCATCATCGGCCGCAACAGCGGCGGCTCCGTCATCGAAAACTGCGTCAATACCGGCGTCGCGGCAGGCTATCAGGCGTATATCGGCGGCATCTGCGGCGCGAACGAGAAAAACGCGTCCATCGTGAACTGCGCGAGCTACGTGTCCGACACCGACGGCGCGGTCTATCGGCGCGTCACCGGCTGGGGCGCGACCGGCAGCTATGCGGGCGGCCTGACCGGCTACAACGGCGGCAGCATCGTCTTTGACAAAAAAAGCGCCGTCTCCACGCGGAGCGTGGCGGGCATCGTGGTCGGCAGGGACTACGTCGGCGGTCTGGTCGGCTATAACGATGCAGACGGCACGATCGACGTCGATTATACCCTGATCGGCGGCAGCGTTTTCGCCTCCGGCGACTGCGCCGGGGGGCTTGCCGGTCTGAACGCCTCGACCGCGCTCCTCGGGCAGACGCTGACCGTCAAACCGGCCAGCGTGCAGGGGCGGTACTATGTCGGCGGCGCGATCGGCGCGAACGTGGTCAATCCGGACACGGACATCACGGTCGGCTCACTCCGGGTCGACAACAGCCTCGGCTCGGTCACCGCAGAGGCGTTCTGCGGCGGTCTGATCGGCTATCAGCGCACCTACACGGAAAAGGACCGGGCGGGCAGAGCGCTGTACGCTCTCCTGCCGGGCATCGCGGAGAACGGGGACAATGTGCCGGGCGCCGTGACGGCCTCCACCAATCCGCACACCGTCACCATTACGGCGGACGGCAACAGTGCAGGCAGGCTGTCTGTGGTTTCGAGCAATATGACCATCCGCGCGTATGCGTATGCGGGCGGCATCGTCGGCTGCGGCGAGCCGCAGAGCCGGATGCAGGTGGTCGGCTGCCTGAACGCGGGCGGCTTCGACCGTCCGGCGGACGGCGTATTCCCGGACAGCAGGCTGAAAACCGGTGTCAATCTCGCGGCCTATCTGCGGACGCAGGGCCATGAGGACGCGGCGCAGGCGCTGTCCGATGAGCCGGGTGCGGATGAGCTCCGCGTTTCCATCGTCGGCGGCATCGTCGGCGTGGGTGGTGAAAACCATGTGATTGACCGCTGCGCCAGCAGGGGCACGATGAACGGTCTGGACGCCATGGGCGGCGTGGTCGGTCTGAACGAGGGTCTCATTACGGACTGCACGCTGTCCGGCAGCATGGGCAGCGCAACGCAGGATTATATCGGCGGCATCGCGGGTCTGAACGTCGGCACGCTCGAAAACTGCACGGCCGGGAAAAACTGCACCGTCACCGGACGCACTGCGGTCGGCGGCATCGTCGGCTTCAACCTCAGCGGCGGACGGGTGCAGAACTGCACCGGCAGCGCGAACGTCAGCGGCGCAGGCCGCGTCGGCGGCATCGCGGGCGAAAACGGCGGCGAGATCGTGCTTTCGGGCGCGAAGGCGGGCGCGCGGCGCGTCACCGGCTCCGGAAGCGGCGTCGGCGGCGTGATCGGCGTGAATACGGCGGACGGCACGCTCCGCGCGGCGGACGACAGCGCACAGGGCGACGTCATCGCCGCGGACAGCGGACTGACCGTGCGCGGCGGCAGCAAGGTCGGCGGCATCGCCGGCATCAACCGCGGCACGCTCGGCGGCGCGAGCGGCAGCTGTCTGACCAGTCAGGCGGCGGAGGTCCGCGCCGAGTCCGGTCTCGCAGGCGGCATCGCCGGTGCGCAGGAGGGCGCGGCGGCTTGTCTGCGCTTCGCGAAAAACCTCGGTCGGGTCATGGCGAACACGGGCGCGGCGGGCGGCATCGTCGGCATCAGCAGCGGGGAGAGCACGGTCGAAAACTGTTACGGCAACGGCAGCGTCGCCAGCAGCGACGGCTACGCCGGCGGCATCGCGGGCGAAAACCTCGGCCGCATTCAGAACTGCGCGGTCGGCAGCGGCGGCGCGGCGGTAACGCTCACCACGCGCAGCCGGACGGCGGCGGGCGCGGTCTGTGCGGTCAACCACAAGGGCGGCACGGTCAGCGGCGCGGAGATCGGAGACCGGATCACGATCTCCGGCAGCGCCTTCCTGCTCGGCGCGCTCGTCGGCGACAACAGCGGCACGGTCGCGGACGCCGAGGTCGCGCAGCAGCCGGAATACGACGTTTCCGCGAGTGCTTTGCAGGTCGGCGGCGCGGTCGGCATCAACCGGCCGGGCGGCACGGTCCGCTCTGTCTGCGTCACCTCGGATTTCAAGGGCTTTTCCCGCTATCAGTACCTCGGCGGCGTGGTCGGTCAGAACTGCGCGCCCTCGTCCGACGGCACGGCGGCAGGCAAAGTGGAAAACTGCACCTATTCGGGCGCGATCACCGAGGGAAAGAGCGCCGCGGCGAACTGCTACGGCGGCATCGCCGGCGTCAACGGCGGTCTGCTGAGCGGAAACACGGTCTCCGCGCTGAAGCTGACGGCGGACGGCGTGTACACCGCGACCGCCACCAGTTCGGCCGCCGACAAGGAGCGCCTGTCCACGCACATCGGCGGCATCGCGGGCAAGAACGATACGTCCGGCATCATCGAGCAGTGCTACATAGACAATACCAGAACCGGCTCGATCACGGTCAAAAACGGCATGGTCGGCGGCGTGACCGGCTATAACAAGGGCACGGTCGCCCTGTCCGGCGATAAGAGCACCGAGACCCTGATGGCGAATGTCCGCGAGGTGAGCGAGCTGCTCGCGAACGCGAAAGACCTGTCGGCGGACAGCAGCTGGGTCAAATGGAATGACGGCGCGGACATCGAGGAGCTGACCTACGCTTCGAGCGGAAAACCGGTCGCGCAGGGACGCACCATGCAGATCATCGTCACGGGCAACGGCAGTCTCGGCGGCATCGCGGGCTGCAATGCGCCGTCCGGCGCGCTCGAGCGCTGCGTCAGCGGAAACTGGCTGCTCGTCAACCGTTCGGACAGCATCAGCGTCGGCACCGGCGGCATCATCGGCATGAACGAGAGCGAAAAAGACCTCTCCTTCCTGCTCAACCGGGCGTTCGTCGGCCGTCAGCTCCGTAACGCCAACACCAACCGTTTCGCCGGCGGCATCATCGGCACCCAGACCAACCGCACGACGGCCGACTGGCTGATCGAGGGCTGCATCAACTACGGAACGGTCTACGGCTGCCTGTCGCACTATTCGGGCGGCATCATCGGCCAGTGGACGAACAACGGCGGCACGCTCGAGCGCTGCTATAACTACGGCAATCTCCAGACCACCTTCAAGGCGAACTGGGTAGGCGCGTCGGGCGGCATCGTGGCGCAGCTGTATCACGCCGCCTCCGGTCAGGACTTCAACATCCTCAGCTGCCAGAACCACGGCAGTCTGTACGGACGGAACGGACGGAGCGTCGCCGACTGCGCGAACGACAGCGGCGGCATCCTCGGCAATGTCACGGCCTACGCCGCCGACGCCGGAAAGGGTCAGGCGTTCACGATCAATGTCGCGGACTGCGTCAACGGCCCGGGCGTCGAGATCTATTCCGGCTCCATGGCCTCCGGCATCGTCGGCTTTTTCTCGACGGACGGCGTGGCGAATATCACGAACAACCGCCAGGCACAACAGCTCATCACCAACGCGACCGAGAACATCACGCTGAACATCGACCGCTGCCGCAACTATGCGAAGACGCTCAGTGGCTACAACTTCACCGCCGGCATCTTCGGCGACCGCTATGCCTACGGCCGGACGCAACCCGCGACGGATACCTATATCCAGAACTGCTTTTCGGTCACGCCCGGCCAAAAGGACCGCGAGATCGTCTTTATGCACAGCGGCGGCTCGGATACGCTGAGCGCGGAAAAGACCGGAAACAACTACTACTTTGACGATGCCTGGGCCATCACCAACCAGTACGCCTCGGGCGGCATCGCCTCCGACTACACAAACCGCCGCGAATCCCGCCGCGCGTATTCGCGTATGCTCGGCTACGGCCTGTTCGATCATCGGCTGTTCGCCGCCGTGGCGGGGCCGACCCTGGGCCCGGTCGACTCGTTCGCGACGACCTCGCACGGCATGTATTGCAACATGACCCCGTCCAATACCTCGATTGACGGGCACGGCATCATGACCGAGACCTCCTCCGGGAAGATCGTCGGCCGCGTTATCTATGATATGCCGTACTCGTATGAGCCGTATGTGTTTAACCACGGCGGCGCGAAGCTCCAGCAGGCGGTCAAGACCCGAAACGGCGGCGCGAGCGGCATGGACGCCTATGCCCGCACCGCCTACCGCGACTTCGAGCACGGCAGGACGGACGACGACCGTCCGCTGTACTACGAGGGCAGAGTTTCGGTCGACGGCAGAGAGGTGCTGTCCGGTCTGCGCTTTATCCCGAGGTGCAAGGGGCAGGGTCTGTGGGACCCCGAGCTTAACGGCACGCAGGCTTACGGCGCAGGCACGACGGAAGGCACGTTCCAGCTGCCTGCCGGTCTGGAGAACGACACCGCAGGACAGAGCATCACGCTTTCCGTCCGCGCGGTCAGCCTGTTCGAGGACACCGCGCCCTCCGCATGGAAGCAGGCGCAGACGGTCGACGTCTCGGTCCTGCCGACGCCGGACATCAGCATCCGGCTGACCGGGCACGAAAACGCGTCCCGGTCGAACGGCTGGAAGGAGTCGGCGGTCTACCGGCTCTCTCTGAACAACCTTGCCGATTATGCGCCGTTCAGCGGCTGGAAGGTCGTCTGCCGTCTCGGCTCGCAGACCGTGACGCTCGACAAGAGCCGCCCGGCGGCCGAGATCCGCGGCGGCGGCCTGCAGGAGCTGATCGTGACCGCGTCGGCGGATGTCACGAACGGCATCCAGCCGGCTTCCGTGACCCGGACCATCCCGATCGACACGCCGGCGTACCGGCCGGACGGCAGCATCAGCAGCCTGACCGCGTCGTATTCGGGCAGCACGGCGGCGGATTTCACCGTCACGGCGGCGCTGACCGTCCGGGAGACCACGATGGAGACCCCGCCGGTCTACCGCATCGAGCTGCTCGGCACGGTCGGCGGACAGGAATACGTTTTCGCGCATGAGGATGTGCTGACCTCGGCAGGCAGCACGGTCACGGCGAACTTCCGCGACCTGCCGGTGCAGTATTTCGCGGATACCGTCCAAAACCGCCGCGTGCGCGCGTGGTATGCGGCCTCCGGTCTCGGCCCGGTCATCACCTATGGCGAGACCCGGCAGAGCGGCGACGCCGCCGTTATCCTGCGCACGTACAGCGCCTCCGGCGAACAGCAGCCCGACCGCACGATCTACAGACATGTCCTCGGCTCCCCGAAGGATTTCGCCGATTACATCGCATACACTGAGCTGCAAATCACGCCGCTCGCCGCGCCGGTGCTGAACGCGCCCGAGTTCAGCCGCAGCGCGTCCGGCAGCATCAGCTACCGGTTCTCGTGGACGCAGCCCGGTCAGGGCGCCGCAGATGCGCGCTACAGCGTCCGTCTCACGGGCATCACCGCCGACCGCGCAAGGGTCGGCATCCCGCTGGGCGAGGTCTACACGGACAGCGCCGCAAAGGAGTTCACCGTCAGCGCGGACGACTGGCAGTACGCCGCGGTCGAGCTGACCGTCACCCGTCTGGGGCAGGCCTACGGCGAGGTCGGTCTGAGCGCGTCTCAGACCTGTGATGTTAAGCAGCGCCTCCCCCGCCCGGGTCAGCCGTCGGTATCCAACCCGGATACCAACGAGCTGGTATACGACATCAGCTGGCGCGCGTCCGGGAGCGAGACCGGCTGCGCGGGCTACCGGATCTATGTGCAGCCGAAGGGCGGACAGGCCGAGCCGCTTGGCGATCTCGTGCCCGCCGGCGGCGGCAGCTATTCGGTCAAGCGCAGCCTCGAGCAGTACGCCGGAAAGACCGTCGACCTCTATCTTGTGGCGGCGGCGGACGATACCGGCTATGCGAACAGCCCGAACGGCATCGTCTATACGATGACCGTGCCCGAGCGCCTGTCCGCGCCGCGCGTCAAATGGGCGTACAGCTGGCAGGGGAAAGCCTCGTCCGACCCGGTCGCGGCGTCCGATTTCCGAAACGGCGGCCTGACCGTCACCCTCCCCCGCGTCCGTCTGGACACGCCGGCAGCGTCGCTCGCGAACGTGAACGAGACCGTGCGCGTCACCTACGGTCAGGCGAACCTGATGATCTATCAGGCGGACTGGACCGCCCTTCTGACCACGCTCTCGTGGCGCGAGGTGGAAAACGCCGACCGGTACACGATCACGCTGACCGATCAGGCGAAGCAGTCCGCTACCGTTTCCGTCGACATGAGCGGCGGACAGCCGAAGATCACGGTCTCCGGTCAAACTCCGGCGGCGGAGAGCGGCGGCTGGTACAATGTAAAGCCGGGAAGCACGGTCACGGGCCGCTACAGCCTGACCGGCGGCAGCATCCGCTATTACAGCTGTCAGCTGAATACCATGCTGCGGGCGGAGGACGGCGTAATCACGCTCAAGCTGCCCAACCTCTTCTCGATGACGACACACGACAATCAGACGCTGTCGCTCAGCGATGTGCAGATCCGTCAGGTATCTGTCACCGCAGACAGCACGAGCACGCGCTATGCAGCGTCCGACGCTGCCGAACGCGAATTTTCATGACACAAAGGAGGCGGCAGACATGAACCGGATACGGCAGGGCTGGGACGCGCTGCGGCGCGGACGGCGGAGCGGCGTTTCGCTCGTCATCGCGCTCTGCGCGGTCGCCGTCCTCATCGGACTGTCGCTCAGCATCGTCTATTCCTCGTCCATGCTGCTCTCGCGGGCGAACCGCAAGATCGGACGCGAGCGCTGCTATCAGCTCGCGCAGTCCTTCGCGCAGGTGCTCGACAGCGAGCTGACGGCGTACAACACCGAGCGCACCGACCTCGGCGGCGCGGACGATAAATGGCCGCAGACCGCGGACGGCTCCAGGACGTTCTATCAGTACGCCAACAGCGTGCTGGAAAACCTCGATGCGTACGACGCGGACGACCCGGAGCACACCACCTACTATTACAGCGCCGGGGACGAGGACGACGATTACGGAAAAGTGACCGTCATGCTCCGAAAGCAGAATACGGACAGCGAGCAGAACCCGGCGGACCGGACCGGCCGTTTCCCCTATGCGGAAAAGGACCGGCAGACCGCCGAGATATTGGCGCAGACCTTCATCCGCTATCAGCTTTCGGTCAGCGTCCGGGTGGAAAAGGGCGCGGACAGCTTCACCTACACGACCGAGTATTACCGCCGGGACGGCTTTCAGCCGATCTACACCTGGGAGGGCGAGAGCGGCAGCATCACGCCGGTGTACTGGGTCAGCCCGCATTTCAGCCGGAGCCACAGCATCGCGGACCGGCTCGAGCCGAAGACAGACGAGAACGGACAGACCGAGGAGGTTTTCATCAGCTACCGCTATGACCCCGGCTAC
>ERZ1106954.2246-NODE-2246-length-13593-cov-5.243906_pt1 | contig 13593 bp, 12 predicted proteins | sample MGYA00403678_ERZ1106954 | MGnify/ENA primary metagenome ERZ1106954 (study PRJEB35170, sample SAMEA104062445) | human gut metagenome | biome: human gut; feature: human-associated habitat; material: faeces | place: Denmark | collected 2012-08-20 ... | reverse complement strand
GGGCTGAGTGTGGGGCTGCCGCCCTCACCCCGCTTGGGGCTACGCCCCAAACCCCATTTTCAAAAATATATAGGTTTTTCGACAGACTGAAGCTCCCGTAAATCGTTTTGTAGGCTTACGGGAGTTTTTTATTCATCATTCATCGCCCTTAAGATACCTTACCGCTATCTGCGTCCTGTGTTCAAGACCTGTTTTTTCAAGTATCACGCTGATATAATTTCTCACCGTACCGTTTGACAAAAACAGCTTTTCGGCAATTTCTGCGTTCGAACAGCCGTCTGCAATCAGCTTTACTATATCAAGCTCTCTTTCGGTAAGCAGACCGAAAACGGCGCTCTTGCCGTAGCATTTTACTGCGGCGTCACGGATATACGACAGAATATCCTGCTGGAATACCGTACCGCCGTTATATACCGTCCTCAGCGCACTGAAAATCCCGTCTGTCTGCGTGTTTTTGAGAATATAGCCGCTGACCCCGACTTTAAGCGCACGATGTATAAGTTCCTGCTCGTCAAACGTTGTCAGCAAAAGCGGCTTGCAGAGATTTTCTTCAAGCATTATCTTTGCGGCTTCAATACCGTCCATAACCGGCATTCTTATATCAAGCAGCGCTATATCGGTCTTGTATTTCCTGCAAAGCTCTACCGCTTCCGCACCGTTGCAGGCGACACCGGTCACCTCAAAATCAGGCTGTGACGAGATTATCATCTTAAGCCCCTCACGGATTATGCTGTCGTCATCTGCGATAATTATCTTCATACGTTCTCCTCTTTCAGACTGAATATGTTTACTACCGAAAATCCGTCCGTCTGTGCAGGAAATATGCACTTTCCGTCCGTAAGCACCGTTCGCTCCTCTATCGCCGTAAGACCCGTACCCTTTCTGAAGCTGTCGCTTCCTTTGCCGTTATCCTTGAACTCGGCACGGATTACCTTGTTCATAACCGATATTTTCAGCGAAAATTCGTCCGCTCCCGAATGCTTGAGCGTATTTGTAAGCGTTTCAACGAGATTTTCCTTTATGCAGTTCCATATGCGGAATGTGACCTTGTCTAAGTCCCCCTTGATTTCAAGCGTTGTCCTTATGTTATATTTTGCCTTATATTCACCGAGTATCTCTTTAAGCTCGCTTATTCCTATTGTTTTGCTGTCGGGACGTTCCTCACGCAGTGCCTGCCTTATATCGTCAACGCCGCTTCTGAGATTATCGGTTACAGTTGTAATACATTGCTCCGCACTGTCGGGGTTTGTTCTGACGTTCAGCTTTGCCGCCTCAAGCAGAATTATGCTTCCTGAAATGCTGTGTCCGAGCTTATCGTGTATCCTTGCTGAAAACCGTCTGCGTTCTTCGACAGCCGCAGATTTCTTTGCTGTTTTAGCGTATTCTTCAAGGCTTGATATCCTGCGGTTGAGGCGAACAGTTTCCTCTCTGCTTTCTGCAAGCTGTTCACGGCATTTGATAAGCTGTCCTGCGGTAATATGGGCGACAGTGAATGCCACGAGCATTATAATAAGTATCAGCACATCAATAAACGGCGGTTTTACTATGAAAAGAACAAGCAGTACCGAAACAGCGCCGATATGTCGGAAATACTTTCCCGCACCGAATTTATCTACAGCAAAGATTATGGCAAAGCACAGCACGAATATCAGATTGTCGCTGTATATAAGAAATGCGATAAAAGCCGAAACGCACGAACAGACCGCCGCCGCTTTATTCGACTTTTTAAGCACCGACAGCAGATATTCAGCCAGAGCAAAGCAGGAAAAGGCGAGTACGGTAAGCACCGTATCGCCCGAATCACAGTTATTCATTATATTCATAGTGCCGAATGCGGCTGTTGCCGTGAGTTTGAATACAAGATATATAAGTGACAATTCGTATTCCTTTCGTTATGCCTTTGAAACTACCGACTTTCTGCCGAAAAGTGCAGCGCTTGCAAGCATTATAAGCAATGTGTAGAGTATAAGCACGCAGATGTTTATCACAGGCTGTTCAGCCTCACCCGACATAAAATCGACATACCAGTATTGCGGCGTGATATACGACAGATATTTCAGCATACCTGCCGTTTCGTCTATTGGGAACCACGCACCGCCGAGCAGAGCGCCTATCGAGGTAATACAGCCAGAAAGCGTGGCAAGAGCCTGCTTTGAGCTTATCAGCTGTGCGAGCATTATTGATAATGCCGAGTTGAACAGCGAGTAGATTATTACGGCGGCAAACACAAGCGGATAGCCGGCAGTCATCCGAGCGCCCGTGATAAGCAGGTACAGCGGTAAAATGACAAGTGCCGTAAAGGATATAAGCACGCTTGCCCCAAGCGTTCCGACAATGTACTGAACGCCCGTTACAGATGAAACAGCCATCCTGCTGTATGTTCCGTACTGCCTGTCTTCCATTACCGCAAGAGTGATAAATATGCCGATAGCGGTGACAAGCATTATCATAAATCCTTCGGAGAACTTAAAGCCTGCAGAGACATATTCGTCCTCTCTGTCGGATGTTACCGCATTTTCCTTAGTGAGCTTTGTGTCGGCGGCATCGCTGTTCATAATTTTTGAAAACAGCTCTTCATCGCCTTTTGCGGCATCTGCGGCAATATTGACGCTTCTCATAAAGCCTTCGATATATACCGAGATATAAGCGCCGTTTTCGTAATCGTCAAGAGTGGTGGATTTTATCTTCACGTCTTTTCCGCCGATTACATTCTTTTCAAAGCCCTGCGGTATCTCTATTATAGCAGAAACGTCACGGTTAATCAATTTATCATTGAATTTTTCTTTGCCGTCCTCGATAATGTTCATATTTATCCTGTCGCAAAGATAGCTTTTCAGCATTGCGGAAAGCTCCGAATTATCATTATCGCTAAGGGCAATGTCTATCTTGTCGTTTACCGAGAACACGTTTGCTATCGGTCTGCCGCAGTAATAAAGCCCTATACTGCCTGCCCCTACAAGAAGTGCGATTACAAGTGCGTATTTAAGACGCTTCAGCATACCGAAAAATACCGTTCTTATATTATTCATAATACGCTCCCCTTTCATACGGATTTTTTTACACGGAATATTGCCGCACCGATAAGCGATACCGCAGCCGTTACGGCAAGGCATACCGCAATTACCGCCAACGCACTGTCACTTTCACCGTAAAGAGTAAGTCTGAACGCCGCCTGCTGAACGATATAAGGCGGCAGCTTGTCACTGAACCCTTCGATGAATACCTGCTTTGAAAACGAGCCTGAGAAGAACAGCAATGCCCATGTAAGCGGTATCACGATGCTTTCCGCAGGTATTTTTATCAGTATCCCTATCAGCATACCTACGGATATCGACGCAAGCGAGCAGCAGGAGAGCAGCAGGAACAGGATAAGGTTTCCGACAAAGCTGTCGCAGTATTTCGCCCCGAACACAAACACCGAAAACAGCATTATCACCGCATTTCCTATAACGGCGGAGGGAAGCGTACCGATGAGTTTGCCGAAAAACAGCTTTACTTTGCCGACAGGTGACAGATAAAGACGCTGTAGGGTGAATATCCTTTCCTCGTCCTTGAGAGCCGTACTGCCCATTATCATATGCGACATGAATATCATCATTACCGCCATACTCACCGCATAATAGTCCATCATACTCCGTGTAACGCCAAGTCCGTCCTGTTCTACAAATGACTTTTCGGTATCGGTATCTGTATTCATAAGCAGTGACGGGTCGGTCGATGCTATTTTATAATATGTATCGGATACCGCAATGAAAGAATTCAGCACCGAGCTGAGCGCCCTGTTTGCAATTTCGTTTCTGCCGCCGTATAACAGAATTTCCCCGTTTTTAAGTTCGATATATGCATCTATATCACCCTTATCGGTAAGGCTCAGTGCGGTTTTTTCATCGCTTGCCTTTTCCGCCTTTATCATACTGATATTGCCAAGAAACTCTGCAAATGCCTTGCCGCTTTGCTCGTCTGTTTGCACAACGTTGTATTGCAGTTTAATTTCTCCTATGTCATAATCCGCTATATCAAGATTCTGAAGCATCGTTCCGAGAAAGAATACCAGCAGCACCGGGAATAAAAGCCCCATGAATACGTTTGCGGGGCTTCTGAAATACTCCCTTATCTGTTTTATTATCAAACTAAGCATATTTCCGCTCCTTAACGTATCTCGTGTCCTGTAAGCGACAGGAACACAGCGTCCATATCCGGCTTTTCCGTGCTTATCTCGATTACAGGCAGATTTTGCTTTACAAGTTCGCTTATAACGTGTGAAATATCGTTACAGCTTATGCTCATATCAACGCTTATCATATTGTCGCTAAATTGCACCCTGTTAACATCGGGCAGGCAGGAAACAGCCCTTGATACTCTGCTTCTTGTTTCGCTGTCGCACTGCTTTGTGGTGATATGTACCGTACAGCTGTCGGTTATCATCGTTATAAGCTCCTGCTGTGTGCCTTCTGCCACAAGTCTGCCTTTGTCAATTATAGCGACTCTGTCACAGATCTCCTCTACCTCGTGCATATAGTGCGAGGTATATATTACTGTCGCACCGCTTTCACGCAGTTTCTTTATCGAATTCATTATATGCTCTCTTGACTGTGCGTCAACTCCTACGGTAGGTTCGTCCATAACTATCAGCTTAGGCTTATGTGCTATACCGCAGGCAATGTTAAGTCTGCGTTTCATACCGCCCGACATTTTCTTCGGCTTCATATCCGCCTTATCCGCAAGCCCTGCAAATTCGAGAGCGGTCATTGCATTCTTATGAAGCTGTTCGCCCTTGAAGCCGTACAGCGAAGCGAAAAATTCAACGTTTTCCTTTGCGGTAAGATAAGGGTACACCGCTATCTCCTGCGGAACGCATCCGATCATCCGTCTTATCTCCGCTCTTTGCTTCACTGTATCCATACCGTCTATCGTCACACTTCCCGAAGTCGCTTCGTCAAGTGTTGTGATAATATTTATCGTGGTTGACTTTCCTGCCCCGTTAGGACCTATAAGTCCGAATATCTCGCCCTCGCTTACATTGAAGCTGAGGTTATCCACGGCACAGTGATTGCCGTAATTCTTGACAAGGTTGTTCACGCTTGCAAATATCATAAGTATTCCCCTTTCGGCTGTTTATTTATCTTACTGTAATGATTATACACCTGCAAAGCGGATTTCACCAGTTACAAACGGTATTTTCCCGTATGACATTTGTAATAAAAAAACTCTGACGGAGCGTTAACCCCGTCAGAGCCTTTGATTTATTAAGTTATCGATTATTCATCGTCGGCTGAGATGCTCTCTGTCCTGTAAATGAACTTTACAGTGCCTTCTGTCTTATCCGACTTACCGCCGAATGTGTCATAGTCCTTGCCTAAAGCTACTGTTGCCTTCAGCTTGTCGATAAGTCCTGCAATATCGCCGTCAACAGCGTCTACTATCTTCTTGACAGCCTTCTCGTTGAACTCATCCATACCGTCGTTCAGCTCCTTGGCACCGTCCCTTAACTGCTTTACACCGTCAATAAGAGTTGCTACACCGTCATTGAGCTTATCCGCACCGTCCTTAAGGTCGCCTGCACCGTCATGAAGCTGTAATGCACCGCTGTGAAGTGTGCCTACACCTGCAACAAGGCTTGTCGTACCGTCCTTTAACTGTCCTGCGCCGCTGTCAAGCTGTGTTGCGCCGTCATAGAGTGTGCCGATGCCTGCTACAAGGCTTGCCGTACCGTCCTTAAGGTCGCCTGCACCCTTGTCAAGCTGATTTACGCCTGTGATAAGCGTTGAGCCGCCGCTTGTAAGCTGCTCTGTTCCGTTCTTAAGCTGTGTAGTACCGCTGTGAAGATCCTTAGTACCGCTGTAAAGCTGTGTTGCACCTGCCGACAACGTCTTTGAGCCGTCATATGCACTGTCAACGCCTGCCGTATACTGAGTAAGTCCTGTGTAGAACTGATTGTAGGAATCAAGCTGTGCGATAAGATTCTTTATCGTTGTCTGACCTGCCTTAGCCTTTGCTACAGCTTCGTTTATCTGCTTTGTGACCTTTTCGCTTTTCATATTCTGCTCGATAAGCTGTTTCTTCTGTGCTTCAACATTTGTGCTTATCTGAGCCTTTACAGCATCTGTTGACATCTGAGCGGAAACTGCGGCTGTAACCTTAGCCTGTACGGCTTCGGGTATCTGTCCTGCCTTTACTGCCGCATTGTACTGCTCAGCGGTCATATTATAACCTGCGGCTTTGAGAACACCCTCAAGCACCTTTGCCTGTACAGCTTTTGTAACGCCTGCTGTTATAGCGTCATTGTTCTTTTCTACCTCGGCAGTTACCGTTTTGAGTGCCGTATTGTAAGCAAGAGTGTAGACCTTATCCTTGTCAAGAGAATCTACCAGCTTGTTAAGTTCTGTCTTGTAATTCTTTATAGTCAGTTTTGAAACGGTAAGACCGGAAGCCTTTATCTGCGTTTCGGCTGTGGATAACAGCGTGTCAAATACCTGCTTTGCGCCTGCGTTAAGCTGTTCGCTGTTTGATGAAAGTTCGCCAAGACCTTCGTTCAGCTCTGAAGCTCCTGCGCTTACCTGTCCTGCACCGTTCTCCACCTGAGATGCGCCGCTGTCAAGCGATGACGCACCGCTGTTAAGCTTATCTGCACCTTTGATAAGATCATTTGCACCGCCTGCCAGTGCAGAAGTGCCTTCCTTCAGCTTTCCTGCACCGCTGTCAAGAGCCTCAGCACCTGTTTTCAGATCCTTGATGCCGGCTACCAGAGAAACCGTGCCGTCTTTCAGCTTTACTGCGCCTACGTTCAGTTCATCCGCACCGCTCTTTAAATCGTTTGTGCCGTTTACAAGTGTGCCTGTGCCGTCATACAGAGTGCCTGCACCGTCTGCAAGCTGTTTTGTACCGTCAGCAAGTTCGCCCGATTTTTCAAACAGTGTAACAAGTCCGTCATAAAGCTGTGAAGAACCGTCTGAAAGCTGATCTACAGCGTCTGTGAATTCCTTGATGGTACCGTCAATATCGTCCATATTGAGCTTGTCGGTATCTACCTCGTTGAACAGCTCTGTCGTACCTACCGTCATGCAGGTCATAAGCTCGAAATCCTTGACATCTGCGCTGATTTCAACGTATGAGGGGATTTCATAATCGTCCTTGTCAAGTCCTAAGTTTTCCTGCATACCCGGAAGCGCAAAGCCGAGAACCGCCGATCTGTCACCGTCATTTACAAGCTTGCCGTTGGTTACCTTTACATTCGAGAACTTCTCGTTATCAAGAACCGTTCCTGTTACCATCAGGAAAGGAACGTACATCTGCGTATCCTTGCCGTCAACCTTCACGGTACGCTTTTCATTATTCGTATAGTCGAAGCGGATCGTTACCTTGCCGCTCTTGCCTTTTATCTCATCGGGAGTGACCGTCTTGCCGTCAAGAGTATATGTAATCTTCATATCAACAGGGAGCGTCTTGTCTGTCGTACCCTGATAGTAAATGTCACTGCCTTCAGCCGCCCATTTGTAATTTTCACCGCTGTTTGTAAAACTCTCGTTGCCCTTTACATTCTTAATGTCCTTAAGCGAGGTTTCGTCCTCTATCGTGGCGTTGTGCGAGCCGTTCTTCAGCCAGTCGCTGACGATGACCTTCTTTGTTGTACCGTCTGCGTTTGAGATGATATATACCGTTTCTTCCTTGCCGTCCGTATCCGAGCTGCTCTTTTCGCTGCTTCCGGTTTCTGTGCTGTCAGAAACGGATGACGATGTATTATTATCGTTACCGCCCTGTGCGGCGAATGCGAGAAGTCCGGAAGATGTGCCTATCATTGCGGCGGCAAGAACTATTGAAACTATCTTTATTATCTTTTTTCTTATCTCTTTCATACTGTTGTCCTTTCTCAGTTCGTCTTTTTACCGGCTTGTCTTGCTTCTTTAAAGCCGAGGCTTGTGTGGATTATAATCTTATCGAACAGCTTGAGCATAGCGGGTAATAACAGGATTACCGATACCATACTTATGATTGCGCCTCTTGCCATAAGTGCGCAAAGTGAGCTTATCATATCTACGTTTGAATAAATACCTACACCGAATGTAGCGGCGAAGAAGCCGAGCGCACTTACTATAATTGAGGGTATTGAGGATATAAGCGCTGTATAAACCGCCTCGTTCTTGTCACTGCCCTTGTTACGTTCCTTCTTGTATCTTGTTGTCATAAGGATCGCATAGTCAACGGTTGCGCCAAGCTGGATGGTACTGATACAGATAGGTGCGATGAACGCAAGCTCTGTACCTGTGTAACACGGAATACCGAGGTTTACGAATATGGCAAACTCGATTACCGCTACAAGTATCAGCGGAAGTGAAACCGACTTGAAGGTTACCAGAATGATAAGGAAGATTGCGGCTATCGAAATTACATCGACTACCTTGAAGTCCCTGTCGGTTACTTCGATAAGATCCTTCGTACAGGGTGCTTCACCGATAAGCATTGCCGAGCTGTCATACTTCTTTATAATGTTGTTTATCTCGGTTACCTGATTGTTTACCTCGTCTGTTGCCGTTCCGTATTCACTGCCTACAAGCATAAGCTGGTACTTATCGCTCTTAAGCACATCCGAGATAGAATCCGGAATTATCTCTGAGGGAACAGCCGAGCCGATAAGCGAATCAAAGCCTACCGCAAGGTTTACACCGTCAACCTTTCCGACCTCGTCAAGCATCGCCTTTGCGTCCTTCTGCGACAGCTTTGAATCAGCGAGTATCATATGAACGTTTGACATTCCGAAATCGTCCTTCAGCTTTGTGTTGGCGATAACGAAGTCCATATCCTGAGGCATTGTCTGACTCAGGTCATAATATTTCTGTGTGTTGTTATAGCCGTAAACCGCAGGTCCTATCAGCACTGCGAATATTATAAGGAATATCCACGAACGCTTTGTGATGAATTTTGCCACCTTGTCGAACTTCGGCATAAGCTGTTTGTGTCTTGTCTTTTCGATAGCCTTGTCAAATACAAGGATAAGTGACGGGAGGATAGTTACACAGCCGATAAGACCGAATACAACGCCCTTCGCCATTACGATACCGAGATCCGCACCGAGCGTAAAGCTCATAAAGCACATTGAAAGGAAGCCGGCAATTGTTGTGATAGAAGAACTTGCTACAGAAATGATACTGTTTGAAATGGCGTGTGCCATCGCACGTTCCTTATCGCCGTCAAATCTTACCTTCTGCTCGTTGTAGCTGTGCCAGAGGAATATCGAATAGTCCATCGTAACACCAAGCTGCAGTATAGCGGAAAGTGCCTTTGTTATGTAGCTTATCTCACCTAAGAAGTAGTTACTGCCTAAGTTGTAGAGAATAGCCATACCGATACTTGCGAGGAAGATTATCGGGATAAGGAAAGAATCCATAAAGAGCATCATTACTACTACAGCAAGAACTACTGCGATAGCTACATATATCGGCTCTTCCTGCTCGCAAAGGTTTTTAAGGTCTGTTACCATTGCGGACATACCCGAAACGAAGCACTGATTGTTCGTTACATCTCTTATCGTGTTGATAGCTTCCATTGTTTCATCGGCTGATGTCGATGTATCGAAGAATACCGCCATAACCGTTGAATGATCGGTGTTGAATGCGTCTTTTATCTTATCGGGAAGAATATCCATAGGTATTGAAACGTCTGCTATCGAATCATACCATATTACCGAATCAACGTGATCTACCGCTTCTATTTTTTCTTTAAGAGCGGAAACGTCCTTCGGCTCCATATCTTCCACAATTATCATACTGAATGCGCCCTTGCCGAAGTCATTCAGCAGAATGTCCTGACCCTGTATGGTTTCCATAGTGTCGGGCAGGTAATTGAGCATATCATAATTTATTCTTGTAGCTATCATACCGAGTACCGAGGGTATCAGCAGTACGACCGCAACTATTAGAATGATTACTCTGTGCTTTGTTATCCATTTGCCTAGCTTAATCATCTTTGTCCTCCCTGTTGCTTGTTTCTACATAGATTTTGTCATCGGCGTGTACTTCTTTTTTTATAGCCTTGACTGTGTATGCGGCAATCCATATATTTGAAATGCCGTCCGCAAGCAATGTGATACCGAGCAGAACAGTAAGCGCTACCGCACTCTCAAAGGGATTTACGAGTAACAGTATTCCTATTCCGCCTGTAACTATTGCGCTGACAAGGATCAGCCACCAGCTCCTTACGCCGAAACGCTTTGCATCAACGGCTGTCTGTATCTTCATTATGCCGTCAATCATAAAATAAATGCCCATTATGACAGGCACCAGAGCCATTATATTACCCGGATGGATAATAACTACAAGTCCGAGCAGGATCGCTATGATACCGAATGCAAAGTCAAACTGGAACGCCAGACCGTAGGGGTCGGCTGAAAAATATCCCGTGATTTTTACAATGCCGAATACTATAGCTGCTATTCCGAGCATATAGCATACCGCAAGCATTGAAATCTCCGGGAAAAGAATAAGTATAAGTCCTATGACCGCTATTGCGGCGCAAGTGGAAATATATGCTGCTTTTGCACGTTTGATAAATCTCATGATTTTCAGTCCTTTCTTTTTCTTTACAGCTATATTTTAACCCGCCGTGACGGTTTATACAACGGTCAATCCTGCGCCACTGTTCAATTTTAGGGCAATCGGTATAAATTGACCGATTTTTAGGCAGATGCGACTTTTTGCCTAAAACTTGAATTTTTAACGGGAATGTTGTATAATTATAACCGTAAAATAGAAAGCAGGAGAAACCACAGGCTAAAAACGGAGGTAATATGTCCGAACTTACCAAAAGAGCAATACAGGAATCGTTCAAAAAACTGCTGAGCAATCAGCCCTTAGATAAAATAACGGTAAAGAACATCACCGATGACTGCGGAGTGAACCGCAACACGTTCTATTATCATTACAGCGATATTTATCAGCTTCTCGAAGAAATCTTCCTTACTGAAGCACAGAAATCCGTAGAAAAGATGGAGGTCGGTCAGTCGTGGGAGGAAGGGCTCAAGACAGGACTTTGCTTCGTAAAGGAGAACAAGAAGCTTATATACCATGTATATAGCTCGCTTCACCGTGAAACTATCGAGCGTTATCTTTACAGCGTTTCACTTGACTTTGCCGGCAAATTCATTGATAACGTTTCGAAGACGCTGAAACTCAGCGTTTCCGACGATGACAAGAAGTTTATCGCATCATTCTATAAATACGCAATTGTCGGCATTGTCCTTGACTGGCTCGAGGGCGGTATGAAAAACGAGCCCGACGAGCTTATCGAAAGGATGTCCAAACTGCTCAGCGGCACTCTCAAGACCGTACTTGAAAACGCCGTAAAAAAGTAACAATCGCTTTTCGCACGGTCGGCAACATTGACAGTTAACGGTACTTACTTTCTTTATAAAATATTTATTCAGATTTTTCAACATATTTACCGTATTTCTTCTATCAATTATTGACTTTTTTGTGGAAGTATTGTATAATCAAAGCAGGATACTGTGCTATTCTTTCATAAGGTATAAAAATGTCGGCCTGCATTTTGATGCAGACTGTTTCGATAATAAGGGAGAAATTTATGAAGAAGATTATTGTAACATTTATTGCGACAATAACAGCGGCGCTTCTGCTCTGCTTTTCCGTAAGTGCGTTTGACAATAACGACTACGGCGGTGGCGGCGGTTACGACTACGGAGGCGACTATGGCGGCGGATATGACTACGGCGGTAACGATTACGGCGGCAGCAGCTACAGCGGCGATGTCGACCCCGTTTCTGTTATAATAGGTATAGGCATCGTTGTTGTTATTATTATCATTTCGACAATCGGTGGAACTAAAAAGAAATCCGGCGGCGGCACAACACGTCCTTCATCAATGAACGGCGCAAACGTTGTACTGCCCAACAGAACCGAACAGATAGAAGGTATTATAAAACAGAAGGATCCCCCAACTTCTCCGCTTCCGACCTTATCACTTTCACAAAGCAGGTATACATAGATATTGAAAATGCCTGGTGCAAGCGTGATATGACCCCCGTAAGACCGGTTATGCACGAAAACCTTTACAACACCACCTGCAAGCAGGTACAGGCGAAGATAGAACAGGGCGTTGTTTACCACTACGAGAGCATCGCTATAGATACGGCTTACCTTACCTCGTATGAGCGTGATTCGCAGTTTGAATATGTAACAGCGTACCTCACCTCAAGAATGATAGATTATCAGGTGGACGAAAAGACAGGCAAGATCATAAGAGGCGACAAGACTACACGCTGGGTTCAGAAGTACAAGATGAAGTTTGTGCGTTCGCTCGGTGTCGAAACAAAGACGGAAACCGGCAAGATGACCGGACACAACTGCCCCAACTGCGGCGCGCCGCTTGAGATTTCTTCTTCCGGCGTATGCGAATACTGCGGCTCTGTTGTAACAACAGGTCAGTATTCATGGGTACTGACAGATTTCTCAGGTATAAGAAACGATACTGTAGACGACGGTATAAAGGGAGTATAATGTGGATATAACATCGTTCATTCTTTCAATATTAAGCTGGCTTGCTCCGCTTATAGTCATCGGTATCATCGTACTTGTCATTGTGTCGAAGGTGCGGAGCGCATCGCAGAAATATCTCGGTATGTCGCCGTCACAGGCAATGGAAATGATAAACAAGGGTGTCAAGGAGGAAGCTACCACTCCTAAGGGTATAACAGCCCTCAGCGAAATGTACGGTCCTGCCATCACCCGTGATTTCCCCGAAATAGGATACAAGGGCATGGAGGTCAAGGCAAGAAATGCAATAGTCGCAATTCTCAATGCCATAATGAACAAAAATGCCGAATCGCTTAAGGCAAGCGAATATACGCAGGATCTTATAAATAAGGTCAATAACCGTATAACCACCCTTAATGCGAACAACGAAAAAGAGATTTTCAATAATATAAAAATTCACCGTTGCGGAATCGCAAACTACCAGAACAGAAGCAAGGAAGCAACGGCAAGGTTTGAAATTTCTCTTCAGTATGAATATGCAAAGGTGTCGGAAGAAAAGGCAGACAGCGCAAAGCCTGCGCTTATGCAGACAGCGTACAGCGTAACGCTCGCTTACAAGCAGGATCTGCACGAACAGACGACAAGCATTGTATTTTCAAGCAACTGCCCCAACTGCGGCGCTCCCATTGATGCGTCTGCAAAGGGCAAGAAGTGTCCGTACTGCGGAAGCGGCATTACAGAAATTGCCGACCGTATATGGCTGGTCAACGATTTTAATTTAGTAAAATAAATTAAAAACTCAACACGAAAGGAAATATTACTATGGGACTTATTAAAGCAGCTGTAGGCGCACTCACAGGTACTCTCGGCGATACCTGGAAAGAGGCCATTCACTGCCCTGTTATCGGCAACGATACTGTTGTTGTTAACGGCGAGAAGATGCACAACGGTAATGCAAGAAGCAGTAACGTAAAGGGAACCGACAACGTTATCAGCAACGGCTCGGCAATCATGGTTGAAGAAAACACCTGTATGCTGACCCTTGACAACGGCAAGATAACAAACGTTGTTACAGAACCCGGACGTTACATACTTGACAACTCGACAGCAC
>ERZ1106954.2239-NODE-2239-length-13645-cov-31.888079_pt1 | contig 13645 bp, 10 predicted proteins | sample MGYA00403678_ERZ1106954 | MGnify/ENA primary metagenome ERZ1106954 (study PRJEB35170, sample SAMEA104062445) | human gut metagenome | biome: human gut; feature: human-associated habitat; material: faeces | place: Denmark | collected 2012-08-20 ... | reverse complement strand
TTCCAATCGCGAGCAACAGCAATTCCAAGGAACTGGAAATCAATGAGCAGATCCGTGATAAGGAAGTCCGCCTGATTGGCGCGGACGGCCAGCAGAAGGGCGTTATGAGCCCCCGCGATGCGCTGAAAATGGCGCAGGCGCTGGATCTGGACCTGGTCAAGGTGGCTCCCCAGGCCAAGCCCCCTGTCTGCAAAATTCTCGATTACGGCAAGTACCGTTTTGAGATGCAGAAAAAGGAAAAGGAAGCCAAGAAAAACCAGAAAGTGATCGAGCTGAAGGAGATCCGCCTTTCGCTCAACATTGATACCAACGACTTTAACACCAAGGTCAACCAGGCCGCAAAGTTCTTGCAGCAGGGCCACAAGGTAAAGGTTTCCATCCGGTTCCGCGGCCGCGAAATGGCGCACACCAGTCTGGGTATTGATGTGGAGCAGCGCTTTGCACAGGCGCTGGAAGGCAAGGCTGTGGTTGATAAGCAGCCTAAGCTGGAAGGCCGCAGCATGATGATGTTCCTGTCCCCCAGCCCGACCAAGTAAATACTCTATCTTACGGAGGAAAAGAAAATGGCTAAAATGAAACTTAAGACCTGCTCCGGTGCCAAAAAGCGCTTTAAGATGACTGCTTCCGGCAAGATCAAGCGCAACGCTTCCAAGCGCCGTCACATCCTGACCAAGAAGACCACCAAGCTCACCCGCGGCCTGCGTATGCCCAAGTACGTTGACAAGACCAACGAGGCTACTGTCCGCAAGATGATGCCCTACGGCGGCTGATTCGGCTGAATCATTTTCTGACTTGACTTAATGTGACTGTGTAAAAGGAGATATTACCATGGCTCGTATTAAAGGCGCAACCATGACGCATAAGCGTCGCACCAAAACTTTGAAGCTGGCTAAGGGCTACTACGGCTCCAAGAGCAAGCATTTCCGTATGGCCAAACAGGCTGTGATGAAGTCTGGCAACTATGCTTTCGTTGGTCGTAAGCAGAAGAAGCGCCAGTTCCGCAACCTGTGGATCACCCGCATCAACAACGCTGTTCGTGCCCAGGGCATGAACTACTCCACCTTCATGAACGGCCTGAAGAAGTCCGGCATCGAGCTGAACCGCAAGATGCTGAGCGAGATGGCCATCCACGATCCCGCCAGCTTCAACGCTCTGGTCGAGACCGCCAAGAAGGCGCTGTAAGAATCAGCTTTTTCAAAGACGCATGCGCCGCGCGCGCGTGCGTCATTTTGTTTATATGGAGATCATACGGGGGTGCCAGATGGAAACCATCACCAGCCGCGAAAACGCCAAAATCAAATATGCCTGCCGCCTGCGGGAAGAAGAAAAGCTCCGCACGGCGGATGGCCTGTTTTTTGCTGAGGGCCCCAAGCTCTGTCTGGAGCTGGCCCGCGGCTGTACCCTGCAAACCCTGTATGCCACCGAGAAGGCCCTGGCCCATACCCCAGAACTGGAAGCCTTTGCGGGCAAAACTGTGCTGGTAACAGAGCCGGTGGCACAAAAGCTTTCCGGAACCAAAACCAGCCAGGATGTGTTCGGCGTGCTTGAACACCCCGGCTGGCAGGCGGCAGATATTTTAGCAAAGGGACGCCGTATTCTGGCACTGGAAGCGGTGCAGGACCCCGGCAATGTGGGCACCCTGCTGCGTAGCGCAGCGGCCTTTGGCTTTGACGGTGTGCTGCTCTCCAAGGGGTGCGCGGCACCCTTTGCCCCCAAAACACTGCGGGCATCCATGGGGGCAGCCGGGCGGCTGCCGGTGGCCCCGGTGCAGGATCTGCCGCAGGCATTGCAGCAGCTGCGCGCACGCGGCGTGGTCTGCCTGGCTGCGGCGCTCTACCATTCCCGCCCGCTGGACGAAGCCCCGCAGAGCTACCCGGACGGCCTGTGCGCCGTGATCGGCAGTGAGGGACAGGGCTTGACGGACGCTGCCGTGCAGGCCTGCGATATGGCGGTGCGCATCCCGATGACGGACCTGGTGGAAAGCCTGAACGCCGGGGTTGCAGGCAGTGTCTTGCTTTGGCACTTCAGAGGTGTATAATAAGGTATGGACAGCACACTGTATTGGTTGTGGCTGGCCGAAGCGGTTGGGTCCAGCTGCCGCCTGGCGGGCAGACTGCTGGAAGAATACCCGGACCCGGCCGAACTGTATGGCCAGGTAAAAGCGGGCTGGAACCCGCCGGAATACCTGAGCGCAAGAGCCCGCGAATTTATGCAGGCGGTGGCCCCGGCCCAGATGGCGGGGCTGAAAAAGCGCTGCGATGATTTGAATATTTTTATCCTGACACCGGACAGCGCCGATTACCCCCAGCGGCTGCGGGACCTGCCCGACCTGCCGTTGGTGCTGTACGGCACCGGAAACCCTGCCTGCCTGAACGGGCGGCGGTATGTGGGCATGGTGGGCACCCGCCGCCCCACAAAATATGGGCTTTCCGCCTGCCGGGATCTTTCGCTGACAATGGCGGAGCGGGGTGTGGTGATCGTAAGCGGGCTGGCCGAAGGGCTGGACGGCGCAGGCCACCGCGCGGCGGTGGAAGCCGGGCAGCAGACCGTTGCTTTTTTGGGCACGGCCATCAACAAGACCTTCCCAGCGGTGAACGTGACCCTGCGCGCGGAGCTGGAAGCTCTGGGAGGTGCCGTGCTGAGCGAATACCCGCCGGATTATACGGGCAAAATGACAGGGACCTTTTTGGCCCGCAACCGGCTGATTGCCGGTTTAAGCGAAGCCCTCTGCGTGGCGGAAGCCCGCACCCGCAGCGGAACGCTGAACACGGTGAGCCATGCCGAAGAGTACGGCAGGCCGGTGTTTGCGGTACCCGGCAGCATTTACAGCCCCACCAGCGAGGGCACCAATGAGCTGCTGCGCACCGGCCGCGCCCGCGCCCTGTGCACGGCGGATGATGTGCTGGATACCCTGCACATTGCACCCGGCGGCACCGAGCTGGTGCAGGAGGGGGTTATGCTGGATGAGCTGACCCCCAACGCCCGCACCGTGCTGGCAGAACTGGGCCCTAAAGCGCAGACGGCAGATGACTTGGCTGCCGCAACGGGGCTTGCCGTGCAGGCTGTTCTGGCGGCGCTCATGGAGCTGGAATTTGCCGGCGCCGCCGTGGATAACGGCGGGGGCCGGTATACCGCGGCATAAGGGCAAGCGGCCCCAGCCGCAGCGGGCGGATATGGCCTGCATGTATGGTGACATTACGGAAAGTATCCGATTAAGATAGAACTTATACGCCAATTTGGGAGAAACAGATATGGCAAAGCAAACTGAACTGGAGCTGACTGCCCAGCAGGCAGCGCAGCCGGAAGAAACCCCGGCAAAAAAAACTGCCGCAAAAAAGACTGCAGCGAAAAAAACGGCAGCAAAAAAAGCAACCACGAAAAAGACAACGACCAAAACCAAGGCAGCTAAGGCAGAGGACGGCAAAACCGCAGCCGAAAAACCTGCCGCAAAGCGCACCACCAAAAAGACCGAAGCAAAGCCCGGCACCAAGCTGGTGATCGTGGAATCCCCGGCCAAGGCAAAAACCATTGGCAAATACCTGGGCCGCGGCTATACCGTAACGGCCAGCATGGGCCATATCCGGGACCTGCCCGCCAGCACGCTGGGCATTGATGTGGAACATGGCTATACCCCAAAGTATATTACCATCAAAGGCAAGACCGCGCTGGTCAAGGACCTGAAAGCCGAAGCGAAAAAAGCACAGACCGTCTATCTGGCAACCGACCCGGACCGTGAAGGCGAGGCAATCAGCTGGCATCTGGCCAATGTGCTGGGGCTGGACCCCACCGCCCCCAACCGCGTGACCTTTGACGAGATCACCAAAAAGGGCGTGCAGGAGGGTATGGCCCACCCGCGCACCATTGATATGGATCTGTTCAACGCCCAGCAGGCCCGGCGCGCGCTGGATCGCCTGGTGGGTTATAAGCTCAGCCCGTTTTTGTGGCATAAGGTGCGCCGCGGGCTTTCGGCTGGCCGCGTGCAGAGCGTGGCGGTGCGCATTATCCGCGACCGCGAGATCGAAATTGAAAACTTTAAGCCCGAAGAATACTGGAATATTGACGCCAACCTGAAGCCCCGCCAGAGCGGCTGTGCGTTCAACGCACGGCTGACAGCCCAGGCGGACGGCACCAAGCTGGTGGTGAAAAATAAAAAACAGGCGGATGCCATTCTGGCCGCGTTGGACGGCAAACCCTACACCGTGACCCGTGTGGATAAGGGCCAGCGCCGCCGCCAGCCGCAGCCACCGTTCATCACCTCCACCCTGCAGCAGGATGCCAGCCGCGCACTGGGGTTTTCGGCCACCCGCACCATGCGTGCCGCCCAGCGCCTGTATGAAGGTATGGAGGTGCACGGCTATGGCCAGATCGGTCTGATCACCTATATGCGTACCGACAGTCTGCGCATTGCGGACGAAGCCGCCGCAGCCGCTAAGACCTTTATCGGCAAGACCTGGGGCGAAAATTACGTCTGCAACAAAAAGCGCGTCTGGAAATCCCGCTCCGCCACAGCGGCGCAGGATGCCCACGAAGCCATCCGCCCCTCAATGCCGGAACTGACGCCGGACCAGGTGGAGGGCAGCATCTCCGGCGATGAAGCCAAGCTGTACCGCCTGATCTGGAGCCGCTTTATGGCATCCCAGATGGCAGACTGCCTGATGGATACCGTTTCGGCCAACATCACGGCGGGGGATTATATCTTCCGCGCATCGGGTTTCCATGTAACGTTTGACGGCTTTACCGCTTTGTATGAGGAAGCCACTGACGATAAGCAGAAGAAAGAAACCGCCCTGCCCCCGCTGGAAGTGAGCCAGGACCTGAAACTGAACAAGCTTTCGGCGGAGCAGAAATTCACCCAGCCGCCGCCGTACTATACTGAAGCAACGCTGATCCATGCGCTGGAAGAAAACGGTATTGGCCGCCCTTCCACCTATGCGCCGATCATTACCACCATTGTGGACCGCGGCTATGTGGAAAAGGAGCAGAAAAAGCTCAAAACCACCCCGCTGGGCCGCGCGGTGAACCAGGTCATTCTGGAACAGTTCCCCGATATCGTGGACCCGACATTCAGTGCCGATATGGAGAAAAAGCTGGACGTTGTGGAAGCCGGTAAGGCGGACTGGGTCAAAACAGTGGACGATTTCTACCAGGGCTTTGAAAAAAGCCTGGAAGCCGCCGAAAAGAACATGGAGGGCAAAAAGATCAAAGTGGAGGATATCCCCACCGACGAGATCTGCGAAAAATGCGGCCGCCCCATGGTGATCAAAAGCGGGCGGTACGGTAAGTTTGTGGCGTGTTCCGGCTTTCCGGAGTGCCGCAACGCCCACCCCATTGTAAAGGATACCGGCGGCCTGTGCCCGCTGTGCGGCGGCCATATGCTGCTGCGCAAAAGCGCCAAGGGCCGCGTGTATTACGGCTGCAGCAACTACCCCACCTGCAACTTTATGACATGGGATGAACCCGTGCCGGAAACCTGCCCCCACTGCGGCAAAACGCTGTTCAAGCGCCGCGGCCAGCTGTACTGCGCCAAAGAGGGCTGCGGGTTTGTGAAGAATATCGAAAAGACAAACGCGGAGAAATAACGCATGCAAATTAAAATCATCGGTGCCGGGCTGGCCGGGTGCGAAGCCGCCCTCTGGCTGGCGGACCACGGCGTGCAGGTGGACCTGTACGAGCAAAAGCCGGTCAAGTTTTCGCCAGCGCACAAAAGTGCAGGCTTTGCGGAGCTGATCTGCTCCAACTCCCTCAAGGCGGAACGGCCGGATTCGGCTTCCGGCCTGCTGAAAATTGAAATGCGCATGATGGGGTCCCACCTGCTGAATGCTGCCGAGACCGCCCGCGTGGCGGCTGGCGGTGCACTGGCGGTGGACCGTGATGTGTTTTCCACCGCCGTGACGGAAATGGTGGAAAAGAACTCGGGCATTACCGTTCACCGCGAGGAAGTGACCGCGCTGGACGAAAGCGTTCCGGTGCTGGTGGCTTCCGGCCCGCTGACCGAGGGTGTGCTGGCGGAGCAGATTGCCGCGCTGACCGGCAGCCACCGGCTGAGCTTTTTTGACGCCGTGGCTCCCATTGTGAGCGCCGAAAGCCTGGATATGGAAAAGATCTTTGCGGCGTCCCGCTACGGGCGCGGTGAAGCCGATTACCTGAACTGCCCATTCAACAAATTGGAATATGAAGCATTTTATAACGAATTGTTGAACGCGGAGCGTGCCCCTCTGCATGACTTTGATGGGGAGCTGACGGTGTACGAAGGCTGTATGCCTATTGAGGTGATGGCGGGCCGCGGGGCGGATACCATGCGCTATGGCCCGCTGCGCCCGGTGGGCCTGCGGGACCCGCGCACCGGCCACCGCCCCTGGGCCAACGTACAGCTGCGCGCCGAAAACACCGCCCGCACGCTGTACAATATCGTTGGTTTCCAGACCAATTTGAAATGGGGCGAGCAAAAGCGCGTTTTTTCGATGATTCCCGGCCTGGAACATGCAGAGTTCATCCGCTATGGCGTGATGCACCGCAATACCTTTTTGGAAAGCCCGGCGGTGCTGACCAAGGGGCTCTACCTGAAAGAGCACCCCAACGTGTTTTTTGCCGGGCAGATCACCGGGTTTGAGGGCTATATGGAAAGCGCGGCTTCCGGCCTGCTGGCAGCGCGCAATTTGTACGCCCGTTTGCAGGGCAGAGAGCTGCCGCCCCCGCCGACCACAACGATGTGTGGCGCACTGATCGATTATATCACCACCCCCAACAAGGACTTCCAGCCCATGGGTGCCAACATGGGCATTCTGCCGCGCACCGAGGAGATTGACACCATCCGGGATAAGCGCGAACGGTATATGGCACTTTCTGATGCTGCACAGGCCGCCATGCGGGCATGGGCAGCCGAAGCGGAACACTGAGGTGGATTATGAAAATTTTACTGGACGCAATGGGTGGCGATAACGCCCCGAAATCGACCGTACAGGGCGCAGCCGATGCGGTAAAAGAGTTTGGTGATGGCATGACCCTGGCCCTGCTGGGTGATGAAGCCAAGATCAAGGCCGCTGCCCAGGAGCTTGGCGTGGACCTGACCCCCTTTGAGCTGATTCACTGCACCGAGGATGTGAATATGCACGATGACCCGGTCAAGGCCGTGCGCCACAAAACGGATTCCAGCCTGGTCAAAGGCCTGACGATGCTGAAAAACGGCGAGGCGGATGCCTTTGTTTCCGCCGGTTCCACCGGCGCGCTGCATGTGGGCACCAGTTTGATCGTGCGCACCGTCAAGGGGGTCAAGCGCCCGGCGCTGGCTACCTGCATGCCGGGCAAAAAGCAGCCGTTTTTGCTGCTGGACTGCGGCGCAAACGCCGAATGCCGTGCCGAGATGCTGAATGCCTTTGGCACCATGGGCAGCGTGTACATGAATAAGGTCATGGGTCGCAAGGACCCCGCCGTCGCGCTGGTGAACAACGGCGCCGAGGACACCAAGGGCACCCCGATGTACCGCGAAGCCCACGGCCTGCTGAAAGCAAACCCGGCCATCCGCTTTGTGGGCAACATTGAGCCGCGTGATATTATGGCTGGTGAGGTGGACGTTATCGTCTGCGACGGCTTTGTGGGCAATGTGGTGCTGAAGCTGACCGAGGGTGTGGCAGGTACTTTGCTGGGCATGCTGAAAGACATCTTTATGCAGAGCATTGTGACCAAGCTGTGCTACCTTGGCGTAAAAGGCGGGCTGCGCAATCTGAAGCACATGATGGACTCTGAGGAGATCGGCGGCGCACCGCTGCTGGGCGCGGCAAAGCCGGTCATCAAGGCACACGGTTCCAGCAAGGCCAAGGGCATCAAGAACGCCATCCGCCAGGCAAAGCTGTGTGTTGCCAATGACCTGTGCGGCACCATGCAGAGCGCCCTGGCCGAAGTAGCCGCCAAGGCCGCAGCAGAAAAGACAGACGCGGAATAAAACGGAATATCGTGCGAAAATTGAAATGCTATGCCCGCCCATTGGAAATGGCCGGTACCAAAATATAGGCAGCGGGCGCACAATGTGCGCCCCTACGGGATAGCCGCAAAACCAAAGCCCATTGCAGGGGCGGGCATTGCCCGCCCGGCCTGCAAAATATCCCGATATACAATCGCAAAACAGAGAGAACGAAAGGTAAGGCAATCTTATGACCACGCGTACCCCTGAGGAATTGGAAGAAAAGCTGCATTACCATTTTAAGAATAAAGAACTGCTCATCACGGCGCTGACCCACAGCTCTTACGCCAACGAGAGCAAAACCCCTACGCTGTATAACGAGCGGCTGGAATTTTTGGGCGACAGTGTGCTGTCCGTTGTGGTGGCAAACTATCTGTTCCACCATTCCACCCGCCCGGAGGGCGAACTGTCCCGCATGCGTGCTTCGCTGGTCAGCGAGGACGCGCTGTTCCAGTTTGCGCAGGAGATCAACCTGGGCTCTTACCTGCGGCTGGGCCGCGGCGAGGAGCTGGGCGGCGGGCGCTGCCGCCCCAGCGTGGTTTCGGATGCGTTTGAAGCCACCATTGCCGCTTTGTTCCTGGACGGCGGCATTGAGACCGCCCGCAACTTTATCCTGCCGTTCATCACGGAGGGCAAAACCGCCGAGGATGACCACAAGACCGCCCTGCAGGAAGTGGTGCAGAAACACCCGGACGACCGCCTGACCTACACCGTGACAGGGGAATCCGGCCCGGCGCATGATAAGCGGTTCCAGGTTACTGTGGCGCTGAACGGCAAGGCGCTGGCTGTGGGCGAAGGCCGCAGCAAAAAGGCTGCGGAACAGCAGGCTGCCAAAGCGGCGCTGACCAAGCTGGAACAGCAGGCATAAAAAGGGGCATCTATGCGCTTAAAAGAACTTGAGATACAGGGCTTCAAGTCCTTCCCGGATAAAACGCGGATCACCATTGGCGAAGGCATTACCGGTGTTGTGGGGCCGAACGGCTCCGGCAAAAGCAACATTTCGGATTCCATCCGGTGGGTTCTGGGCGAAACCAGCTCCAAACAGCTGCGCGGTGCGGGCAAGATGGAGGACGTTATTTTTGGCGGCACCCAGACCCGCGGCGCAATGGGCTATGCGGCGGTATCGCTGACCATTGATAACTCCGATCATGGGCTGGAAATGGACGCGGACGAAGTAACCATTGGCCGCCGCTATTACCGCAGCGGGGAGAGCGAGTATACCATCAACGGCCAGAGCGTGCGCTTAAAAGATGTGTACGAGCTGCTGCTGGATACCGGCCTTGGGCGCGATGGCTACGCCATTGTGGGTCAGGGGCGCATTGCGGAGATCGTTGGTGCAAAATCCACCGAGCGGCGCGAGATTTTTGAGGAAGCATCTGGCATTGCCAAATACCGCTACCGCAAAAATGAAGCCGAACGCCGCCTGGCCGCGGCGGAGGGCAATCTGGAACGCCTGCGGGATATTCTGGGGGAGCTGGAAAAGCGGGTTGGACCCCTGAAACGCGACAGCGAAAAGGCGGAGCAGTTCCTGGCATATTCCGAGACCCGCAAGGGGCTGGAAATTACCCTGTGGGTGGATTCAATCCGCCGCGCACAGGATACGGTGCGGGACCAGCAGCGCAAGTATGAGGCGGCGGAAAGCGACTATGCACGCATTTCCCGCCAGCTGGATGAATTTGACACCCGCACCGAAGCCCTGCGCGCCGAAGCCCAGCAGCTGATGCTGCAGGTGGACGAAGCGAACGCTGAAATCCGCACCATTACCGAGCAGAACGCCGGGAGCGAAAGCCAGCTGGCAGTTTTGCAGAACGAAACCGAACACGCGAACGAGCAGATCCGCAGCGCCAGCGATGAGCTGACCCGCGCCGGGGAAGGCGCAAAGGGGATTGCGCAGGAAGCGGACGAGCACAAAGCGGAAATCACCCAGCTGCAAACCGTGCTGCAAAATCTGGATGCCGAGGCGGACAAGCTGCGCCAGCAGCTGAACACGCTGGAACAGCAGGCGCTGCAAAGCGGTGAGCGGCGGGAGATCGTGAGCGCCGCTATGGCCCGCATGCAGCAGAATGCCACTGCCCTGCAGGTGCGGGGTGCGGGGCTGCAATCCGCCGTGGAAGCGGCCCGCGCCCAGCTGAACGGCCTGAAAAACCAGGAAGCCACCGCGGGTGACGTGGCACAAAAACTGACCGAGGAACGGGACGCTGCTGCCGAGCACCTGAAAGAGTGCGAGGAAGCCGTGACCCGCAACGATAACATCCGCTCCGGCTTAAAGCTCAAGCTGGAAAGCCGCCGCCGCCAGCAGGCGGAAGCCGCTGAAGCTTTGCAGAAGGCCGCAGCGGATAAAAACAACACCGCCCAGCGCATCCGCATTCTGGAGGATCTGGAGCGCAACATGGACGGCTATCAGCAGAGCGTAAAAGCCGTCATGCGCGCCGCGGGCGGTGGGCGGCTGCGGGGCATCATCGGCCCGGTGGCCGGTATCCTGAGCGTGCGCAAGGGGTACGAAATCGCGATTGAAACGGCACTTGGCTTTGCGCTGCAGAACATTGTGGTGCAGGACCAAGGCTGCGCCCGCGCGGCCATCACCTTTTTGAAGGAAGAACGCGCCGGACGCGCAACCTTCCTGCCGCTGGATACCGTGCAGGGCAGCCGATTCAATGGCCGCCTGACCGGCACGGCGGAGGTGGCCGCCGACCTGGTGGAGACCGCCCCCCAGTACCAGCATATTATTGATAACCTGCTGGGCCGCATTATTGTGGTGGAGGATCTGGGCGAAGCGTCGGTGGTGGCCAAAAATCTTGGCTACCGCAACCGCATTGTCACAATGGACGGCCAGGTCATCAACGCAGGCGGTTCCTTTACCGGTGGTTCCACCGCGCGCAGCGTGGGCGTGTTCAGCCGCAAGCAGGAACTGGACGAACTGCGTGCCAAGGTGCTGAAACTGGACGAGCGCCGCGCAGCAGCCGAAAAGGAAGCTGCCGCCCGCAAAGCGGAGGTGGATAACCTGACCGCCCAGCTGGCCGGTGCCGAGAGCGAGGGCATGACCGCCGCTGCGGCCCGCCTGAAAGCCGAGATGGAGCTGGATCAGCTGAACACCGCGCTGGAAGAGGGCAAGAATGCTGCCGCCCACCGCGGGCAGGAGATCGCCGCGCTGGAACAGCAGCTGCGGGAGAACACTGCGGCCGCCGCCCAGGCAGAAAACGCCCGCAAACAGGCGGAAGCCGAGATTGAAACGCACCGCAAAGAGCTGGAAAGCCTGGGCGCTTCCACCAGCGATGTGACCCGCCAGCGGGAGGAAGCATCGCAGAAACTTTCGGATAACCGAATGCAGAAGCTGCGCACCGAGAAGGACCTGAGCCTGCACGAAGCAGCGCTGGAAACTCTGAAAGGCCGCAGCGGCGAAGCCGAAGCCCGCGTGCGGGAACTGCAGGCCAATGTGGCCGCCGCCAAAGAGCGCATTGCCGCCAATGAGCTGCGCGCCAATGAAATCAAGCGAGCCAGCGAAGAAAACAAACAGAAGATCACCGCGGCGGAGGAAACCATCCGCAAGGCGAATGCCGAGCGCATGGAAAAGGAAGCCGCTGTGACCCGCCTAACCCAGGAAAACCGCACCCTGACCGATGAGCGCGAGCGGATGAGTGGCGAGATGGCCCGCCTGGCCGAGCGCAAGACCGCGGCGGAAACTGAGCTGAACACCACGGCATCCAAGCTGTGGGAGGAATACCAGCTGACCGAAGCCGAGGCGGAAAAGCTCTGTGTACCCTTTGCCAATGTGGCAGACCTGCGCCGCCAGGTGGCCGAAGTGCGCGGCAAGATCCGCGCGCTGGGCAACGTGAATGTGGGCGCGATCGAAGAGTACAAGGAAGTTAAAGAACGGTACGACTTCATGAAAGCACAGGTCACCGATGTGGAGAAATCCCGCGCGGAGCTGAACCGAATGATTGCCGAGCTGTGCAGCGAAATGCAGGAGATGTTCACCGCCAGCTTTAAGGAGATCAACCGCAACTTCGGTGCGATCTTCCGCGAGCTGTTCGGCGGCGGTTCGGCGAGGCTCTATCTTTCGGATGAGAACGATGTGCTGAACTCCGGCATTGAAATTCAGGTTTCGCCCCCCGGCAAGGTCATCAAAAACCTGTCGGCTCTGTCCGGCGGCGAACAGGCGCTGGTGGCCATCAGCATTTATTTTGCCATTCTGGCCGTCAACCCGTCGCCGTTCTGCATCCTGGACGAAATTGAAGCTGCACTGGACGATGTGAACGTTACGCGCTATGCGCAGTATCTGCGCCGCATGACCGAACGCACCCAGTTCATCGTTATCACCCACCGCCGCGGCACCATGGAAGCAGCTGATGTGCTGTACGGCGTGACCATGCAGGAGGATGGTGTTTCCAAGATCCTGCGCCTTGACCTTGAAAACGTTTCCGCTGATCTGATCAGTTAATTCAAAGGAGGAACCGCCATGGGATTCTTCGATATTTTTAAGAAAAAGAAGAAAATGAGCGATGGCCTGGAAAAAACCAGAACGGACTTTTTCCAGAACATCGTCAACACCTTGACCAGCTCTGTTATTGATGATGACCTGTATAATGATTTGGAAGAGCAGCTGATTCTGGCCGATGTCGGCCCCAGCTGCGCGGTGCGTTTGGTGGACGAGCTGCGCGATGAGGTAGAGATCAACGGCCTGCATACCGGCCAGGAAGCGCTGGATGCCCTGCGCGATATCATCCGCCGCGAGGTAAGCCCCAAAACTGACCTGGACCTGAGCGGCAAACCGGCGGTTATTCTGGTTGTGGGCGTGAACGGCGTGGGCAAAACCACCACCATTGCCAAGCTGGCTTATCTGTACAAGGATCTGGGCAAGCGGGTCATGCTGGCGGCAGGCGATACTTTCCGCGCAGCGGCCAGCGAACAGCTGGAAACCTGGGCCGACCGTGCCGGGGTGCCGCTGGTCAAGGCGGGCGAGGGCGCTGACCCCGCAGCCGTGATTTTTGATGCGGTCAAATCCGCCACGGCCCGCGGCTATGATATGGTCATTGCCGATACCGCAGGCCGCCTGCACAACAAAAAGGGCCTGATGGATGAACTGGCAAAGATCAGCCGCAGCGTAAAAAAGGCCAGCCCGGATGCCAGCCTGGAAGTGCTGCTGGTGCTGGATGCCATTACCGGCCAGAACGCCATCAGCCAGGCGCAGGAGTTCTGCCGCGCCGCCGGTGCCACCGGCGTTGTGCTGACCAAGCTGGACGGCACCCCCAAGGGTGGCTGCATCATTGGTGTGCACGAAAAGCTGGGCCTGCCCATCCGTTTTGTGGGCGTGGGGGAAAAGATCGACGACCTGATCTTCTTCTCCGCCACCGATTTTGCCGAAGCCCTGCTGCCGGAGGTTCCGCAGCATAAAAAAGAGGAAACGGAGCAGGCAGGGGAGGAACAGGCATGATCGTTTGTGCAGCCACCAACAATGCGGGCAAGCTGAAAGAGCTGCGCCGCATCCTGACCCGCTGCGGCCACGAGGTAAAAAGCCTGCGGGAACTGGGTGTAACCCTGGACCCGGAGGAGACCGGAACCACCTTTGCGGAAAACGCAAAGATTAAGGCCGAAGCCTTTTGCAAGGCAACCGGCCTGTCCACCGTGGCGGATGATTCCGGCCTGTGCGTGGATGCCCTGAACGGGGCACCCGGCGTGTACAGCGCACGC